>Ga0255211_1000647_pt1 | contig 11711 bp, 10 predicted proteins | sample Miss_Yuk_RepB_8d_FD_183036 | JGI IMG/M metagenome (GOLD analysis project Ga0255211, IMG submission 183036) | Freshwater microbial communities from Mississippi River, Louisiana, United States - Miss_Yuk_RepB_8d | ecosystem: Environmental > Aquatic > Freshwater > River | place: USA: Louisiana...
CTTCAGCACCGCAATAATCTGCTCTTCACTAAACCGCTTCTTCATCGTCTGCTCCTTGCCCCAATCCTAGGGCCTTCGGGTTGCAGACTCTACCTCATACTGGCGACATTTTCGGGGAGCAGGTCACCTTGTTTCAAGGAAAAGAGCCATTTAATTATCCATCTTTCCACTGGATTAAGTGCCGAAGGGAAGCGTTGTTGTGACCATCAACCGATGGAGACCAGCATGCGCAAGCACCATACCAGCCAAACAGCCCTAGACGCCTTCATGGCCCGTAAGGCCGAAATTGACGCTCAGCTCGCCCGGCTACAGGCGCTGAGTGACGAACACTTCAACCTGAGCCCGGACAGCATCCACTGGGGTCACGTCGGTGACCTAACCCGCTACGCCGAGCTTCTGCGTCAGATTACGGATGCCGCTTTCAAGGAGGGCGAGCACGCAGTCTGACCTGCTCCAGCCAATATCAGCCCCGTCTGGTAGTGCCGACGGGGCTTGTGGTGGTAGGAGCGTCGGAATGGTCCGGCCTCCGCATAGCAAGGAGACCACCATGACCAAACTCAACGATACCCAACTCGTCATCCTCTCGGCTGCTAGCCGCCGCCGAGATTTTTCTGTCTACCCACTCCCGCGCAGCATCAAGCGTGGAGATGGGCCTAAGGTCCTGAAGCAACTGCTGACCAAGGGACTGATTGAGGAGGCCGAAACTGTCGGTGATGCGCCTGTCTGGCGGCAGCATGAGGATGGATATGGCGTAACGCTTATCTTGGCAGATGGCGGGTTTAAGGCTTTGGGCGTGGCGCGGGAAGCGACCGAGCCAGAGGTTAGCCACAAGAAAGCCGAGAAAAAGGCTACCGCTACCCAGGCCGGCAAATCTGGCAGCAAGTTAGAGCAAGCAGTTGCCATGCTACGCAGCAAAGACGGCGCCAGCATTAATGAAATCTCTAAATCACTGGGTTGGCAGCCGCACACTACCCGTGCGGTTATATCGGTGTCCGTGAAGCGCAAATTAGCCTTACCGGTTCAGTCACAAGTCGAGGCGGAGCGTGGGCGCGTTTACAGGGTGATATAGTAGCAAGATACATATTTTGATGGTCAGCAAGGGTATCATCTCTTGTTGACCATCCAGTCATGCCTGAATCCATCGCTGCGCGGTATGCTCATTATACCTACAGTTGGCAATGGCCGACGAATTTCGTTCCAGCAGATAATTTGAGTGGTCGCATCAACTTGGTCATCATGTTTGACGGCCGGGAATTGAAATAATTCCCGTTCGTAATTGGGAAGCCATGGTGCTTCTTCGGGTAGGAAGAGGCGCCCAGCTTCAGCTACAATAGTTGTACGCTCTGCCCGTGTAGCCTTATCCATTTTAGATTTGAAAGCCTGAATGTTGATTTTACATGCTTGTGCCCGAATATGCTGAATGATGGCTATCCCAATCCCGGTCTCTTCAACAAGCAGTACATCTGCATTGAATGATGGGTAGCATTTTGTAAGGAAATTAATAAGGAAGGGCAGCTCGACACGCATCTGCCATACCTGAAGAATGTAGTATTTGTTTTTAACAATACCACACAGCACAACCGCCGAATAATCGTTATTGGGCGATGTTTTACTGGCTGGATCACAGCTCAAGATAACGCGATCAAAGCGTTCTGGCGACTTCTTAAAGCGCTGCAGGCTTCCTGTTTTAAAGAAGGCGCCTTCGCGGGGGACGGGGTTCTGCAGATATTGTGCTGCAAACGCCCGCTCACCCATACTGTTGCGCAGTTCATCAAGCACCTTTTGGTCTTCTCGCTCTGGCTGCAGCAGTTCGCCAGCTTTCCAAAAATGGTTTTTGTTATCGCTTAGGGCGATGTGCTGATCCTCCGCATTGCGGGCGGGTAGCGACAGTATTTCAAAGCCACCTTTATCGGCGAGGTAGCCGGATAGGTCATTAACATCAAGCCGCTGCATAACGACCAAGATGATGCCGCTCTGCTTATCATCCAAACGACTGGGGATGGTGCTGGAGTACCAATTGCAGCGCTTAATAAGCTCGTTAGGGTAATTGGCATCGTCGGCTTTGTGCGGATCATCGATAATAATGTAGTTGCCGCCCCGGCCCGTAATTGGGCCGCCGGCTGATGCACACAGGCGGTAGCCGTTTGCGGTGGTCCAGAGCTCCGTGTCAGAATTTTTCCATTCGCCAATCACGGTGGCGGGAAACAGGCTGCGGTACCAATCGGCCTCCATGATTTGGCGGTACATCATCATGTGCTGTTTGCTCAGTTCTTCACCATACGCAATAGTGATGATGCGCGCCGAGGGATCCTGCCCATGGATCCATGCGGGTAGCGCTACTGAGACAATGAATGATTTAAGGCTCCGCGGCGGCAGATTAATAATACCACGCCGGTAATCGCCGCGCAGCATGCGCTTGAGATAGAAGCAGATCGCCTCAATATGCCAGCTAATGCATAGTGGCGTGCCGGGATTGACGTACATAAAGGCCTTTTCAACAAAGGCCTGAAAGTCTTCGCGCATCAGCGCATTAATCAGCTGTTTATCCAGCTTTTGGGAATCGGCCATGCTAACCCCCTGTATTATCCTGCAGAAACCGGCGCTTGAAATTTTCAAGAATTTGGCGGTCGGCTTCAGTCAGGTCTTCGGGCGGGCGTACATCGTCCCCGGGTATCATTTTGGCCATGTTAAACAGAATCATGGCGGCGCGGGCATCCTTATCCATGGCAGCCTGATAGAGGCGCTTGATGAGCGCCCGCTGCTTGCTGATGCGCTTGCGCACGCCATTTTCCTGCACGGTCAGGCGTTCAGCCAGCTCATCCTCAAGCTCGGTGACGAAATTCAGGCGACCTTTAGGGCGTCCCTTGCGGTTGCCTGACTGGCCAGGCTTAAACTGGGTAGATTTAGGGGGTTTGCGGTAGCCAACCTCATACTGTTTGGTCATCAGGCACCTCCAGACGGGCCGCAACCTCATCGAAAGTGAGCCCGGAGCCCTCGAATACGGCCTTTTTGCCGGTGAGGGCCTGCCAGCGGCGCACGGCCACGTCGACATAAAGAGGGTCGAGTTCGCAGCCACGGCAAACACGGCCGGTCTTTTCGGCGGCAATAAGGGTCGTACCGCTGCCCATGAAGGGATCAAGCACAATATTGCCGGGGTTGGAGCAGTCGAGCAGAGCATCAACCACCAGCGCCAGCGGCTTGACGGTCGGATGCCAAGCTAATTCATCGCGCCGGCCGCCCCGAATCGAATTCACACCTGGGTAGTCCCATACATTCGTGCGGTAACGGCCGGTTTCACCCAGGCCAAAATTATTGATGTATTTGTCGGCCCCATTTTTGAACATGCCGATCAGCTCATGCTTAGAGCGGTAGCAGGCACCTTGTCCGCCCACGTCCTTGTTCCAGACGATCAGCTGCTTGTACTCGGTATAATGCTGGCGCGCCGCCTCCAGCAAATCGCCAATGTGGCGCCAATCCATGCAGATGTAATGGATAGAGCCATTCGTGCTGTACTGGCACATCAGCATGATCACCTGACTGAGAAAGGCAATAAACTCATCCTCGGTCATTTCGCCGGCTGCCATGGCGAATTCACGATGGCGAATTTTGCCGTTGCCGCAGACATGCCCATCAATTTTGACGTTAAATGGGGGGTCGGTGAAGATCAGGATGGCCTTCTCTGCACTCATAAGTTTCTGGTAAGTGGCCGTCTCAAGGGCGCTAGCGCAGATCAGGCGATGCCGACCAAGGATAACCACATCCCCGGGCTTGGTGACGGCTGGACCGGCAAGCGGCTCCGGAACTTCCTCCTTTTCAGTAGGGGCTACTTCACCAGGTGAGTTAATGATCAGATCAAGTTCGCCGCTTTTAAAGCCGAGGCTGTCGGTGTTAAAATCAAACTCAACGAGATAATCAATTTTCTTTGCAAGCGTGGCTCCATCCCAGCGCCCATAGGTATTGAGCTGACTATGGGCGATACGCAACGCCTCAGCATCCTGCTCTGACAGCTCGGTAAGCTCAATTGTGGGAACCTGCTGCGCACCCAGCAGCATTGCGGCTTTGACGACCAGCTCACCCGCAAGAACGCGTGAGTTTTTATCTACCAGCACTGTAAGGAAGCAGCCAATCTCGCGCAGAGCAGCGGCCGTGCGCATGGCCTCTTCCTCCGTGTACTTGCGTGGGTTGTCGTTGGGGATGTGCAGCTCGTTTACCGGCCGCATAACGATCTTATGATCAGCGAAAAGAACCTTAAGGTTCTCCAAACGAGCTGGCTTACTAGGTCTTGGTTTGAACTTCATGATGCCTCCAGTTTTTAGGTTTTGCGTCCGCGTTTAATGGCTGGCGTTTGCGCCAGCTCATGTGGAATTTGATGGATAAGCTCGGACAGCTCGACAACTAGTGCCGTGCGCTGGCTAATCATGGCTTCAGCGAGATAGTTGGCGAGCTTCTGGGTGCCAAAAATGAATTCTGGTTCGATGATGACGGATTTGGCATCATCGGTCAGCAACTGGGTGACTTCGACCTTGTGGACGAGCATGAACACTTTGGGGTCAACGATATTACGCCCCTTGCGCTCAAACACTGGCATGTCGGGATGGTCGGTTGGTGAGGCAATTTGCCGGCCGATCCATGCCTGCACTCCCACCTTATCGTAAACAGTCGAAAGCTTTGCCCGAATAGTGCGGATCAAGAAAATCACCTCGAGCTGCTTAAAGCCCATATCGGTGAGATGAAGTGCGAGAGCAACGCAGAACACGTCAAAATCAGTAAAGTCTGCATCCACTCCCCTTTGGCCATTGGCATTGGTCTGGAAGGCAAACGGAGTATTTTTGCTGCGGTCAGTGCTGCGGTCGAGATCGACCATTTTCTTGAAGCGCATAAGATAGGCAGAGCTCGGCTCAGCGGCGCTGCCCTGGGTAAACACCTTCCAGACGGCCAGAATGGCCTGGCTGCGGCGGTAGATATGTTGGGTCTGGGTTTGTGCCATAAGTTAGAATTATCACAGGCGCCGCCTTATTGCAACACCTAAAGGTTCTGCATATGGGGCGACCACATTAATATAGCGAAACATCAGCGCTTCTTGGTGTTGATCCAGCGTATGGGGTTCTGATTCCCTAGGCTAAAATAGCTTCGCACCGACCTGTTGAGATACTTTCTGCTCAATTCCTTATCGAGCTGTCCTGTAAATTCCCAGCGCCCTGGCAGCTTGCGCGATGGCCGCCAATTCTTGATAGCAAAGACGCCTTTGATCAAGCCGTCCTTAACGGCATAGGCGTGGGCGGCGTTATATTTATGGGGGCTGCATGCCCAGGATTTTCGGGTTGCCTCATAGAGTTCGTCCGTAGTCATGCCGGTGTGATAGGCCTGGCGAATATTAATCAGGATGGCCTCATCCGTTATAACTGCCGGCTCGGGCTCATAGGTTGCGACGACTTCAGACAATTCACGGATACCAATACCGCCACTATGGTGACCGGCAACCTGATTATCAGTTTCGATTAATCCGCGCTCCCGATAGACATCAATCAAGGCGGCTTCGACTTCAAAGGCCTGATCTGGGTCGAGGCCATGGCGATGAATGATGTAGCGCACTTCTTCGCCGGCCTTATGAATTGCTCTGATCCGCAGAACCTTCTTACTGCAAATCTTAGGATTGCTGGCTTCTTTTTCGTGATAAAAGATGCGGTTGCCAACGCCCTTACCGATATAAAATGTAAGGCCATCTCGGGGGTCAACCAGACGATAGACGTAAGATTTCAGTAGATCTTTGACCAGCGGAGAAAATTCTCTGCTAGCAGCATTAGCTACTTTCTTCTTTTTTCGTTCTGCTGTTTTCGGAGCCATTTGCGCTGCTTACCCTTCCAACCACCAGGATTGCTCCTGGTGGCCGGGAGTTAGTAAGCCGCAATAACACGACCGCGACGGCCTTTAGCCGTGAGGCATTGGACATACGCCGTCGCCTCCCATACTGTAGTTGCGGATGGCGAGAGCGGGTATGCTGACCTCCGTTACACACAACGGAGGTGATGCAGATGGGATTGTACGTCGGACTGGATATCTCGCAGAAGCAGACCACGATCTGCGTGGTGGATGAGCAGGGCAAGGTAGTGGTTCAGGGCGGATCGCTGACCCGCGCCAGTGATATAGATGGCTGGCTGGGTAACCGGGTTGACCGGGCGCAGATTGTGCGGGTCGGTCTTGAATCCGGCAATATGAGCAGCTGGATCTATTCCGGACTGATCAAGCTGGGGCTGACGGTGGTGGTGCTGGAGGCTTTTCAGGCTCATCGTTTTCTGGCCACCCAGCGCAACAAGACCGACAAGAATGATGCCCGTGGCCTCGCGCAGCTCACGCGTATGGGTGAAGAGTTTCTCAAGCTGGTCACCGTGCGCAGCCAGGATAATCAGGAGACACGGGCACTGTTGGCCATGCGCGAGCATCTGGCTGGACAGAAGCGCGACCTTGAGAACCATATTGCCGGAGTGCTGAAGCCGTTTGGTCTGGTGGTGGCGCGCGGGAATGTGGTGCCGGAGACGTTTCGTGAACGGGTGATCGACGCCCTGTGCACGGCCACCGATCATGGGGTCGAGATCCGGCATTTTGTCGTGCCGCCGCTCGATCTTTACCGTAACGCCTGCAGCCAGCTGGAGGTGCTGAACAAGCAAGTCGGGCAGATGGCCGCTGCCAATCCTGTCTGCCGCCGTTTCATGACGGTTCCCGGCATCGGCCCGGTCACGGCGCTTTCGTTTTTCAGCGCCGTGGATTTTCCGCAGCGGTTCAAGCATGGCGCGGATGTCGGAGCTTATTTCGGGCTGACCCCGCGCCAGTTCCAGTCCGGCGAGACGGATCACATGATGGGCATCAGCAAACGGGGCGATGCCATGGTGCGTCGCCATCTGGTTACGGCAGCGACAGTCTTGCTGACAGCCACGCGCAAGTGGTGTCCACTCAAGGCATGGGGCATGAAGATTGCCAAACGCCAGGGACTGGCCAAAGCGCGCGTGGCCGTGGCCCGCAAGCTGGCAGTTCTGCTGCACAGTTTATGGATCAAGGGCGAAGACTTTCAGTGGAAAGCCGTGCCCGCAACCGACAGGGAGGGACTGGTTCCCGCCTGACCCCATCCCTCCGGCTTCTAACCGGAGGGGTCTCTGCAGGGACGGAAGGGATGGTGACTGCGTCTGGCCGGATGATGCGCCCGGAAAGTTAAACGCTATTCGGGAAGACATCGAGCCTCCTATTGGCAGCACCGCCTTTCTTGCTTGAACCCTATGCTGTGGCCGGGCCGCACTCCACCTGTTCAGCCGCCCGATCAGACCACGAAGAGACCGCTGACCCCACGCAGAGACAGCAACCCATAGCGCCGGGCAAGACGGCGCGCGCAACACCCCAACACCGTGGCTTTGCAGCCGGGGCAGCTTTTCTGCTGCCCGTGCACAGCCATGCCGACACGCACGCACTCGCGATTTATCAATGCATTCAAGGCTGTCTTAAAAATATTCCAGTCGCACTTGACTCATCCACAACTAGAGACCGGCCATAAGCCGAGGGGCGACGTGATGACGGTCACGACACCGTTCATAGAGGGGTTCTTAAGCCCCGGACCTGCCAGGTGGCAGATCCACGGGCACAGTAGCATTGTGTGTCAGGACATCCAGAGCTATTTTGATAGGTAGCGTGCCGAAATGGCTTTAATTAAGTTCCTGTCTCGGCATCCAAATCATCTGCCTCTTCGGCATTTTCATTCGCAGCAGCTTGTTTGCTGACAAAGCCAAATTGGTATTTATACCCCATATCAGTAAGGGTATTAGCCGCATCGCGGAAACTTACTTTACTGAAAAAGGGGATGTCTTTCTCCAAGTTTTCGCCAATTACACACACAAAGACTGCCGTATAGTCCGATGGCGTAAACGGATCAGGCACAGGGGCGGCCGCCCCCGAGCCTGTGCAACCGTAGCCAAACAGATGCTGGCGGAATTTTGTTCGAGCTTCGTCGTTTCGCCTTAGGGCTGTCGCGCTGAATATACCCTGGCGGAGCAAATGGCTGATAGAAGGCGACGATTTTCCCATTTTAACGTGGATAAAGCGCTTGCCTGCAACGTCGTACACATCGCAAATTTCGTTCTTGTCTTTACAAAAATGTTTGTCTTTAGAATTTTCATGTCCGAGGTCAAACAGGTAGAGATTGCGCCCATTCGTGCAGACATGCTCGTTGTATTCAGATTCTTTTTTCATGGTAGCCAGCATATCTGGCAGATTGATAGCGGAGCCAACCGCATTTGCAAAGAATTGTTCAACTTCAGTGTGGAAATCTGTCGCGATCTTATACCATGTGCCGTCCGAGAGAACGTATTTAGACCCGTTCCTTTCCGCTTCCCAGAAGATGCACCGACTCAAAGGCCAGCCGAAGCGTTTTTCTCCATCGGCAGTTTGTAGATGAACTTTGCAAGATTTTGTCAATGCGTCCTTATCCAAGCTCTGGATACGTTCGTTACCCAAATCATCAACAACATCTTTCATTGTTGGAAATGGGTAAGTTTTTTTCTTCCTTTTATTGTTGCCAGTAAAAATAAACCCCTCATAGGCATGAAGGTCATCTACAAATTCGGGCGGGGCGACTTGCATATTATCAAGTATGCCAGCCTTGATTGCTGCAATCAGATCGTCAAAGAGCGCATCAACTAAAACAGGGTCGCTGATAATAGCCATATTATCAAGCCACGGATAATGCTCCTGATATGTTGTCTGCGCATAGTATGTTAATAGCGTACGGCAAATCAGCTTTAATTCATCAGAAGTTTTAATATTGCAAGACAGGCGCACACTGTCCTTGCCTTCGATTTTCTCGCCGAAGAGATGATCTTTCTTCTTCCCACTGGCGTCTGTCTCCTTAGGGAGTTTCCCAACTACACCACGCAAAATGTCTTTTTCTTTGTTGATGCCAAATTCTTCTGGCGCAGAATTTTTAGGGGACTGTTTTTTCGTTTTTTGAGAGTTTGCTTCAGGCGTAGTCAAGTCTAGTTGCCGCAACTCATCCTTTGGGATGCTGTTGATTGCAACCTTAAGACCGAAGTTGTATTCGATCTTCGCCATGTCAATAAGGTGCGACCCCATGCCAAAAGGAATTGCGAAGAAACGACCGCTTTCTTTCAGTACAATCACAGCATAGGCGGATGCGTTCTTGAAAATGTTGTCTGGAACGGTAGTGAAATGGGATTGAATAAAACCTGCCCATTTGGGTGGGTGAATAGGGCTGGCCTTATAGTAAAGAGAGAAGTCGCCATTGGTCGTTTTTTGTAGATTATCTGCTTCCTTAAAAATGGCATCGGCATCCGCAACATCGGATTTCATCAGGTAGATAGTAGGTTTAATCGAGTCGGCCATAAAATCCCTGCGCGGCTTTGTTTGATGTGATTATACGGCTCCCGTTTGAAATTATAGAATCTATTTTTGCCTGCATTATTGGAAGAAATATCGAGAGTTATTCTCTCGAGGGTTGGCTGACTATAGAAGGGAATACCCCAGTATTCCGCCGAACTGGAAAACACCCCTCTGGAGAAAACCGGCAGAACCGGGGCCGCTGCGCCCATTCTCCAAGTTCGGCGGAATGGCAGGATGCGCAAAAGCGCCCGCAATGGCGGGCATTGAGCGGGAATATTCTCTGAGTTCGGGGAATGGGTGACTGAGTGGCTGGGGGACTAGGATTCGAACCTAGACAAACGGAGTCAGAGTCCGTGGTCCTACCGTTAGACGATCCCCCAAGCGGTGGCCGCGTTTCTACCTAGCTAGCGGTGATAAGTCAAGGCGAAGATTGCGCCTAAAAACGCGCCGCTTGCCTTTTGATTTTTAACCGAAAAGCTGATCTCTGCACAATTACAGGCTTGATTCAGTTCTATATTCCATATTAATTTCCCTAAGGTTAATTAACCATTCAGCAACCCTAATAATGGTAATTGATGATTATCAAAGTCTGTATTTGTTTGGAGTTGCCGCATGTCTAGTACGCAGATCAAGGAAATCATCAATACGATCCAGACTGAAGTACAGCACTTTGCCGCGACAAATGAGAAAATTGCCCACCAAACCAACCTGCTGGCGCTCAATGCAACGATCGAAGCCGTGCGCGCAGGTGAACTGGGCAAGGGCTTTGCCGTGGTGGCGCATGAGGTGAAATCCCTCGCCTCCCAAGCCGCTAAAAATTCAAAGGATCTGCGCACGCGCGTGCTGGCTGGCATTATGCAGCAGACCAGCCAGCTGGCCGATCAGTTTGTCTCGCGCGATTGCCAGCGCCTGTCGGAAATGTCCCAGACTTTGGTGCAGCTGATTGTGCGCAACCTGTATGAGCGCACTGCTGACGTCCGCTGGTGGGCCACCGACGATGCCTTTTATAAATGTATGGAACAGCTGGACGATGCCAGCATTCAGTACGCCATCAAGCGCCTGGGGCTGATCAACCGTTTCTACTCGGTTTACATGAATTTGGTGCTGGTTGATAAGGCCGGCCGCGTCATTGCCTGCTCGCAACCCAACCGCTACCCGCGTGTCATGGGCGCTAATATGGCGGGCCTGCACTGGTATCGCGGTGCCATGTCTACCCGCAGCGGTGATGAATATGTGGTGGATGATATCTATAACGACCCACTGCACGACAACCAGCCCGTCTGCGTCTATGCCACGGCTGTGCGCAAGGGCGGCGAAGTGCATGGCGAAGTTCTGGGCGCGATTGGTGTTTTCTTTGACTGGCCGGAACAGGCCAAAATCATTGTCCGCAATGAGCCCAACCTCAGCGAAGAAGAATGGAAGCGTAGCCGTGTGCTGCTACTGGACGCCAAGAGCCGCATCATCGCCGCCTCAGACGGCAAGGACATGCTCTCTACCTTCCACCTCAAGACCGACGGCAAAAACAAGGGCTATTACACCGACAGCAACGGCCAGATTATCGCCTTTGCCCGCACGCTCGGCTATCAGGAATATGACGGCCTGGGCTGGACAGGTGTGATCATTCAGCAGCCCGACTCCGCTGCCTAACCGATCTGTAAGCTCTCGCTCTCTAACTTTGCTTGCCAGCCGAGCGAATCTGGTTTGATCTGCATCAAAGATTAACCAGCAATTAACCCTGTCTTCTTAGTTTGTGGGCACTTAATTGTTGGTACACAAACCAATCACCAACCGCCAGGAGGCTTAAATCAATGCGTAAGTTACCATTTATTGCTGCGATGCTGGGGATGTGCATGACACCCCTGCTCGCTCATGCTCAGGACGCGGCGGCTGATCTGCCGATCGACAAGGCCAATACTGCATGGGTGCTGGTGTCCAGCGCCTTGGTCATGCTGATGACCCCGGGTCTGGCCTTCTTCTATGCTGGCATGGTGCGCCGCAAGAATGTGGTGTCCACCCTGTTCAAGAACTTTGCAGCGCTGGCCGTGGTTGGCGTACTGTGGACCGTGGTGGGCTATAGCCTGAGCTTTGCGCCGGGCAGCGGCTTTGTGGGTGACTGGAAGACCCACTTCATGCTCGACAATATTGCGGTTGATAAGGGCTTTACCCTCAACGGATCGACCTACACCATTCCTGAGCTGCTCTATGTGCTGTTCCAGATGATGTTTGCCATCATCACGCCGGCGCTGATCATCGGCTCGCTGGTTGAGCGCATCAACTTCAAGGCCTGGCTGATCATCATGGCGATGTGGAGCCTGCTGGTTTATGCCCCGGTT
>Ga0255211_1000651_pt1 | contig 11702 bp, 4 predicted proteins | sample Miss_Yuk_RepB_8d_FD_183036 | JGI IMG/M metagenome (GOLD analysis project Ga0255211, IMG submission 183036) | Freshwater microbial communities from Mississippi River, Louisiana, United States - Miss_Yuk_RepB_8d | ecosystem: Environmental > Aquatic > Freshwater > River | place: USA: Louisiana...
TCAGCGGGCACTTGCGCGAACTTGCGATTGCGAACTTGTTGTATACGTACGGTGGTCTCGTTATGCCGTCGTCATTCATTTGTTTTTATAACTTGTATCCGACGTACAAGGAGTATACGGAAAAGTTCGACGCGTTTGTTGGCGAGTTACCGGCGCGCACCAGTGTGACGTCACAAATGAAGTTCTTTCCGTCCACGCGAGTTATGGGGTGCAAACGGGAATGCCCGGCAATGCAAGCGTACATTTCTCATCTGGAACGCGCCATATCCAAAGACGCTTCCAGCGAATTCGACTTTCATGGCGAACCCGCGCGATGGTTTTTTCAACAAATTATGAATACCGATTTGTCTCAAGGCCAAAAATCGTTTCGTATTGGACAAATTTCAGCCGATGAGTTGGGATGCCGAAACGCGCGGACCAAAAAACCGGTACTCATTGAAGACTTGATGAGTGATTACGATTTTGAGCTGTCGCCTAAAGCGCTAGGCATCTATATTCCCGCTGACGAGCTGTTGAAAAGAACCGCATACGAGTGGTTTACTGAACTTGATACGCGCAAGGTGTTAGAAGCAAATACCATGATTTCAAAGTATTTGCTTTTAAGCGAAGCAACAACCGTGGAATAAGTTATTTACTTGCTACTCTTTTTGGAGGATGGGCGTCTTTTTCTAAGAGAAGATGCAGGATTAAAATGTTTTGCCGCAGGCAGCGGCGAGGTCATTGTAGAAGCAACTACTGGAGCTTCGGTCGCAATATGAGGAATGGATATAAATGGATGCGTATTCGGTTCCATGTCCCCAATACGAGGCAGACCTATTACTAATGCAGTGATTTCATTTACAACTGCAATTAGTCGTGTTAATAAAATATTCAGTTCATATCGATACCAGTCGCCGTACCAAGTCACCATACTAACATCAAATACTTGTTTTAACCGGCTTGGGTGAAGTGTGTTACTTGTGGATTCTTCGATTTCATTAAGAGCTTTGACTTCTCTATCGTAAGCGACTTTGTCTTTTGTATAATTCGCATACGCAATACCGCACAACCTTATTCCAATTTTAGAATTTTTTATATAAACTAACATTTCATTTAATTTATATTTTGCTTGTAAGAAACGGTCTTTTGTAACTTGTGGCAAAGGTATTCTATCACTATCGATTGTTGTTGCATACCTGTAGTAATTATATGCATGATTTGTATCTTCAATAAGTGAAACTGACATTCGTGTTATATTGAAAATAGTTAGAGGCGTACTAACCCATGCACTAGTAATAGTGTTCCATGTGCTAATGGCATATTCGGATAGAGTTCCAAATATACCGCCGTATTGGTTGAGTTTTAGTTCATTGTGTTTGCGGTTACCACGACATCGACGTTTCGTGTTACTTATTTTTATTTTTTTTATGTTTTTTATTTTCATTGATATATATTTTATTGTTTATTTTATAGTTTATTTCATTTATTCATTTATTTTATTTCATTAAAAAATAAAAAAACAATAAAAAAATAAAAAAAAATAACATAATAATAAATAGAAATGTCAGCATCATTTATTACGTTTGGTTGTTGGAATAAAGGATTCTGTAACAGTTCAAATGTGCAAAATGTGAAATCAAATGACTTTTCTAGGGTTGTTAACACGCTGAATCAATATGTTGATGCAGTACCACTTAAACCAGCATTTATGTGCGTACTGGGGGATAACTACTATCCAGAAATACTAGTTGACGCAGCTGGTAAGAAGAAAAAAATATATTCGTATCGCGAACTTGAAAGTGGATTCAAATGTCTTAAAAAACTTCTTCGTACCGATGTACCAGTCGATATTTTGATTGGTAACCATGACACAGAAGGTACTTCTAAAATGGAAGAGCCGGAATCCAAAACAGAAGAACCTCGCCATGATACAAGTTGTAAAATTACAGAATCCCAATTAAAACTGGTTCAAAGTCTAAAGACATCAACAAATCCAATTCAATTAGTGCTGTATAATTTTCGAACGATTGGAAATACAATTATTATTATGGTTGATTCCAATCCATATATCGAAGGAAACCTAAACTGCGAATGCTACATGCCAATACTGATGGGAACTAAACGAATCAAATCTGAAATGGATAAAGTGGATGTACCGTATTTAAAACAACTTCAACTTGAGTGGCTGAGTAGAGTGTATGAACATTTTCAACTTAAAGCACAACAACAACATTTCGACAACGTTGTGATTATGGCACATCACCCAATTTGTTGCTTCAAAATGAAAAATGGAAAAGACCGGTTTGATACTTGTCCAAGTGACGAATACTTGAAATTCTGTCATTCCATATACTTAACTCTTCGTGATATAACGGGAGCTTCTCATTTTTATTATAACTCGGCAGACTTACACACGTACCAGGCTGGAACAATTACACTCACTCCCGAAACTAGTTTGGATTCCATTCAAATACGTCAATACATTGTTGGAACTGGAGGAACTACCCTTGAGCCCGAAGTTAGCACATTTGAAAGCGAATTCAAACAAGTGGATAGAATACGTGTGGATTACACTGTTACGGATGCAGTGCACGATAATGGGTTTTTAGTGTGGACGGTATCGACGGTTAGGTCTAGACCTGATATAAAAGTTCAGTTTATAAAAGCCGTTGATACGTCATTTAAATATACATACATTCATAATGAAAATAGAGTCGTTGAAGTATTTAATAAACTGCCGGTTATAAAAGAAACCCCCGCACAGCGTGCCACTAAAACCGTATACCGAGTTGGAAATAAAAATAGAAATTATAGTGGTGGTGGTAGAAAACACAAAATCAAAATGAATACATCCCGTAAAAATAAATCAAAAAAATCAAAAAAAATGAAAAAAAATAAATATATAGAATAAATAATAACTATCATTACGCAACGCACGCATACACATAACACGTAATGATACATAATCGCGCCTCAAACCTAAAAAATTTACAATTCAATCCATTCGCTGAAACCCGATGGAGCGGACCCAAGTCTCGTAATGATGTAAAAACCTTATCAAAAAAAAAATAAAATAATGAAATTTAACCCGTGGGACAACTGGAACAAAGAAGAGATTCGTCCTATGCACTGGGACCCTTCTGAAAACTGGAACGCGCATCCAACTTTAGTAAATATGATGCAGTCACAGTCACAGTCATCACCGTCATTGCCTCATACGGCAAATGAATATGTACCCCCGCCGCATATAGTAGCAGCGGTTCATAAACATCAAAATAAAGTGTGTCTTCTTTGTGGAAATACGGGTCACATAAAGAAAAACTGCCCATACCGACCTGAACCTGAACCGCGATACCAACGAATACCAACACGCGCAAGTAGAGGTGGACGAACAAAACGAAGGATTCGAACAAGGCGATATTAAATTTTATACCGCAGCACTGTTTGTGCGCGTATTATAAATAACGGACGCAGCAGATGTACCTACGCTGTTCACAGCGTAGACTCTAAAAAAATAATTTGTTTCTGGTTTTATAAACGTGAATGCAAGGGTTCGCTCTTTAATAAGGTTTGCGGTTGTATTAAACTTTGTCCATATTTTGAAATTTCCGATAGTTTCCGAATATTCCAAAATGTATCCAATGTTTTCTATCTTATCACCGCCAATGTCGTCGCTTACGACAGTGGTCGGGTTTCCACCCTTCAAACTGGTCCACCACCACTTCAACAACAGGTAGGACTCGACGGTTTCAACAAAAAGTCCGGTTACAGGTGATATTGTCACGACAGTTCGGGTAAGTTCCTCGATTGAAATATCTGTAATTGGGTTTGGAACTACTACAATCGTGCCAATGGTGTCGGATGTCGTAAATGTTCCCTCCTTCAATGGAAACAGTGCATTTCGTGACGATGCCCGAAAGTAGTAAGGTATTTTTGTTTCAAAAACTGGACGTGCACTTCCAACTATAACCGCAGCAGTTGATAAATTCAACTGGACTGCTCCAACGGACTGCGTGTTTACCGGTGAATACTCATAGTTTTCCCACGTAATATTGTTTTTTGAAACGCCTATAATATAAGATGTGATGGCCGACCCTCCGCTATCATCAATCACAAATGAAACCACGAACTGTCCATTCACTGCAGAAACTTTAAATCCAACGGGTTTTCCAGGTGTTGTGTTGGCGCGTCCCGTAATTTCATATGGCGTCGATGTGTACGTTCCATTTAAAGCCGATATCAAAAACGTGTAGTACTGGTTTTCGCTGTCAAGTCCTGACACCGTGAACTTTGTAAGCGTTGTTGACCCAGTGAACACGATGCTTTTAAGAGTGTCCACCGTTTTATAGTAGGAAACACTATACGCTTGAATGGCGCTGCCACCATTATTTGCGGGAGGGTTCCATGCAAGCATCACAACCCCCACTTGCGTGCCTGAGCTGAGTGTTACGCCGGTCACACTTGATGGAACATTGAGCGTATTTACTGGCAGCGTTTCAGAAAACGGCGACGCGTATCCGTCATCTCTCACCACTTCATTTACGGCCGAAACACGAACATAGTACGTTGACTTGGTTACGATAGATAGTGTATTCAGACCTTGGTCATTCGGTCCGGTAAATCGGTACGTGTAGACACCGCTGACAGAATTAAATGCCAAGTCAGTTGAATCCACGTGCGCTTCAAGTGTGGTCCATGTTACTTTGTCAACTGAATACTGAATGCGATAGGAGAGAACGGGGGTTCCGCCGTTAAATGCGGGAGCACTCCATGTGGCAATTAAGTTGGTTTTATCAATATTCACACTTCCGCCTTGCCGAGTCGCGGTTACAATTGTAGCGGTAGTGTCGCCAGTAACTGTAAAATTGAGCGGTTTGGTTGGAAGCAAGAATGTGGTTGCTGAAGCAATTGCTGGAAATGTTGAGGTTGAACTTGATGTTGCTTTTGGAGTCGATGTGTTTATAGAGTAAATTTTTACATAGTAAAGCGTATTGTTTACGAGACCGTTTATGGTATAAGTTAGGGTAGATGCATCGACATACCCACTACTGTCACTTAGGTGCGGAACCTTAGATGAAACATTCGTCCAGTTTGTCCTATCAGTAGAGTATGCCAACAAGTACCCAGCCAAATTGTATCCACCATACAGTCCTTTCAAGTCACGGTCCGGTGGTAACCATGACACATTCAGAGATTTATTTCCAGAGACAATAGTTAAATTATTTGGAGATGTGAGGGCAGTTGTTGGAATGCGCGGCTTTATAACTTCACCTGATTTATACTCATATGCACGAATATAGTTGTAAAGGGGTACGTTATTATCCAAACATAAAAGACGGGGTGGTCCAGGAACATCACTTTCTGTAGTCAGTGTGCATTTTTTTTCTGAGGACGGACAGATGAATACTCCGTTTACTTCAGGAAGGTTGGCCGCGTTTGGAATGGTCAATGTATCGGTTTGACTTGCAAATCCGCGTTTTTTGATGAGTGAACCTTTGGAGGCTGCTGCGAATCGTTGTTTTTTTGTAGTTTGAGTTGTGTTGGATTTGTATTTGAGAATTTCGCATTTTCGTCGTTCGTTAATTTGGTCAGGTGTAAACGTTGCAGTGTTGTAATCGGGCGGTTGAAATCTCGACCAGAGCAACGAGCTATACCGGTTTGAAAAACTGTAATTACAGACATTTCCATACAATGAAGAGAAATTTGACATTGGTTGTAAAAAATATAACTTAAGATTCAAGAGTTCAAACAAAGTATATACAACAAATATTTTATTATATTACTATTATTAATTTATTAAATATATAAATATTCAAAAATATTATTATAGTCAATTATTATATATACATATATATACATACAGCGGTTATATATAACAAAATACAAAATAAAATGTCCAAGAACATCATTCTCATTGATACACGGGTTAAAGACTACGAAACCATCGTTGCGGCGGTTGACACTGCTTTAGCGGTGAGCGTCGTATTTGACTATTTTGAGGACACGTTCGACACGCTCAAAGAGCGCATCGGTGCGCTCGGTACAAATACGAATAGTGTCTCGGTGGGCTTGATTCAGCACAACTATCGCACACCAATGTTTAGCATGCTGGCATCGGCGGATGTAGCACCGGTCTTATCGGTTGCTGTACAGGACCCGGACCTGACACAGTGGGCCCAGTTCCGAGACTTTATCACGTGGTGCAAAACCGAGTATAACGCCGCGCATTTCGACATGATGGCATGTGCTCTGTACTCCAACTCAGATTGGAAATATATTATAGATACACTGACGGTGAAAACGGGTGTCATCATACGCGCATCGACTGATGACACTGGCGCAGCCGCGTTAGGCGGAGACTGGTTTCTCGAGTCGCATACAGGCGTCAACTTGAAAACTGTGTATTTTGCTGAAGCAATCGAAGAGTATCGGGGGATTTTGTATTTATATTCTTACGATATTCGGGAATATTACACGAAAAGCGTTGCGACCGGAAGCATCGTTGCGTGGGGTTCTCCAACTTTGGGCGGGACGACACCTGAGAATGTAAGTTCCGACGTTGTCGGAGTTTATTCTACCGAGGATACGTTCGCTGCGTTAAAAACAGACGGCAGCGTCGTTACATGGGGAGACCCGTATAATTATGGTAGTAAGAATGCACCAAGTAGTGTGACTGCCGCGAATTCCGGTGTCATCGATATTGCTTCCAACGATAGGTCCTTCGCGGCTCTAAAAACCAACGGAAGCATCGTTGCGTGGGGTCAACCAGATTTGGGCGGGACAACTCCTGCGAATGTAAGTTCCGGCGTCGTCGCGGTCTATTCTAACATAGTCTCATTTGCTGCGCTAAAAAGTGACGGAAGCATCGTTGCGTGGGGTTCTTCATCTAGTGGCGGGACAACTCCTGCGAATGTAAGTTCCGGAGTTGTCGCAGTATATTCTGCTTATATAGCCTTCGCGGCTCTAAAAACCGACGGAAGCGTCGTTGCGTGGGGTCAACCAGATTATGGCGGGATAACTCCTGCGAATGTAAGTTCTGGCGTCGTCGTGGTCTATTCTAATCTATACGCATTTGCTGCGCTAAAAAACGACGGCAGCGTCATAACGTGGGGGGATTCAAGTTCGGGGGGCAATTCAAGTTCCGTATCGTCGAGTCTAACTTCTGGGGTTGTGGCAGTTTATCCAAGCGGTACTGCATTTGCTGGTCTGAAAAGCAACGGTAGTGTTGTTGCGTGGGGGAATTCAAGTAATGGCGGGAGTGCACCAAGTAGTGTGACTGCTGCGAATTCCGGCGTCGTTACAGTGTATTCTACGCAAACCGCGTTTGCGGCGCTGAAAACCGACGGCAGTGTCGTTGCGTGGGGGAATTCAAGTTATGGCGGGAATGCACCAAGTAGTGTGACTGCTGCGAATTCCGGTGTCGTCGCGGTCTATTCTACGCAATACGCATTCGCGGCGCTGAAAACCGACGGCAGCGTTGTCGCGTGGGGGGATTCAACTCATGGTGGGGTGACTCCCAATAATGTGAGTTCTGGTGTCGTAGCGATTAATGCTAACGTTTACGCATTCGCAGCGCTAAAAACCGACGGCAGCGTTGTTTCGTGGGGGCATCCAGCATTTATAGCGCCGAATAGTATAACTGCCGCAAATTCAGGTGTTGTTGCGACATATGGTACTCATCTTGCCGCTTTTGCGACGCTAAAAACTACCGCCACAACGTTTGACCTTTCCATGTCATATTATACCGATGCAAACAGGTACAACATTCTTCGCAAAAAGGAAAACCGCCGTCGCGTGAACTTGACAACTCTGAACAATAACGTGTTTACACTATCGGCACAGCGCGATATTCAGAGTTTCAACCCGACAATGCCTACCAATATCATCTTGCGCATCATTATTCCGACCTACGTCTCGTCGCCGCACGCCATAACATCCACCGCGACCATCCCGTCCGGTGCTGGAAACGTTATTATAGCGTGCGATGATGGTGAACCTGTCACCATCTCCGGCACAACCTACGTGAATTACGGTTCATATGTTTATAAACGAGAGACCAACAACACGTACACCAAAACAACAAGCGCTACTATAAACGATGTACAATACACTTTGTATGGTGGAGATGGTATATATTCAAGTGGAATTGCGTTGGTTGAAGCTCCTAAACCAGTTCCAGTGTTATCAACTTTCATAGTCGAATCATCCAAAACGTTTGGCGACGCGTCGTTTGCTATTACCACTCGTCCCACCAGCGACAGCACTGGCGCAATCACGTACAGCAGCAGCAATACAGCTGTGGCAACCATTGACGCTTCTGGAAATTGGATAACCTTGGTTGCTGCAGGCGATGTTTATTTTAATGCATCACAAGTACAAACCAACCAATACAACGCTGCAAGTATTACAAGCAACACGCTAACCGTTGCGCGCGGAACATCTACCCTTTCATCATCTACATTCACAGTTGCGTCATCAAAAACGTACGGTGATGCTTCGTTCGCGATAACCACGCTTCCGACCAGCAACAGCGATGGTGCAATAACGTATAGTAGTAGCAACACTGCGGTAGCTACGATTGACGCGTCTGGTAATTTTATAACTCTTGTCGGTGCAGGCGATGTTTCATTTAATTCCACGCAAGCGCAAACCAATCAATATAACAGCGCCACTGTAACCAGCAACACCTTGACGGTGGCGCGCGGAACGTCAACGCTATCGTCCGCAACATTTTCAGTGGCATCATCTAAAACGTTTGGAGATGCGTCATTTGCAATAACCACTCAACCCACAAGTAACAGCGATGGAGCAATCACGTACAGTAGTAGCAATACCGCGGTAGCTACAATTGATGCTTCTGGAAATTGGATAACTCTTGTCGGTGCAGGCGATGTTTCATTTAATGCAACACAAGCGCAAACCAATCAATACAACAGTGCCACTATAACAAGCAACACCTTGACGGTGGCACGTGGAACGTCAACACTTTCATCATCCGTCCCAGCAACTTCATACATGGTTGCATGCGATGAAGGTGAGCATGTTACAATATCTGGAACCACCTACGTTAACTACGGCACATTTGTTTATCAAGTAAATGCGAACGGCACGTACACAAAAGTAACGTCCGCGACAATAAACGGCGTTACATATAATTTGTATGGTGGAGACGGAATAAATTCAAGTGGTATTGTATTTATTTCAGATTCATCCACATTTATAGTTGCATCATCTAAAACGTTTGGAGATGCGTCATTTGCTATTACCACTCGCCCCACCAGCAACAACACTACTGTTCCAATCGTGTACAGCAGCAGCAATACCAGCGTTGCAACAATTGACGCATCCGGCAATTTTATAACTATTGTCGGTGCAGGCGATGTTTCGTTTAATGCAACACAAGCGCAAACCAGTCAATACAATAGTGCCACTATAACCAGCAATACGCTTACCGTTTCAAAGGCAACGCCAACACTGGCGTTTGTAAGTCCGCCCACGACAAAAAATCTGACGGATGCCGCATTCACGGTTGTAGCCAGTAGCGCGAGCTCGGGTGTGATTACGTACAGTAGCAGCAATGTTTCGCTTGCAACGGTGGGTGCCAGTACCGGCCTGGTCACATTGAAAGCAGCTGGGACTGTCACAATAACCGCCTCCCAAGCGGCGAGCGCGCAGTACAACGCTCCCACAAATACAACGTGTTCTATCGTGATAAGCGCGGCCGCGGACGGGCTTGCCGGACAAACGGTTCCTCCGGGTACGAGCTTTGCCGATTTGAATTTGTCAGGTGCATCGTTGGTTGGAACCACCGTTTCTGGCGTATCATTTTCAGGTGCAAATTTGAGTAATGTGAATTTTTCAGGAGCGGTAATTACGGGAACCGATTTTACAAACGCAAATATTAGCGGAGCCACAAACTTGCCTACATTCAGCACCGTGCAAAAGCTGCAACTGCTTAAAAACATTAATAATGTGGGGATAAGTGCGGTTCAGGTTGCAACAACCGTTTCAGGAAGTGAAATTAATGCGCTTCTAGCAACTCCGGATAGCACGGTGGCCGCAGCCACATTTACGATAAAACCTCCAACTTCTCTTGATGGCAGCGCAAACAAGGTGATAACTATTAGTTCAGTTGACATTTCTGGAGGGAAATCAGTGTATATTCCAATGAACGCAAATGAAACTGTTAAAATAAATAACGTTGTTTATTCATTCAATGGAACAAATATACTGGATGCTAGTGGAAACATTTTAAGGTACACGGTATTTGGAGGTGTACCATTTAAAATATATGCGGGTTCCATAGTTGCAGTAAATATAGAAGGCGCATTAAATAAAATAAGTATTTTTGGGGACGGATTGTATGACATACTGTCGTCTATTTTTTCTACAAAGTTACAATACAATCCGACATAATCGTGTTTGTAACCATGCGGCTGATGATGACGATTGTGATAAAGCGGTTGCTGGGTTTGCTGCTGTTGCGCGTTTTTTTGGAGCACGATGTGCGTATCCCGATACACGCTCTGTTTCAATTGTGCGCCACACGTGCTCCAGTTGTGGAGCAGCGTATGCGTTGAACCATAACCGATTACGTTTCACAAGAACGCAGCTGTATTGGTCCAATTTCCAGTAAATGTTGCGTATCCATACATACCGACGGTCCCGTTCCTTTTCGAAAATTGTGTTCACCACCCACGCATCTTGTGTATCAACATCCTTGTAATGAAACGGCATGTACTCATAATGCGGCTTTTGTGTGGTTTTATCAATGAAATAAATGATGATTCCGCGTTGTAGGTCGTCGTCATATATATCAAATTCCGTTCCCGCGCGTCGTTCATCGTTACAATATCGATAATCCATTTCAACGTCTTGTTCGTAGTCTTCCACATGTTCGTATTCTTTGAACCGCGTTTCCACAAAGTCGCACGCGTCAAGGTCGCATACTTCCATTTGAATCTGCATCTGTATCCAGTACTCTTCTTTCGGTATGCCCGTAATCTCTCGATTTACAATGTTTTTTATTTCAACCATTCGCCCAAACAATGGCGAACTGTCGTCGATGTTAATTCCATCCGGCGACCCTCCTAGAAAAGACAAGCATGGTGATGCATGTTGAATGCATCCAAACTCGCCCAACCGGGTGTTATTTTTCAGCTGGTACAGTTGTGCGCTCAAATACTCGTATTTTTGTCCCCAGTGCAATGGCGAATCCACATTTACCATTTGTTGCGTGGATGCTGCATCCATCATTTCTGAAAACGGTTTGCATTTTTCATAAATAAGTTGATTCACAACTGCATCCGTTCCAAACGCTTTCCAGGCAGAGCTGGCAGTAATCATGTTGTGACGGCGTTCGTACCACGCCGGTGTTCGTTGTTCGGTTTGGTCCTGCATATTCAGTAGTTCGTTTACACGCGCACATATTCTATCGTGAGCAGTATCATCCGGAAATAGTTTAACGTCGGTCCATGCATCCGACCTCCTCGGCGGAAACTCGACAAGGTTCACTTCATGCATTTCATCAAACACAAAGTCAATTGACTCGTCGGTTATATCCAACATAAAGTTTCTAACGGCATCCCCGTCAACCATTACGTGCTCACCTAATGCTGCAAACATCGCAATTCGAACTTGGTCAAAAACATATGCCTGTAGCGCGTCGTGAAAATTCGGGTGGCTCATTTTACCAACATGTTCTTGAGTGTAGTCACATGCCA
>Ga0255211_1000653_pt1 | contig 11678 bp, 9 predicted proteins | sample Miss_Yuk_RepB_8d_FD_183036 | JGI IMG/M metagenome (GOLD analysis project Ga0255211, IMG submission 183036) | Freshwater microbial communities from Mississippi River, Louisiana, United States - Miss_Yuk_RepB_8d | ecosystem: Environmental > Aquatic > Freshwater > River | place: USA: Louisiana...
CCTTTAGAAATTGAGCGATGGTTAATGGAAAATGGAATAAAAGTATTTGAAACTGAAACAATATATGTTACAGTGCCCAAAGGTGTTGATGATGGTGAGATGATTTTATTAAAAGATAAGGGAAATATACTTAATGAAAATTGTAAAGGTGATATAAAGATTTTTGTAAAAATTGAAAATGATTCAATATTTAAGAGAGTAGGATTAGATTTAATATTGGAGAAAAAAATTACATTGAAGGAAGCGTTATGTGGTTTCTCATTTGAACTTACTTATATTAATGGTAAAAGTTACACACTAAATAATAACGCAGGTAATATAATTCCTCATGGTTTCCGAAAAATAATACCTAATATGGGTTTAGAGCGCGATCAACATAAGGGAGGTATGATTATAGAGTTTAATGTACAATTTCCTGAAAAATTGAGTGAAAGTGTAATTACTGCTTTGAAAAATATTGATTTTTAGGGAAAATATAGATATAATATATAAATGGATAGTAATGAAGAGTCAAAAGCAGGTGTCTTATTTAATGAAAAAATAAGAAAAGAACTTTATAAAAAAATAGAAGAAGAAAAGAAGAGAAGAGAGGAAGAAGAAAAAAAACGAAACAATATGTATTATCCGGATACAAATGTCAGAAACTGGAGTGAACAAAGTGGAAAGGGTAGATCTAAAAGAAAACGAAGAAGATCTACTAAAAGAAGAAGGTCTTATTCTCAAAAACGAAAGCGTACTATGAGAAAATAAATAAAAATATATATTTTTATGTGAAAACTATTTAAAGATATAATATTGTAATAATATGTAATAGAGTAATAAACTATTGCCAATGCCTTTTTAGCTCAGTTGGTTAGAGTATGTGCCTTGTAAGCACAAGGTCTTGGGTTCGACTCCCAAAAAAGGCTCTCATATAATTAATTATTTATAATACTTAATTATATCTTTTAGGAAATTTAAATTTTTGGTTATACCTTTAAAAAGGTATATTTTTTTTAAAAGTTGATATATATATAAATGGCAGGCAGACCACGAAGAATTCGAAGCATTCAGTCATATATCAATAATATTGATAATAATACATTTTCAGGACCAATGAAAATGGGCACAGCACCAAGCGTTGGCGTCACACGTAACTATTGGTATAACTATGTTACACAGTGTAACACAAATCCCAACGCAGTAAAAAAGAGTTATGATAACATGGTGTTTTTAAATATAAACCCAGCGCAGACGCCAGTTAGTGCGGGATTTAGACCAACAACAAACTACAATTATTCGTATGTAGCGCCACCCGGTGTCCAATGGTATGATCCAAATGTGAAATATGATAATCACTATTACAGACCATATATGCCGCCGCGTTAAATTAATAATTAATTATATTTTTAATTATTAATGATTTGGTATTTTAAATGGGATAATTAATAGCAGGTGATACAAAATTACTACTAGAAGGACAAGGTATAAAACCATTAGGATTATGAGTATAATTACTATATTGACCAAGAGTTGTATAACAAGGAAAGCACTTTTGCTCGGTGCAAATAGTTGCTAATCTGTTTTTCGCACGACGATTCGCAATGCTTGAGGCGCCTACACCTCCTTGTCCGGGTTTATATTTATTATATAAATAAGTTGAACTATTACAAGTAATATTGCCACCTGCACCCATTTTGGTGCTGCGACGACCACCTACACCAACATTTTTCTTATATAAAAATCCTGGGAAATTTGTACTACTTCCATACCAAAATTGTCCATTTGAAGGTCCTGAACCAAAGGCTGACATATATATAATCCACTTTTTTTATTTCCTTAATTTCCTAGACTTCTTATTTTTCTTTGATTTATTTGATTTTCTTGATTTCTTACCACCCTTTTTGTTGGTTAAAGAACAAGAAAATGTATGTTCGCCATTTTTCAAATCATATTCCGCATTTTCGCACGCATCCTTAAGATCAGCATCATAGAACTGACGAACTTTTTCGTGTAATAAACCATTTGCTTCGTATTTAGATTCGGCAGTTCCTAAATTGATAGTAGCGTAAATTCCAGTCGCAACAGTAATTAATAATACAACCGCAGCCATTATATATATATCCACTTTTAAAAAAAGTTTAAGCGAAGCAAAAGCAAAATTAATTAAATTCGTTTTATTTGTGGTTTTTTGCTCCACTTTTATAAAAAGTGAATGATGACAACAACCGTTAAATACAATAAATTATCTGTTATAATTGAACGGTTTCCGGATTATGTCGAAATAATTAAAAATAGTTATTTAGATCTTTTATCAGAACTAACTGAAGTGTCTAAAGTAGATACGCCCAAATTTTTAGAAAATGTGCAAAAGATAAGTCAAATGGGTACAATTATTATTTGTTTTTTAGAAAACCCACATTCAACTGGGTTCAAAATTGTGGCGTCAGGGACACTAATCATAGAACCAAAAATAATACACGGATGTAAAAATGTAGGACATATAGAAGATATAGTTGTGAAAGCAAGTTATCGCGGTTTCAAGATAAGTCAAGATATTTTAGACCTTTTAAAAATAGAAGCGAGAGAGAAAGATTGTTACAAAGTGATATTAGATTGTGTTAAAGAAGTTCAACGAGTGTATATTAAATCAGGTTTCGAAGAAAAAGGAATACAAATGTCATTATATTTTTAGAAATTTTATAATTTTATATATTATATTGTTAATATATTATATAAATGGTGAAAAGTAAAAAAAATAAACCAAAAGGAACAAAAGGAATAAAAAGAAATACAAGTAAAAAATCTAAAATTATGTATGGTGGCGCAGATATACGTGAAAAGGGTTTAGCAGTTGATATAAGAGATATTCTTAAAATGTTGAAGGACTACGGAGAGTCTATACCAATAGACCCGTCATTATTTCCATTTGCTGATGAAAAAACTCCTGCTAGTTTATTAAATCAGATTATTCATAATGATGATATCCACAGTAAGTTTGGTCATAAGAATGAGTTGGGTGATAAATTTGTATCATCTGATAGTGCTAGACAAATAATGGAAGAAATTTTAAAAGGTTTGTCCCGTATGCCTCCGGATTCTCTTCATAGAGAATCAGATTTTCCTATTTTCACACAAAATATCAATATTTGTTTAAGAAAGTTAAATGATCTTAATAGGAAAATAACAGAAGAAAAAACCATATATGATGAATTGGCAAAAGTAAGAGACGAATTACAAAGAAAAGATGCAAGTGAATCAGAAAATGCAAAAGTTAACGAATCTTTAAAAGAAGAACTGAAAAATTATCACACTAATCAAGTACAAAAAAATATTGAAAATAATGATAAAATGAAAGCACAAAACAAAAGAATAAATGAGTGTGAACAAGAATTGAAAAGTGTAAGAAACAGATTACAAGTATGTAATGAAGATAAAAAAAGTCTACAAGATAAACTTAATTCTTATATGAGTAAACCTGCCAAGTTGGGACCTTCTGCTATTATTAAACCAGCTTCTCCTACTTTCTCTTCCTCTTCTTCTTCTTCATCTGGACCTACTACTACTCTAGATTCAGATTCAAATACAGATCAAATTTCTTTAACTATGGATGATACTTCTTCTGGTCCTACTACTACTTTAGAATCAGATTTAAATACAGTTCCCAGTTATTCAACTAGTGATAATACTTCTTCTGGTCCTACTACTACTTTAGAATCAAATTTAAATACAGTTCCCAGTTATTCAACTAGTGATAATACTTCTCCTCTTACTTCAGATTCAGATTTAAATACAACCCAAGTTACTTCTTCTACAGATATAGATGTTAAAACTGCTACTTTAGGTTATTCTGATCCAACTGCTTCTTCAGTAGTTAAAGATAGGAGGAATATAATGCCTACTATAGTCAGTGTTATTAGTAATTATGAAATCAATGAAGGTAAACAAGGAAAAGAAAAAGCAGAATGTTTATTTGATTTTATAGTAAAAGGTGCTACAATAGTAGATAAAAACAAAAAACTAAAACTATTGGATTTAGCTTTACAAGAAAGTACTATTGAAAATGGAGAGATAGACTTTAATAAATTTATGGAAAACGCATTGGACAGGTTATGTTTTTTTACTCCTGATTTCGCTTATATTAATCAAGCAAAAGATGGGTATGCTGAGCAAAAAGCGTATAATGCGGCTAATGTATCAATTAATATACACAAATATTTTAAAGATTTTGATGAAGCAAATAACATATCCAAAAATTTAAATAGTAAGAGCACTAAAGAGAGACTTCGAGTACTAACAGAATACAAAAATAATATATTTTTACCATTAGCATCATCTTTAGATGTAATTGAAGATTTTAAAATAGATTATATTTGTGAAAATAATGGTAGTGGATATTATAAATATTTATGGCAATTACTAGCAGTTATTCAGAGAATGCCAAGTATTATGCAAAAATTCCCTCCTGACAAAAAAGGTAATATAACACTATTAGAATACTTTAAAGAAAAAATAAGGAATGCAAAAGTAGGTGATATGGAATATCCATCAGATTGTGTTTGGTTTGATGATATAGACCGTTATACCAAAATTTCAACTGAGTTTGAACCAAAATTTCAAATGGTAATACAACAAATTAAACAGGAATCTTTATATGATAGCAACGTTGTCCTTAAAGAAGCGAATTTGGAAGCTAAGATAGAAACAATAAAATCTTTAATAACTGAATTAGAGGATTATACTGTTAATTTTATCTTTTGTTGTGGGTTTAATGAGAATAATTATAGTGCTGTCAAAGAGTCTTACATGTCACTTTTAAAATATTATAAGAATATTAAAACGTCGTTTGAATCATCATCTTCTTCATCATCTTCATCTTCTTCATCTTCTTCTTCTTCTTCTTCTGCAGCAGATATAAGTGACGAACAAAAATATGTAGAAAGTATTGATTTATTGACTAAGGCTTTAATGCTGATAATAAAGTTTGTTAAACCGTCAACCCCAGAAGAGGTTATTATGGAACTTCGAAAAATGGAGGAGTCTAGCAGAAAAGACGGTGGTCATAGTTTGAGGGAGATGTTTGATGAATGGTACATAATTAATAATTTGGAAGAAGATTCAACAAGTCCATTAGCAAATGCTAGTGAAAAAGAAAGAAAAGAAGATTTTAAAAGGTTTGTTTTAAGTAAAGTACCAGGAGCAGATCGTAAAGTAATAAATAAATTTATTGAAAAATATGAAAATATATTTAAAACACTGATAATTGGAGGTAGAAGAAAGCGAAGAAATATAAAAACTAAAAAATTAAGAAAATTTGTAAAAAGGTTAAGGAAAACAGTTAAACGTCACAGATTAAAAGGAAAATAATGTAAATATAGTTTTATAAATTTTATTATCTTCCTATAGTTTTTCTACCGTTTCTTTTTAAACGCTTCATAGTTACTTTTCTTTGTTTCTTTATTGTTTTAAGTTTACGACTGTTTTGTCTTTTCTTCATTTTAGTTTTAATTGTATATCTTGTTCTCTTTCGTCCTCCTAATCCAGCATCTGAATTAAGTGTTTTAAATATAATATTATTATCCTCTATAGATTTTTCTAATTTTTTTTGAAAATCTCTATTTTGCCAAATACGCGGTGTTATTGATGGGTCTTGTCTCACAAAACCGCGAAAATGTTGTTTTCTCGCATCAACACTCAAATTTTTAAGTGGATTCTCTTCTTCTGGAATCGCATCATAAGAAAATTGGTTATACCATTTCATAAAAATATCATTAATATCTATATCTGCTCCAGGTGTAAATGTGCTGTATAACTCAAGATATAAAGGTTTACAAGAACTAGAAGAACTAGAAGAAGCAGATGTAGAAGAAGCAGATGTAGAAGAGTTACTTTGTAGTTCATCAAAACAAAGTCCTTCAATTGTTCCCTTATTTGCCAAAAAAATTCTTTCCCACATTCCCTTTGTACAACTTTGTCCGTCTCCAGTTGTATATGCACCCATACATTCATTTTCAAAAGTTTCAATATATAGATCCTTATATTTTGGATCCTGAGATAATACAAATTGTATTACGTCTAATGTACTATCTTTTGCTTCAGGATGTTCTCTAATATAAGGTTCTACATTTTCAATTATACCTTTCTTCTTTCTAAAATTCGTTTTTATTCTGGTTTTTTGCTCTGGTGTTAAAGTTGTATCTGAACTATTAATATACTGAAATAATGGTCTAAGTATATTTTGTGAATTTTTAAAATTTGAAGCGCCATTATTTTCTCTTCTAATAATTTTCATAAATTTATCTATATCCAAATCAGAAAACGCATTGTGGATTTCCCAAGCAACTCCTGGTCTTGGTGCTGGTTGCGCTACTCCTCGTGGTTGTCCTAATAGTTGCGCTACTCCTAGTAGTTCTGGATGCCTCATCTGGTTTTGTTGAAATCTCGCAATTTGTAAAAATTGCTCCGGGGTAATATCCCCTCGTGCGAATGCTGCCAGTGTTTGAAATTGTTCAGGTTGATTTATCGTAAGTTCAGCAACCTCATCCACGGTTATCAACCCATGTGCGAATGCCAACAGTGGTGATATTTGTTGCCTTTGTTCTTGTGGCCTTGGTTCCGTTTGTTGCATTGGTGGCGTTGGTTGCATTTGTCGCGTTGGTTGCATTTGTGGCATTTGTGGCATTTGTGGCATTTGTTGCATTTGTTGCGTTGGTTGCGTTGGTTGTGGACGATATGGTCGATAAGCTCCTGGTATACCAGTATTTTCAAATATACTTCGAACATCTTGTCTTAGAGGATCAAGTTGCCAATTTGGATTTATAGTTAAACTTGTACAGCCTCTAAACATACCATTCATTTCTCCATAAGTAACACGAGATACATTCCAGTTACTTAAATCTTGATTAAAACTCGTACAGTCTCTAAACATCAACAACATATCTCTAACATTAGATACATCCCAGTTATTCAAAGGTTGATTGAAACTCAAACAACCTGCAAACATACGTCGCATACTTTCAACACGAGATACATTCCAACCATTTAAAGGTTGATTAAAATTATCGCAGTTTCTAAACATATCACTCATAAATCTAACATTAGACACATTCCAACCATTTAAAGGTTGATTAAAATTATCGCACTCATTAAACATTGCTGTCATACTTCTAACATTAGATACATTCCAGTTTCCTAAAGGTTGATTAAAAAATTCGCAACCACTAAACATCATAGCCATCTCTATAACATTAGATACATCCCAGTTATTCAAAGGTTGATTGAAACTCAAACAACCTTCAAACATACATTCCATGTTTGTAACATTAGATACATCCCAATTAGTTAATGGTTCATTAAAAGTTGTAAAACCTCTAAATAAAGAACGCATACGTGTTACACGAGAAACATCCCAGTCGCCAATAGCTATACCTTGTAACCATGCTGGCAGATTATTTCTATTTTCAATATAATCACTAACTAAATCGCTTATGTTATCATTTGTAATAACATTTTCCATTATATATAATATATATATATATAATGATAAAAATCTATTATTTAATATCTTCCTTTGCCTTTTCTTAAAGTTTTTCTTTTGCCTTTGTTCAAAGATTTTCTTTTTGTTTTTCTTTTACTATTTCTTCTTTTTCTTCCACCTAATCCAGCATCTAATGTAAGTGTTTCAAAAATAATATTATTATCTTTTATAGATTTTTCTAATTTTTTCTGAAAATCACTATTTTGCCAAATACGCGGTGTAATTGCTTCATCGTTCTCCACAAAACCGCGAAAATGTTGTTTCCTCGCATCAACACTCAAATTTTTAAGAGGGTTTGTTTCTTCTGGAACCGCATCATAAGAAAATTGATTATACCATTTTTGAAAAATATCATTAATGTCTATATCTGAACCAGGTGTAAACGTACTGTATAACTCAAGATATAGAGGTTTACAAGAACTAGAAGCAGAAGCAGAAGCAGCACTTGTAGATCCTTGTAATTCATCAAAACAAAGTCCTTCAATTGTTCCCTTGTTTGCCATATAAATTCGTTCCCACATTCCCTTTGTACAACTTTGTCCGGTTCCAGTTATATTATATGCACCCATACACTCATTTTCAAAAGTTTCTATATATAAATCTTTATAACTTGGGTCCTGAGACAATACAAACTGTATTACTTCTAGTGTATCAGTTAATACTTCAGGATGATCACTAACAAACTGATCTACATTTTCAATTATACCTTTAGGCTTTCTAAAATTTGTTTTATATTTAGTTTTTTGCTCTGGTGATAGATTTGTATCTGAACTACTAATATACTGAAATAATGGTCTGAGTACATTTTGTGAATTTTTAAAATTTGAAGCGCCATTATTTTCTCTTCTAATAATAGTCATAAATTTTGGTAAATCCAAATCAGCAAACGCATTATGTACTTCATGAGCAACTCCGGTTGGTCGTGGTGCTTGTTGTGGTTGTGCTGGTCGCGCTAGTTCTGCTCGCCATCTTGCTACGTTTGCTCGCCACGCTGCTCGCGGTTGAACTGTTGCTACTCTTATTTCTGTATCCGGCACAGACAAAAAAATACCATCATCTAACGACACAGAATAGTTTCTAGAAACAAATGTACCAGGAATCCAACGATTATTATCTAGAAATAGAACTCTATCTTCAGGCATAATATATCTTCGTGCTATAAAAGGTATTATAGGCATTACCTGAGTTTCATGTCTATTTACATTTTCTCCAGTTACTGTATTTCTAACTGTATAATCATTTGATAATCCGCGGACTACTCCAGGTCTCCATACACCATTATCGTTGACTTCAACACGCTGACTAGGAGTAAAAATGACTGGTGGTTGTGTTTGTGGTTGTGCTGCTCCTTCTGCTGCTCGTCTTAATCTTGTATGTGGAACAGTTATTGTCCTACCATCGATTTGTACATTATAATTTTTAGAAACTAATATTCCAGGAGGCCAATACCTCTGCCTTGGATTATTTTGAAATTCAACTTGACTTCCAGGCATTATATTTGTATTTGCTCCAGTGTTATTTTGATCCAAAGTATTTTCTAGTCTTACTTGATTTGGTTGTCTAGTTATATTTCTTCCAGTTGCTGTATATCTAACTGTATAATTTGCTACTCCTTGAATTTGTCCTGATCTCCATACACCGTTTTCATTCACTTCAACTTGCTCCTCAGGATTATAAACACCTCCTTGAATATCTAAATGGTTTTCTCTAGGTTGATCAGTCATATATATATTATAATTATAATAATTATATATTTATAATATTCTTAATATTTTTTAGCGGCGTTTCTTAGTTATCTTTCTTCTTTTTTTTATTGTTTTAAGTTTACGAATTGGTTGTCTTCTCTTTATTGTTTTTTTACTATTTCTTCTCTTTCTTCCTCCAATTATTAATGTTTTGAATATATTTTCATTTTTCTCGATATAATTATTTATTGCTGTAATATCTGCTCGTGGCGCTTTATGTAAAACAAACCTTCTAAAATCTTCTTTTCTCTCTTCTTCACTTGCATTTGATAATGGTCTTGTCAAACCTTCTTCCAAATTATTAATTTCATACCATTCATGAAAAAGTGCATCAAGATCCACAACGTGATAAAAACAACCTAATAATTCTCTATATACTGGTTTACATGTGCTTTCTGATGAAGATGCTGATGAAGATGCTGATGAAGATGCATCATCACTACATAAAGTTATTAAAACAGATTTATTTGTTAAAAATACGCGTTCAAAAACACCTTTAGTACAACTAGGATCTCTAGGTCCATACGCATTCATACAATCAGAAACTAAAAATCTTATATAAGGATCTTTATAATCTGGATTTTGAGACATAACAAATTGTATCATTTCCATTACATTATCTCTAGTTTCAGGATGTTCTGATAAATACCCATTTAAACGTGTTTTAACTTGGCCGTTTAAATCACTTATAGTATTAGTTTTTTCTAGAATTCTTTCTCCAGTTCTTTGAAGTACTGTATCAATTATTGTTGTACTTTTATCAGTATTAATATAATTAATTAAAGGTTCAAGAGGGTACCTGGCATCTTTAAAATTAGACGCACCATTATTATTACTTCTAACAATAGTCATAAATTTTCTAAAATTTAATTCTGGGAAAGCGTTATGTACTTCAAACGCTACTCCTTGTGGTTGTTGTCGTGGTGGTTGTGGGGGTAATTGTTGTTGTGGTGGTTGTTGTGGAGGTAATTGTTGTTGTGGTTGTGCTAGTGCTTGTTGTGGTTGTCGTGGCGCTCGTGGCGCTCGTGGCGCTTGTGGTGGTTGTAAAGGAGAATTAGCAAACATAGATGCGGAACCACGTGCTGAACGATGTAATTGCCAATTAGGATTTATAGTTAAACTTGTACAACCTCTAAACATACCACTAAAATTTCTAACTCTATCTATATTCCAGGCACTTAAATCTTGATTAAAACTTGTACAGTCTTCAAACATTGCTCTCATACTTGTAACTCTAGACACATTCCAGTTATTCAAAGGTTGATTAAAATTTCTACAACGAACAAACATAACTTCCATTTCTCTAACATTAGACACATTCCAGTCATTTAAAGGTTGGTTAAAATTATTACAGCTAATAAACATAGAGTTCATATTTGTAACACGTGATACATCCCAACCATTTAAAGGTTGATTAAAATTCACACATAAAACAAACATACCACTCATATTTGTAACATTAGATACATTCCAATTATCTAATGGTTGATTAAATACGTGACATCTAGAAAACATATCATCCATTCTTCTAACATTAGATACATTCCAGTTATTCAATGGTTGATTAAAATTGTGACAAAATTCAAACATTCTGTCCATATCTGTAATATTAGACACATTCCAGTCATTTAAAGGTTGATTAAAAACAGTACAAAAAGAAAAGATGCTTCTCATATTTATAACATTAGATACATTCCAACCATTTAAAGGTTGATTAAAATTAGTACAATTAGCAAACATCTTTTCCATATCTGTAACATTAGATACATTCCAATTACTTAAATCTTGATTAAAATTTTCACAACGTTCAAACATGATTCTCATATTTGTAACATTAGATACATTCCAATTACTTAAATCTTGATTAAAATTTCTACAAAAGTTAAACATACCAAACATATTTGTAACATTAGATACATTCCAATTATTTAATGGTTCATTAAAATCACTGCGCCACCAAAATAACATACTCATATCTGTTACCTGAGAAACATCCCAGTCGCCAATTGGTATATTTCGTAATGCATTTGGCAGACTATTTCTATCTTCAATATAAAATCTGACTAAAGGTCTTATATTATTATTATGAATATTATGAATATTTGCCATTTTATATATATATAATGGCAAAAATATATTTTTAATATCTTCTTTTAGTTTTTCTTTTGTCTTTTCCTTTGCCTTTTCTTAAAGTTTTTCTTTTTGTTTTTCTATTTCTTCGCTTTCTTCTTCCTCCAATTAATAATGTTTTAAATGTATTTTCATTTCTCTGAATATAATTATTTATTGCTGTAGGATCTGCTCGTGGCACTTTATGTAAAACAAATCTTCTAAAATCTTCTTTTCTCTCCTCTTCACTAGCATTTTCTAATGGACTTGTTGATCCTTCTTCCAAATTATTAATAGCATACCATTCA
>Ga0255211_1000658_pt1 | contig 11606 bp, 7 predicted proteins | sample Miss_Yuk_RepB_8d_FD_183036 | JGI IMG/M metagenome (GOLD analysis project Ga0255211, IMG submission 183036) | Freshwater microbial communities from Mississippi River, Louisiana, United States - Miss_Yuk_RepB_8d | ecosystem: Environmental > Aquatic > Freshwater > River | place: USA: Louisiana...
AGACTTGATGTTACTTGTTTTGCTCCTTGGGATAGCGTGTCATCTAACTTACTCGTCGTGTCGGTCAATGTTCCTTTTACTTTTTCTGCGGTTTCAGATACTGTATCTAGAGCTGTTCCTAGCGTATTTCTGGTATTTTCGAGTGAATTTTCTGCGTCTTGCATCTTTTCTTGTACAGTGCTTTTAACACTGGACAATGACTCTTCTGCGCCTTGCATCTTTTCTTGTACAGTGTTTGTAATGCTGGACAATGACTCTTCTGCGCCTTGCATTTTTTCTTGTACAGTGTTTGTAACGCTGGACAATGAGTCTTCTGCGCCTTGTATATTTTCTTGTACATTGGTTGTAACGCTGGACAATGATTCTTTGGCCCTTTCAAATATACTTTTCTTTTGTTCGTCCGTTTCATCGTTTTCTTCTGTATTCACTTGTTCATTTTTAGGTTCTCCATCTTTAGGTTCTCCATTTTGGTTTCCAGTTATTTTGTCAAAAAGGGTTCCAAAAAAACCTTTTTCTTCTTCCTTTTGGGTTTCTTCTTTCGGTGGTTCTATTTGTTCTGGATTTTCATCCTTACCCTGACCACCGTACATTTTAACATATTTACGATACGCTTCACCGTATGTAGATGCGGCTTTGACCGTGCGTTTTTTATTTTTTGCACCTTTGTGTTTGGTTCTACCTCCAGCTACAGGCATTTCAAATGATACGACGAATGATATATTAGTATAATAGTAGTATTGATATACTATTATATTATATTTTTGATTTTTTGATAATTGATAACTATTAAATAACTTATATTATTCCTTTAACTTAATTTACGCTTTAAAATCGAAACCGCTTATGGAGTTCGAGAGCAACTAAACCACCGGCAACTTGTACCAATAAATATGGAATCAAGTCAGCCCGGCTTAACTTACCTGCAGCATACATCATGACTGATACGGCTGGATTGAAGTGTCCACCAGAAATGTTTCCGCCTACCATAATTGCAATGGCTAAAGCTGCACCAATCGCAAGCGCATTTCCGGTAGCTACGATGACGTACAAGAAAAACAGAGTTCCTAAAAACTCAACAACGTATTTGTTTATCATTTGATTAATGAATGGATGGATGTGTTTGTTTTTTGTATTTTTTATAAAATAAAATTATATTTTAAATTTTGAAATTTGAATTATATAACTATATTATTATAAAATCCATAAAAACCTATACCCTCATAAAATCCTCCTAAATTTTGATTTATTCCGGATTGTTTTATTAAACTTACGACTATATTTATGCTTACGCGTACGCATGCGTCTTAATTTAGTATTTCGTTTGTTACCTCCTCTTCGTACGAATGATGTTATGTTACGAACCATTCTTGGAAACAGTGATTTTCCCCATTCAGTCCAGGTTGCTAAAAAACGCGTTTGAAAATCAGAATGACTTTTACCTTGAAAATTCACACAACTTTTAGTCAAAGTTTCACGAGACAAATGAGCGCCTTTGCTAATATCAACCGTCATTTCATGACACAAGTTATCAAATGCCATTATCGCAACTCTATCAAACAACGCTTTTTTTGTGACCGAATTACTTCTTGTAACCATTTGAGAAGTCATAGGTACTATCTCTTCCATCCAATCAAATTGATAACGACTGTATGAATAGGTATCTGGGTTACCATAAAGTTGCTGACTTTTCATATGTTCAAGTTCTCGAAGCGGTTCGATAATACTTGAAATATATTTGATTTTGTCTTCAACCTTTACTGTATGGCTTGTATGTTTTGTGGGATGACATAAGTCAATTATTTGTTGTTTTAGATGTTCTCTTCGTATATTCAATGGCTGTTTTTCACTTGGAATTAAGTATTCATTCGTCGTCGTATTATCACTTACATTGGACGCTCGTCCATAGTCAATAATATACGCATTCAATGAATTAGGACTGTGATAATATATAAGTGCATTTTTTATATGAAGGTCGAAATGTATAACCCCCACTTCTATGTAGAGCCTGATTATTTTGGAAACCAGTTTAGCGTATATATCGTTAACTACATTTTCAGTAACATGAACGCCTTGAAATGATGCATTTTCATCTCGTGGCAAATCAATAAAGCTTTCAAATGTATCCGATTTTAAAACTTTGGACATTATAATCATTCCGAGTCCATAGTTTGAATTAGGATTTTGTAAAACCGTACGTAAATAGGTTATTGTATGTACAGATTTTGTTTTTTTTACTTTATAATTTAAAAATGTCAAAAAATTAAGTCCATTTTGATTATCAAATAATGAAAATGACACAATTGGTGGTGAAATAGGAAGCCTATTTCCAGTCAATGTATTCATCCAAACGTCCTGTTGTATCTTTGCTTCTTGAAAATAACTGTCTGCAGATTCGGTTGACTTTCCAATAGGGGTACCGTTATTTACAGGTATATAGTCATCTAAGTCTTCATCATTTTGTTGCGATATTACTGCTAACTTTACAATAAAACTTGTGATTCGGTTATAATGTTGCCCTGGATTATAAAATACACTGTGTTCTGAATTCACGTTCAACTCAAACATAAACCCTTTTGCTGAACCACACGTTAACATTTCAATAGACGCTCCAGGTGAGTTCAACATATTTCTTATGGGTTCGATTTCACTTAATTTACTAGGAACATGTGGTTGATGTCTTGGAGAGGCAGACCTTACTATGCGTCTATGCATGAATATATTTGAAAATAAAAATAAAATAGTTATAAAAAATAGTTATAAAATATATTTTATTTTTTATTATATTGGGTTTTTATTTTTGTTTACTTTTATAACTTATGTGACTTTTTATACGTTTTCGATTTTTTTGATTTTTTTGATTTTATTTTTTTCGATTTATTTTTACCGCCATGTGTATAAGTTGTTGCGGTATCACTATCTTTAAAATTCAAACAACCATCAACTGAAGTACATGGCGCGGATTCAGGTACTATCATAGTTCGTTCAAGTTCCTGAAATATAATATCCGCCCACCTTTGCTGAATTGAAAACCCAGTCGGAGTAGCGCGAGTTTGACCGTGTTCAAACAACTCTTCAACCCATTGAGTTTGGTACCGGGTTGCTGGATAACTGGTTGGGTCATGAAATTTGGCTTGACTTTTTTCATGTTCAACATCTATAATAACTTTCAGTACTTTGGAAAGATAAGTCGCTTTTTGCGCTAGCGTCGCACTCGCACTATGATAATTAAAAAACTCATCATAATATCCCACTCCAACTGTAGGTCCGGGTTTGCTACGACTACTCATACTTCTAACTCCAGAAGGTCCATTAATCTCTGCTAAAAATTGTTGTTTTTCAGCTGGACTTAAATATCCATCCGCGTTTGGATTTTGTAAACTTGAAGCTCGTCCAAAATCGATTAAAACTGTTCCTATCAGTTCACTATTAACTGGATTCAATATCACCATTCCATTTCCAGGATGAAAATCAAAGTGAATTGCCTTACCTTCAATAAAAAGGCGTATTACCTTTGCCAACATCATAGATTTAACATTCATTCTTGCATCTAAATCACTTTGAGTTGCAGTTGAATGCATTTCTAAATAATCATCCAATGTTATAGAGTTTGGTATTTTAGACATTAAAAGAATTCCAAGGCCAAAGCTTGTAGAAGAAGAAGGAGGATACTTCTTTATTTGGTCTGAAAGGTATTTGATAGTATATTTTGATTTAGGTTCACTGCATAGTGAAATGCGCGCACTAGCAGAAGCAGCGCTTGCACTTGTCTTACCACTGGTAGTTTGAGAAAAACTGCTCAAAAAAGCAAGCGCAGTTTGGTGTCTAAGAATCCCAAATGCGGCTACGGATGGACAAAGTGGTTCTTTACGAGCACTAACTGAATTTTTCCAAATATTTTGTTGGAGTTTGGCTTCTTCTAAAAACCCTTGAGCCGATTCGGTTTCTTTACTTATCCATTTTTCTTTTTTGACTTTTTGCGGGAATTTATATTCATCTATCCCATACTCACCATTAGATGTGATACAAAACTTAACAATGAATTCAGTTTCAAGTTCATCAAATTTACCACCCGGTCTAGATTGTTTAACAAATTCACTATGGTCGGGAGTAACGGTTAATGTAAACATGAATCCTTTCAAAGAACTACAAGTCAACACTTCAAATGTAGCATTGGGCGAATCCAACATGTCTTCAATTGCTTTCAACATTGGTTTGGCTTCTTTTTTACCACTACTCGGGCTACGATATTTTCTTTGTTTCAATCCACCATGTTGTAATAATGACAGTGACGACATTTTGATTAAATTTAATTTATTTGTATTATAATTTAATCAACTATTTTTTTTTATTTTTATTCCCATTCAGGCTTCGTTGGTTCGTTTATTTGTTTAGTCGGAAAACGTATCGGACGGTCCGGGAGGTACATCTTGAAGTTTTGCACTATTGAAATAAGTTTTTCTAAACTTCATCATAAATTCATCCGAAATGCGTTTTACTGCAAAATCGGATGGTTTCATTTGCCCTGTTAAAACATTAACAATCATAAAAATCGAATACATTCCGCATTCGGTGTTCTTATATTGATGGTCTTTTTTGTTTATAATGAGGTTTAACTTTAAGGGCGGAGATAAACGAGCACCGGCAGCTATGATTCTATCAGCCAGAGTTTGTATCTCCGGAGGAATGTCATCGCTGGTGCTGTCAAAAAAAAACACAAATTGGTTTCTTACATCCACAAACATGGAAATCCAGTGCGCACCCGGTTTATCGTGTGGGTCCGTATTGAAAATGAATCCAAATTGCCGCTTGCCGCGTTTCACCATATTTTCTAAATTGAAATCGTGAATGTCTTTCCATACGTATTCACCCGACTTCATTTTAGCGTCGAAATCAATTGGTGCCGGGCCTAAAAACATGAAGGATGGATACGCATGTTCGTATTGTTTCATCACGTTTTCAATATCCACACTGGTCAACCAAGTGGTGGGTTTTTTGACCCACGTTTTCGGAGCCCGCGGGGCAAACGTATAATTCAACAAGTCACGGTACTTGCCTTCATCTTCAAGAATCAAAAGTTTTCGTAACCAACATGCTTCGTTCTTGCAAACCCGCGACATTTGTTGACGTAAGAATGCCCAAATTTCGTTGGGGTCGGTGGATGTAATGGGTTCATCTGAGTGACGCGCATTCCATGCCGCCTTTAATTTTTCGAGAGAACTGTTCGAATAACATGTTTTGGATTCATCCACCGAATGCTTTTCGTCAAGTGGATGTGGGCTGCATTTTATGTTATTATCCTTATTTGCTTTACCTTCCGACAATGACATTATACTTATTATAGGTTAATAGGTTAATAGTTTAGTTTAATACGTTATTTTAATTTTATTCTGTTTTTTCAGTTGAATCGCTCGAATCTTTGTTTTTACCTTTTGATTTTTTAATACCCTTGGTTTTGAAGTGCTTATCCTTGAAATCAACTTCAATGATTCGAGGAATATGTTTGGTGGTAGTAGTGGTATCATTTTCGGATTTGGATTGCAGTTTAAACTCTGGCGAAATAAACAATTGTTCAAGTACATTTTTTTCAGGAATGCTTATTTTTTTTATATTTCGAACGTCATCCGACTCGGATAAAAATGCGGTGTCGATTTGATTCACTATGTTTACAGCATCATGATGTTCCGCAATAGACGACGGTTCCGCGACAGAATACGCGGTAGCGTGTTCCATTTGTAGCGTGTCCGATAAGTCTACAAATTTGAAGTGCACAATACATGCGTTTATGTACGCGTTACACGCGGTTATTACGCTGGAGTCATTTGTGTGCGTTGGGTTTTTGATGAGTTGTTTTGTCAACTCTAAAATCCGTTTCTTGTAAAATCGTCGTTCATATTTCGTTTCACTTGACCGTATCTTCGTATCGGTTTCTTTTCTAGCCATATATTTGGAATAAACTCCCATGTTTATCATCGTATCCATGGTGAGTTTATCACAGGCGCTCATGGACGACTGCGATTCAACTATCACTGTCATTCGTATTCGTATACGTATACGTATTATATAATTTCTAATAATATCAAAAATAAAATGATATAAACTTAAATCAATGATATTATTTACTTTCTTAATTAATCAAAAATGCCATCAAATGCAATTCAGTATCCTGTATCAGCTGAGTCTAGCCTAAAGTTAAACTGTATATTGGTAAAAAAAAATGGAACATTAAAACAATTATCTCCTGCACCTGCAGTAATGACCCGAGAAAATTACATTGTACTCACTGAAACATCCGATTCGTATAAAGATTCATTTCGTCTGCAAACAACTTGGAAAGTTTCAAAGCATAAAGTTACAATTGAATTGTGGGCTCGCACTATAGGACGTGCTGGACAAGAAAACAAGTACGAGTTTCCACCCCCGGTGGATGAAGTGTTATTTTTCGGGTCATGTCTTTTAGTGCTGGTCGACAGTCCGCCCCAATTTTCATTTACATTGGATGCATGGAAAAAAGTATATGCTACACTGTTCGGGGGGTTTCATGACTTGAGCAAAACCGCTGCTACAGATGAAACCGAATACGATGAAATGGATGACATACCCAAAAAACAAAAAACCCGTGAGGGATACTTGAAAGACGGATTCATTGTGGAAGATTCAATACAAACGGGTTCAGGGGCGTCATCCGCATCGGCTTCATCAAAAAAATTGAAACTAAAAGGAAAATCCAAAAAAAACAGCACTTCCACTTCAAATGCGTATATACTTCCTGCGTCCTCACCTGAAATACAGCATGACGAGGTAGAACTTGAAGAGGAGTCATACATTGAAGACGAATATGATGAAAACAAAGAATAACGGACTGTGTTGGTTATAGTTTGGGTTGTTGTTTGTTTGCATGGTAAATGCTTCCTACTTTGGTAACCAGTTGTAACTCACATGGACGAAGCATCCATCTATGTCCACTACCGTCCATTTTTTGTTTATCCCGTATATCCAGCACTCTTAATAAAAGTTCTGTAAATACAATTAATCCCTGAATAGATTCTTTTACATCACCCTTTGCCTTTTTGACAATACCTTCCCGTTCCCCTTCTTTATCTTTATCTTTTTCTTTCACAAAAGTTGTAAGGCTTTTTCCCATTGAACTAAGAATATGTTCTAATAATTCTGCAACTTCTGTTTTTTTCGTAGGCACTTGTCCATGAATAACGCTTTTTTGAATTTTTAAGTCAATTAAAATGAATTCGTGGATTTTTTTTGCAGACGACCATCGTAAACATCCAACTTTGTACGGAATACCATTAAACACGTTGTCTTTACCCGTTGACTGAACCAGTGGCAGATTAACTCCAGATAAAAACCAGTTTGAAACACATGCGCGAAGAGCTGAAAGAATTGTCTCAGGAATTTCGGTAGATGTCTTCCACTTGGTATCTTTTTCGTTTTCGTTCGCACGTGCAATAAAGTCGATTTTTGTTTCCAACATGCGTTTCACATAATTACGGACGTAACTATCTGCAGTGTCTTCACTTCTCGGTTTAACTTTATTGTCTGAAGCGTCTGTCCAGCTCGTTAGTTTATCGGTGGTACTAATCAATATTTGTCTCTGCGCATTGGGTTGGCTCGTTGTGCATGGAAAAGCGCATTGTTCTATGTATTTATCAAGTAGTTTTTCAAATTCTGCAACATCCGAATTAAGTTGGTCCGCTGCTACTGATGCGCGTGACCGATTCGCAATTTGTTTAATCTCTTCTAGTGATAACATGTCTAAATAATGTGACATGCCTATCAGTAACATTGTTTTACGGTCAGCAATGCCAGTTTCCGTTATTTTGTTCATAAATTTGGATGCATATAACACAAATTCGTCGGTCGTTGCCGAAACAGGCTCTGACAACATTTTATACGTGCGAAATAACTTTCCTATCAGTTGCGAATTTTGAGCATCCTGTACAACGGGTTGTTGTAGTGGTTGTTGTTGTTGCTGGCGTACATCGACTTGAATCGCATCTACACCTTCATCTATCGGCATAGCTCGTTCTCTCAATCCAATTTTCGGATTTGTTATTCCGTCGGGTTGAAACAAGTAGTAGTTTCCGATTTGAACGAGTCGACCACTACGACCGTATCCATCGGTAAGCATTTCGTACGGGTCAGTAATTAGCGTGTGAATTGCTACCATAACTTGTTCGTCCGTGTACGTTCTCACCTGGTTCACATGTCGAAACAGCTCGTCCTCCGTATAAAAGAAACGCTCTTTGAACAGCGCCCTGACACGGTGAATTACGCGCTCGCTATTCAATTCCAAAAATTTCATGTTATACGTGTCCATATCAGTTCCCATGGTTTGTAACTGTGCGTCATCTATTAACGGTTCGCATCCAAAGTCACACTCGTCTTGATAGTCACACGCGTCCGTTCTCGGTTTCATTTGTACGTCGTATCGTTCAATCACAATCGGACTACGTTGGGACTCGTCACTTGAACTCGATAACGTTGTAAGTACTTGTCGAACCACACTGTTTCCCTCCTTGAATTGGGGCACATTGTAGCCCTTGTTCAAGTTGCAATCCACTGCATTTTTTTTAAGAATACGATTCACGTTACCAATACGCTTGGCCTTGTTTTCGGCATGGTGCAACAAACTGACATCAATTGCTTCCACGGTGTCTCTTCCTTCTCCCAACAAACGCGTTCCGTGAATGAAAATACACACGTTGCGTTGTTCAAAAGGTAAATCCACGTGACTGCAATTTCGAACTGCGCGGCCAATGACCTGTTCAATCAAACTCAAGTTATACCACGGGTCAATCACGTGCACCTGTCGTATATTTTTCAAGTCAATACCTTCTGACCCCGCTTTTGTGATAACAATTACTTTTATAATTTGTCCTTTGGCATTGTTTTTTGCGGTTGCAACGGATACCACACTTGTAGGTGTAAGCATCTTGTTTCCTGTAATAAGAGTGTAACTTGGTTTTGATTTTTTATGCGTGCCCGGTTGTGACTCTGCGGAGCTTGGATTTGTCAATAAATTGTCACCACCATACCTACGAAATCCGTGCTCTTCAAGCGCTAACGCAACGGGTACGGCTCCTCCCTCAATATATTCCGTATACACAAGAACAATTCCTTCACACTCTTCTGCGTGTTTACACACGCTTGCAATTTTATTACTCCATTTTCCAATATTTTCTCTGGCGAATACGCGTTCAACGCCGTCTTTGTATGTATACTTTACCACATCTTGACCATTTTTAGATGTTACTGCACTTGTCATAACTTGTTTGAATCCGTTTTGACCGACAAGCGACTTGGGGTCAGACGCGTCTCCGTTTCCAGGAAATGTCATTGTCAGCGCTTGAAGCGCGTTTCTTGATTTGAATCCAAACTTTGTACCGATTTCATCGTACGCTGGTTTTTGTTTTGGTTTGGAAGCTTCCTTTGCTTTAGATGCTTCCGATGCTTCCGATGCTTCCGACGCAATCGAGTTTGAATCATCACTTTCATTAGAGTCTACGTCAGAGTCAGAGCCAACTTCTGCCGCCGATGCGGGCTCATCCTTTTCCTTTTCGTCTTTGGACGTTTTCAAAAGTTCTATACACATGTCATAAACGCGCTGTTGTTCTTGTCCTATGGGCGTAAGGTAAATGTCTAAAAATCGAGTTTCTTTCGCTATATCCGAAGCCGGGTACGGAACATTGTCAAAGTTTACGGTTGGGAACGGAACTGCGCTGCCTCCCTCTGAAAAAAATGAACAACGTGGGGAATGGTCTTTTGGATAAACGCGATACGGGAACGTGAACGGATTCTCTCCTTTTACGTATGAGATGTATCCATAAGATGCGTTTTTAAGCGCTTCTTTCCCACTTGAATAAGCCGACCTGGAAGCATCTTCATCTGTCGCAGTTTTAATAGTTTCATCCGTACCCGAACCGACAAATACTTTATTATACGCCACCTCGGGTCGGTTGTCGTTAATGCGCATCAAGTTAATAAGCCATAAAATTTCTTTCGGGCTGTTGTACATCGGAGTCGCCGTCAGCAGCAGCATCCGCATGTTGCGCGTGTGTCGAGCTACAACCGTCAACATCTTACCGGTCATTTTCGCATCGTCGCTTTCGTTTTCACCAGTGGTTCGTAAGTTATGAACTTCGTCAATAATGATAAGCGTATCATCGAACCGGGATTGAAGGCGCTGTTTTTGCACGTCGGTCAAATTTGAAATATCGTTTACAGTGTTTCGAGGCTTACCCTTTCCGAATAGAGTCTCTTCAATTACAAGTCGAAGTTTTTCATATCCAATGAAAGAATAGGTTCTCTGAATGAGAGATTTAATACGAACCAGAATAGACGCCTTAAGACGCTCAACTTGAGCATCGGTTATATCCGCGGAAACGGGTTTGAGTCGGAGCTCTTTTAAAAGTTTTTTTCCAACACACGTATTCATTGTCCACTCTCCAGTAGTTCGATTCAAAATAAGTTTTGACTCGTTGTACAGTTGTTGTTTAAAATTCAAACGAATAGTTGGAGCTGCAACCACGTAAATACGCTTGTTCACTCCCATTTCTTTCATATAATCTCTCATTTCTTCTGCAACACATATTGCTGAACACGTTTTACCGGTTCCTAAACCGTGGTATAATAAAAGGCTCTTGTATGGTGTGAGTGCGGAAAGAAAGTTTCTTGCAAACAACTGATGCGGTGCAAGCTCAAATACGTCCGTTTCAGAACATATGCGGTTCGCGTACTCTTCCACCGTAAACTCGTCCATTTTATCATGACGAACCTCGTGAAACTCTCGTTTGTTTGCAATAATTTCATTGAAGTTTGGATTCCCTGGCTCAGGATACAGTTGTACCTCGTCTTCATCTTCATCTTTTGACTTTGCGGATTGACTATCTGGTTCAGGCGTAGATAGTTTTTTGCTAGAGGCATCTGATTCCGGTTCTGGTTCTGCCGGTTCCGATTCAAGAGGGGATGGTTCTTGTGTTTGAAGAGGTGACGGAACCTCAGACGGCAGCGATGCTTCTTGAAATGAACCATCTGGCTGGATGTTAGCAACTTCATTTTCATCATCAAGTTCTGGTTCCGGTCGAATAACTGGATTTTTATTATTAGTATCATTAGTATCATTAGTATCAACATTCACTGGCTCACAAAACCCGGTGAATTTATTTTTACGTGTACCATTTGGACACCGTTCCCGGTTGATATTTATTTTTTCGCATATACCAGTGCGTTTGTTTTTACGAGTACCGTTTGGACACCGTTTACGACTTAACTGGATTTGTGGCAATGACGGTGGTAAAACAAAGGGCATTCCCTCGATATTTTGCGGTACCGGTTGCATAATGATGTCTTCACACTCACCGTTGCGTTTATTTCTACGTGTTCCATTCGGGCATCTTTTTTTACGTGGGGTGTCCTCTTGTTCTTCCTGTCCTTGGTTACCATTTTTTTTATTTTTTCTTGTAGCAGCAGCCTTGTCTTTTGTCGCTTGTGTTACTTGATAACCTTTCGGTCGCCCTCTTCGCTTTACAACTTGTTCTGGTTCTAACTCTAGAATGGATGCAGGATATTCCATTTACTTCAAACGTATATCA
>Ga0255211_1000670_pt1 | contig 11479 bp, 9 predicted proteins | sample Miss_Yuk_RepB_8d_FD_183036 | JGI IMG/M metagenome (GOLD analysis project Ga0255211, IMG submission 183036) | Freshwater microbial communities from Mississippi River, Louisiana, United States - Miss_Yuk_RepB_8d | ecosystem: Environmental > Aquatic > Freshwater > River | place: USA: Louisiana...
TCCGCTGTGTCGTCATCACCGGCAGCGGCACCAACTTCTGCTCGGGCGCGGACTTCCGCAGCACCATCCTCGATCGTGGCAACGAGTTGCCGCACGAGGCGTCCTACGCGATCTACCGGCCGTTCCTCACCATCCTCGACGTTCAGGTGCCGGTGATCGCGGCGATGAACGGGCATGCCATCGGCGGCGGCTTCGGCCTGGGCCTCGTGTGCGACCTGCGCGTGGCCAACCGCGAGGCGCGCTACGGCGCCAATTTCGCACGCCTGGGGCTGCACTCGGGCATGGCCATCAGCTACCTGCTGCCGCGCGTGTGCGGCGTGCCGCGCGCCGCCGAACTGCTGTTCACCGGGCGCGTGTTCTCGGGTGCCGAAGCTGCCGAGATGGGCATCGCCAACCACGCGGTCGAGCCGGCGCAGGTGCTGGCACGCGCGCGCGAGCTGGCTGCCGAGATTGCCGCGAACGCGCCGGTGGCGGTGCGGATGATGAAGCGTTCGCTGTACCGCGGCCTGAACTGGGATCCGAAGTCGGCCGGCGAGATCGAGGCGCTGCTGCAGTCGCGCACGCTCGACATGGCCGATGCCAAGGAAGGCGTTGCGGCATTGCTGGAGAAGCGCACGCCGCAATTTCGCGGCGCGTAGCCAGGTGCGCCGCGGCGGCTCGAAGGGGTTCGGGCGCGCCATCAGCCGCCCCCTTGGCTTGGCGCCAGCGTGACGCCCGAGGCCACCAGTTCGGCGATCTCCGCGCCCGAGTAGCCGGCTTCAGCCAGCAGCTCGCTGCTGTGCTCGCCCAGCCGGGGCGGCGCGCGGCGGACTTCCGGCGGCGTGTGCGACCAGCGCGAGGGCGGTCGAAGGGTCACCAGCGTGCCTTCGGTGGAATGCTCCAGGCGCTGGAAGAAGCCCACGGCGTTGAGGTGCGGATCGTCGAGCAGCGACTCCAGCGTGTGCAGCGGGCCGGCCGGCACGTCGGCCTCGCCCAGCAGCGCGAGCCACTGCCCGGTGGTGCGGGTGCGGAAGGTGGCATCGAGCCAGGCGTAGACCTCGCGCGAGTGCTCGGTGCGCGCCTGCAGCGTGGCGAAGCGCGGATCCTGCAGCAACTCGGGCTGGCCCAGGCGCTCGAGCACCGCGCGCCACTGGCCGTCGCTGATGAGAAAGGCGCACAGCCAGCCGTCCTGGGTGCGGAACGGCCGCCGGTCGGGGCTCAGGTGGCGCGGGTAGCCCGGCGGGCCCAGCGGCGGGTCGAACGAGTGGCCCATCAGGTGGTCGCCGAGCACGCCCTGCACCAGCGACTCGAACATCGGCACCTCCAGCGATTGCCCCTGGCCCGTGCGCAGCTTGTGCACCAGGGCGCCGAGGACGGCATTGACGAGCACGGTGCCGGTGTAGCGGTCGGCCATCGCCATCGGGATGTAGCGCGGCTCCCCGCCGCTGGCGCGCGCGTACAGGCCGGCGATGCCCGACATGCCCTGCATCAGGTCGTCGAGCGCGGGCCGCGCGGCGTAGGGGCCGTCCTGCCCGAAGCCGACCGCGCCGACGTAGACGATGCCCGGGTTCACGGCAGCCAGCGCCTCGTACGACAGCCCCAGCCGGGCCATCGCCGCGGGGCGCACGTTGTAGACGAACACGTCGGCCGTGGCGGCCAGCCGCAGCAGCGCGTCGCGGCCGGCCGGCTGCTTGAGGTCGAGCACGACGCTGCGCTTGTTGCGGTTGTTCTGCTGGAAGATGCCGCCCATGCCCGGCGAGCGGGTGGGCCCGATGCCGCGCACGATGTCGCCCTCATGCGACTCGACCTTGATGATGTCGGCGCCCATGTCGCCGAGGATCTGCGTGGCGAAGGGCCCCAGCAGGTACGCGGTGAGATCGAGCACGCGGATGCCGTTCAGCGCGCTCATCGTTGGGATCCCCTCAGCGCGAGGTGCAGGCCACCACGGCCTGCCACGCCGAACGCTCGCCACCCTGCCGGACAGCCTGCACCAGGGCGCGGGCCCAGAAGGTCTTGCTGCCGTGCTCGTCGCAACACTCGCGCAGCCTGCGGGTGTAGAGGTGCAGCGTGTGCTCGGCGGTGATGCCGACGGCGCCATCCAGCTGGTGCGCGATGCGCGAGCCCAGTCCCGCGGCCTCGCCCGCGCGCACCTTCGCCGCGGCCGCCGCGGCGACGAACCAGCGCGGGTCTTCTGTGGCTGCGGCCGCCTGCACCGCCACGCGCGCCGCGGCGGCCTCCTCGGCCAGCTGCGCCAGCTGGTGCTGCACGGCCTGGAACTGGCCGATCGACCGCCCGAACTGCACACGCTCGCTGGTGTAGGTGACGGTCATTTCGAGCAGGCGCCCCAGCGCCCCGGCGATCTGCGCTGCGCTGAGCAACGCGGCGCGCCCCTGCACCTCGGCCAGGCTCAGGCCCGGCAAAGCGATGCACCGGGCCTGGGTCGGGCTCGCGACCGCCGCCGCGTGCATCGGGATGCCGGCGCTGCCGACGCGCACCGCAGGCCAGGCGCCGCCTGCGACCGCACGCAGGTGGACGCACCCTCGCGGCAGCCACATCAGCTCGGCCGTGCCGGTGTCGTCGGCGCCGAGCAGGGCGACATGGCTGGCCTGTTCTGCCAAGGCGACAACCGGGCGGTCGGCGTCGGTCAGGTCGGCACGGCCGGCCGTGCGCAGCGCCGACAGCGGTGCCGTGGTGAAGGCCAAGGCGGCCGGCCCGGCAGCGGGCGCGAGCCCGACGCGCGAGCGCAGCCAGCCGGCCGGTCAGCACGGCATCGCCCGCGACGCGCTCGTCGGCGTCCATCGCCTCGCGCATGATCTCGAGCGTGTCGTACTCGAAGTTCGTGCCCAGGTCCTTCACCATCGCCGCCTCGATGGCCAGCGAGCGCCCGGCTTCGAGCGCGCCCCAGATCGCGAGGCTCATGTTGCGCAGCGTGATCAGCCGCGCGAGCAGGCGTCCGGCCGGCGCATCGGCCGCCTCCAGCACGAGGCGCAGGCAGCGTTTGACGATCGGCATCGTGCTCAGGAATCGCTCGGGGCCGCTGCGCTCGTAGGCGAGCTCGCTCGTCACCTGCTTCCAGCCGTCGCCGGCCTGGCCGACCAGGCACTCGGCCGGCGGCTCGACGCCGTCGAACTTCACCTCGTTGAAGTGGTGGCTGCCGTCGAGCATGAGGATCGGGCGGATCGTCGCGCCCGGGGCCTTCAGGTCGACGATGAACTTGCTCAGCCCAGCGTGGCGCGCCTTGGCGTCGACGGGGACCGTGCTGCACAGCACGATCGCGTAGTGCGCGATATGGGCGCCGCTGGTCCAGACCTTGCGGCCGTCGAGCCGCCGGCTCGCGCCTGAAGGCTCGGCCCGCGTGCGCACGGACGCGCGGTCGGAGCCCACGTCGGGCTCGCTCATGCCAATGGCGAAGTAGGTGTCGCCGGCGGCGAGCAACGCCTCGTTGATCGTCAGCGTGTCGAAGGCGCTGACGCCTCGCCCGCCGTAGGCCGCAGGCCAGTGGTAGCCGATCCAGCTGCGCACGCCGAGCCGGCGGCTGAATGCACCGCCCGGGCCCTCGGTCCACGAGTTGCATTGCGGCTCGAAGCCGCCACTGGTCAACTCGTCGGCGATGAACCGACGCACGTGCGCGCGCAGCGTGGCCGTGCGTTCGCCAACGGCGGGCAGCGGGAGTGCAGGCTCGAAAAACGGCATGGGGCCAGGTCCGGTTGGTCAGCACCTTCGGTCTGCAGTATTCTACCAACCGTTAGTTTGTTACCTAGGGCCGAACCCGAATCCAAGCACCCAGGAGATGCCATGTCCAACCGCTCGCTCGACGACCTCAACCCCGGCGACGTGTTCCGCAGCTACGGCCGCACCGTCACCGAGACCGACATCGTGCTCTTCACGAGTCTGGCCGGGCTGAAGCTGCCGATCTTCATCAATGAGGAGTTCGCGAAGAAGCACACCGACTTCGGTGGCCGCATCTGCCCCGGCCTGCTGACGGCGGCGCTGGCCGCCGGGATGATGGAGGAGATCCTGGGCCCGGCGACGATCGCGGCGCTCGAGCTCACCGACTTCCGGTTCACCGTGCCGGTGCGCCCGGGCGACACCCTGCGCGCCGAGATCACTGTCGAGGGCAAGAAGAACCTCTCGGACGGCAAGCGCGGCATCATGCAGGGGCGGGTGAGGGTGTTCAACCAGCGCGCGCAGCAGGTCTTCGAGTTCAGCGAGAAGCTGATGATGCGTCGCGGGCGAGTGGACGATCTCGTCTGAGCGCCACGTGCTGCGTCAATCCGTGCGTGGCACGATCAGCGCATCGAGCGCCTGCACGCCGCGACCGCGAGGCAGCACCAGCAGCGGGTTGATGTCGATGCTCTCGATGCCGTCGGCGTGGCGCGCCGCGTAGACCGACAGTGCCGCCAGCGCCGCAGCCAGCGCATCTTCGTCGGCCGGCGGCTGTCCGCGCACGCCGCGCAGCAGCACCCGGCCCTTGACTTCGCCGATCATCGCGCGTGCCTCGTCGACGCCGAACGGCGCGACGCGAAAGGCCACGTCCTGGAAGGCCTCGACGAAGACGCCGCCCAACCCGAACATCACCACGGCCCCGAAGACCGGATCGCGCACGACGCCGAGGATGGTCTCGACGCCGCGCTCGGCCATGCGTGCCACGACCACGCCGTCAACGCGCGCCTGCGGGGCGTGCCTGGCGGCGCGCTGCATCAAGGTGTGGAACGCCTCGCGCAGCTGCGCCTCGTCGGCCAGGCCCACGATCACGCCGCCGATCTCGCTCTTGTGCGCGATGTCGGCCGAGGCGATCTTCAGCACCACGGGGTAGCCCAGTGCCATGGCCTCTCGCACCGCCGAGGCCTCGTCCGCTGCGATCCGCTCGGCCACGGCCGCGATGCCGGCGCTGGCGAGGATGGTCTTGGCCTGCACCTCGTTGACGGCCCGCGCCGGCGGCGGCAGCGCGCCCGCAGGCAGGGCCGGAGGTGCGTCCGCAAGCCCCGCGCGCCGCGACTGCTCCGCGAAGTACACCAGCGCCGCGGCGGCACGCACGGCACGCGTGGGCTCGTCGAAGAGCAGCACGCCGGCGGCCTCGTACATCCTGCGCACCTCGGGCGAGGCCAGCGACGAGAAGACCACGGCCCGATCGGGGAAACGCCGCAGCACGGCCTGCAGCTGCTCGAGCAGCGAGCGGCTCAGCTCCATCACCTGGCCGACGCTGGACAGGAACGCCACCACCACGTCGTAGCCGCCTTCCTCCAGCATGATCTGGAAGTTGCGGCCGAACAGCGTGAGATCGTTGACGAGCTGTGCCGTCATGTCCACCGGGTTGCGCGGACCGCAGAACGGCACCAGTTCCTTCAGCCGGCGCTGCGCGTCCTCGGGCATCGGCGCCACGTCGAGCGCGCAGTCGCTGGCCACGTCGGCCATCAGTGCGCCGACGCCGCCCGACACGGTGAGCAGGCCCAGCCGCCGCCCGAGCGGCGCCGGCGCGTTCACCGAGCAGGCGTAGGCCACGTCGAACAATTCGTCGATGCTGCGTGCCCGCCACACCCCGTACTGGCGGAACAGGCCTTCGTAGACCTGGTCCGAGCCGGCCAGCGACGCGGTGTGCGACGCCGCCGCCTGCGCGCCGGCTTCCGAGCGGCCCACCTTCATGACGACGACGCGCTTGCCGCGTTCGCGCGCCAGCGCCAGCGCAGCGACCAGGCGGTCCTTGTCGGTGGCGGCTTCGAGGTAGGCCACGATGACCTGCGTGCCGTCGTCGCGTGCGAAGTGGTCGATGCAGTCGGCGACATCCACGTCGCACTGGTTGCCGGTGGTGATCCAAAGGTTCAGCCCCAGACCGCGCTGGCGGATCAGCGACAGGCAATAGCCACCGAAGGCGCCGCTCTGGCTGACCAGGCTGATGCGGCCGGGCACCAGGCCGAAGCCGGCGGCGCTGGGCGTGAAGGTGCCGAGCAGGCGCCGCCTCACGTTGATCAGCCCCATGCAGTTGGGGCCGACCACGCGCATGCCGGTGCGCCGCGCCAGTGCCGTGATGCCGGCTTGCCATGCGACGCCCTGGCCGCCGGTTTCGGCGAAACCCGAGCTGAGCACGACCGCGCCGCCCACGCCCTTGGCCGCGCAGTCCTCGAGCGCGGCCAGCACGCCGGGTGCCGGCACGGCCACGATGGCCAGGTCCACCGGCCCGGGCACCGCGCTGACGGTGGCGAATGCGGGCAGGCCCTGGATCTGCGCCGCCTTCGGGTTGATCGGGTACAAGGCGCCGTCGAAGCCGCTGGACTTGAGGAAGTCCAGCGGGCGGCCGCCGATCTTGGTGGGGTCGGACGACGCGCCGTAGACGGCGATCGCGCGCGGTTCGAACAGCGGCGCGAGCGAGCCGCGGGAAGCGTTGGGCGCGGCCATGGCGTCAGTGGATCGACATGCCGCCGTCCACGCCGATCAGCTGCCCGGTGACGTAGCTCGCGCCTTCGCTGGCCAGGAACACCCACACCGGCGCGATCTCCTCAGGCTCGGCCCAGCGGCCGAGCGGGATGCGATCGAGCGTGCGCTGCTTGAAGCGCTCGTCGGTGCGGATGGTCTCCGTCATCGGCGTTGCCGCGCCAGGGGCGACGCAGTTGACGATGATGTTGTAGCGCGCCAGTTCGCGCGCGGCCGACTTGGTGAAGCCGATCAGCCCGGCCTTGGCCGAGCCGTAATTGATCTGGCCGATGGTGCCCAGGATGCCGGCGGTGGAAATGGTGTTGATGATCCAGCCGCGCTGGCGTTCCATCATGCCGTCCACCACCGCCTGCAGGCAGTTGAAGCTGCCCGTGAGATGCACGTCGATGACCTGCTGCCACTGGTGTGCGCTCATCTTGTGCAGCATGGCCGTGCGCGTGATGCCGGCGTTGTTGACGAGCACGTCCACCGGGCCAAACTTCGCCACCACCGCCGCCACCATCGCGTCCACGGCGGCACGGTCGGCCACGTCGCACTTGAACGCCGCGGCCTGACCGCCGGCGGCTCGAATCGACTGCGCCACCTGCTCGGCGGTCTCGAGGTTCCAGTCGACCACCGCGACTTTGGCGGCCTGCGCGCCGTAGGCGAGCGCAATACCCGCCCCGATGCCCTGGCCGGCGCCCGTGACGATCGCGACCTTGTTTTCGAGGGCTTTTCCGTTGAACATCTATCGCTCCTTGACCAAACGAGTGTTTGTTAGACTCAACGATGCCACAGGATGGAGGGCAGCGCCAGAGGCCAGCACCCGGGGTGCGGCTGGGCGCGCCGCGCGCTGAGGTCTTGCCGCAGGGGTGGCACCTCGTGGCGGCGGCCCTGGCAAGCCCAATCCGATTCCAAGACCTGAACCCGAGGCGAGAGTCCATGATCGATCTGACCGAACGGCTCGACGCACCGACCGAGGTGCAACGCATGCTGCGCGACGCGGCCGCCGCCTTCTTCGCCGCCGACGGACCGGGCCATCGCCTGCGCGAATGGCGGGGCAAGCTGCCCGGGCACGACCGCGAGTGCTGGCGGCGCATGGCCAGCCTGGGCTGGCTCGGCCTGTGCCTGCCCGAGGCGCTGGGCGGCAGCGGGCTCGGCGTCGGCGAGGCGGCGGTGCTGCTGGAGCGCTGCGGCCGCGCGCTCGCGCCCGAGCCGCTGGTGGCCGGCGCGCTGCTGCCGGCCTGGGCGCTGCTGCACGGCGACTCGCAGGCGCTGCGCGAGCGCTGGCTGCCGGCACTGGCGCGCGGCGAGGTGCAGCTCGCGCTGGCGGCCGGAGGGTTTGGCGATGAACCTGATGAAGACGAAGACGACGCGGCCGGTGGTCTGCGCAGCGGCGACGCCCTGCGCGCTGCCGCGCGCAGCGCGGGCTTCGTGCTCGACGGGCGCTGCCGCTTCGTGGCCGGCGGCGCGGGGGCCGACGCTTTCGTGGTGGCGGCGCAGGGCACGCAGGGTGCGCTGCTGCTGTTGGTGGAGGCCAGCCAGAGCGGCCTGCAGACCAGCACGCAATCCCGCGTGGACGGCGGGTTCTGGACGGAACTGCGGTTCGAGGGCGCCGAGGTCGCCGGCGCACAGCTGGTCGCCGGGCCGGCGAGCGCGCAGGGCGTGCTGCAGCGCGCGCTCGACCTGGCGCGCATCGCCGAAGCTGCCGAGCTGCTGGGCGTGATGAGCCAGGCGCTCGAAACCAGCGTCGCTTACATCGCGATGCGGGAGCAGTTCGGACGCGCCATCGGCAGCTTCCAGGCGCTGCAGCACCGCGCCGTGGACCTGCTGATCCAGGTCGAGCTCACGCGCTCGGTGGTGCTGCAGTCGGCCGCGGCAGCCGACACGCACGGCAGCGATGCGCGGCGGCTGGCCATCGCCGCCAGCCAGGCCAAGGCACGCGCCTCTGCGGCGGCGCTCGAGGTCACCAAGGGCTGCATCCAGCTGCACGGCGGCATCGGCTACACCGACGAATGCGACATCGGCCTGTACCTGAAGAAGGCGATGGTCGGCGCGGCCTGGCTCGGCAACGCGGCGCTGCACCGGCGCCGCTACAACGAACTGGCGGGCGAGGGCGGCGAGGCCTCGGCGCCCGAGATCATCGCCGGCGGCGAGCAACCGATCCGCCGCGACGAGCTGCGCCGCTGGCTGTCCGAGAACTTCCCGCCCGGGTGGCGCTTTCCGGCCAGTCGCATGAGCCTGAAGGACACGCGCGCCTGGCACGACAAGCTCTACCAGAAGGGCTGGGTGGCGCCGAACTGGCCCAAGGCCTACGGCGGCATGGGGCTGTCGGGCTACGAGCAGGTGGCGCTGCAGTCGGAGTTCGACCGCCACGGCATCGTCATCGCGCCGAACATGGCGGTGATCATGCTCGGGCCGCTGATCATCCGCTACGGCACCGAGCAGCAGAAGCGCGAGGTGCTGCCGCGCATCCTGTCGGGCGAGGTGCGCTGGTGCCAGGGCTACTCCGAGCCCTCGGCGGGCTCCGACCTGGCCAGCCTGCGCACGACCGCCGTGCTCGACGGCGACGAGTTCGTCGTCAACGGTCAGAAGATCTGGACCTCGTTCGCGCACGAGGCCGACTGGATCTTCATGCTCGTGCGCACCGACCCGAAGGCCAAGAAGCAGGAAGGCATCAGCTTCCTGCTGGCGGACATGCGCACACCCGGCATCACCGTCAAGCGCATCCGCAACCTGGGCGGCAACGCCGAGTTCTGCGAGACCTTCTTCGACAACGTGCGCGTGCCCAAGGCCCACCTCGTCGGCGGGCTGAACCAGGGCTGGACGATGGCCAAGTCCCTGCTGGGCAGCGAGCGCATCATGATCGGCAACCCGCGCGGCGCGCGCGCGCCGTTCGCGCGCCTGGCGGAGCTGGCGCGCGCCACCGGCCTGGACCGCGAAGGTGCCTGGCGCGCCCGCCACGAGCAGCTGCGGCTGGACATCGACGATCTTGAGGCGATGTTCGTGCGCTGCGTTGAGGTGCTGCGCCGCGGGCACGAACTCGGCGCCGAGGTGTCGATGCTGAAGATCTGGATCACCGAGGCGCAGCAGCGCGTGGCCGACCTGATGCTCGAGACCGCGGGTGCCGCGGGTGTGAGCGACGAATCGATGCCGCTGCCGGGCGGCGCGCTGCATCCGGCGCACGTGTTCTTCGCGGCGCGGCCGGCCAGCATCTATGGTGGCAGCAACGAGATCCAGCGCAACATCCTGGCCAAGGCGGTGCTCGAGCTGCCGGGCTGACACGGCGCGCACCGTACCCCTGCGACACCTGAGGAAGACCCCATGACCCACCCTCCTGCGACCGGAACCTGGACCGAGGGCCCGGGCCCCGACGTCATCTTCGCCCAGCACCTGGCGGCAGGCGAGTTCCGCATCCAGCGCTGCGCCGCCTGCGCGCGCCACGTCTTCTACCCGCGGCTGGTTTGCAACCACTGCGGCAGCGTCGATCTGCACTGGCAGGCGCCGAGCGGGCGCGGTACCGTGTATGCGGTCAGCGTCGTCAACCGCAGTGCCGACAAGGGTGGTCCGTACAACGTGGTGCTGGTCGACCTGGCCGAAGGCCCGCGCATGATGGGTCGCGTGGACGGCATTGCGAACGACACGGTGCGCATCGGCATGTCGGTGCGGGCGCGTGTCGGGCAGGGCGCCGGCGGCGAGCCCTGCGTGGTCTTCGATCCGCTCGACCCCGACGTTTCGACCGACCGGGAAGGGAGCGCACGATGAGCGGCAGCAGCCTCCGCGGCCACGCCGCGATCGTCGGCGCGGCGCTGGCGGGCCTGGGCGAGGCACCGGGCCGCAGCTCGGAAGACATCGCCATCGAGGCCAGCGTCAAGGCGCTGGCCGAGGCGGGCCTGACCACGCGGCATGTCGATGCGGTGTTCGGCTCGCTGCCGGGCAACGCCAACCCGCTGTCGGCCCTGCTGATCGCCGAGATGCTGGGCATCCAGCCCAGATTCACCGACAACAACCGCACCGGCGGCTCCACCTTCCTGTCGTACACGCTGATGGCGGCGATGGCGCTGAAGGAAGGCCTGTGCGAAACGGCGTTGATCTTCTACGGCAGCAACCAGCGCACCGCGAGCGGCAAGCTGGTGTCGTCGGTCAAGCCCTTCGCCTACGAGGCGCCGTACGCGCCGATCTTTCCGGCCACCTCGTACGCGCTGGCGGCCTCGCGCCACATGCACGACTACGGCACCACGCGCGAGCAGCTCGCCGCGGTGGCGGTGGCGGCGCGCGCCTGGGCCAACCTGAATCCGCAGGCCTTCATGCGTGGCCCGCTCAGCGTGGCCGACGTGCTGGCCTCGCGCATGGTGTCGAGCCCGCTGACGGTGCGCGACTGCTGCCTCGTCACCGACGGTGGCGCGGCCATCGTCATGACGCGCGCCGACCGCGCACGCCACCTGCCGAAGAAGCCGGTGTACCTGCTCGGCGCAGCGGCAGCGACGACGCACATGAACATCATCGCCATGGCCGACCTCACGCGTACCGCGGCGGTCGACTCCGGGCAGCGCGCGATGGCGATGGCCGGCGTGGCGCCGCGCGACTTCGACGTCGTCGAGCTCTACGACGCCTTCACCATCAACACGATCCTGTTCCTCGAGGACCTGGGCTTCTGCACCAAGGGCGAGGGCGGGGCGTTTGTCGCCAGCGGCGCCATCGCCCCCGGCGGTGCGCTCCCGGTGAACACCAACGGCGGCGGGCTGTCGTGTGTGCATCCGGGCATGTACGGCATGTTCACGCTGGTCGAAGCCGTGCAGCAGCTGCGCGGCGAAGCCGGCGAGCGGCAGGTGGCGGGTGCCGAGCTGGCGCTGTGCCACGGCAACGGCGGCGTGCTGTCCAGCCAGATCACCAACGTGCTCGGCACCGAGGCCACGCTGTGAATTCGGCGGCGCACGACATCCGCCCCGAGGCCTTCTTCCCCGGCCTGCAGATCGAGCATGTCACGGCAGCCGGCGTGAAGGCGTTGCGGGTGGGCAGCGGACCGACGCTGTTGCTGCTGCACGGCGGCACGGGCTCGTGGACGCATTGGGTGCGCAACATCGAGCCGCTG
>Ga0255211_1000674_pt1 | contig 11470 bp, 9 predicted proteins | sample Miss_Yuk_RepB_8d_FD_183036 | JGI IMG/M metagenome (GOLD analysis project Ga0255211, IMG submission 183036) | Freshwater microbial communities from Mississippi River, Louisiana, United States - Miss_Yuk_RepB_8d | ecosystem: Environmental > Aquatic > Freshwater > River | place: USA: Louisiana...
AGATGATGGGTGGTGCTTTGTCGGATGAGACGATATTGACGAGGGTGCGGGCGAAATTGTGGAAGGATATGAAGGCGTGGCGGCTCTAAGGGGGTGACCCCCTCAAACTCCCCAGGTTCTCCAGGGGCACACCCATGTAACCCGCCTTGGTTGCGCTGGATGGTTGTGCCTGGAACGCCGTGTATTTACAAGTGACAGTTTATTTATATATGGACATTCAGTAGATGACTTTCTTCAAATTGATTATGACCCTATTCGAAATCTAACAACCGCCGCCCTTCAAGAAGTAGATCGACAACAACAAGCTGACAAGGCACGGATTGCAGAACTCGAGGCCACCGTTGCCGCCCAACAATATCTCATCAACGACATTCTTGAGAGATTGAAGGCGCTGGAGCGGGCGTGAAAATCTGGGTGAAATCGTTTATTATGAAACACGCATAATGAACGCGAGCGCGTAGTATGGAGGTAGGTTTTTATTTGTTGCAGATTCACCACGGTTATTTATACTTATACCAGTTGTCGCTCTCGTTGTTGATATATCATTACTAAGATCAGGGCCATTACCATCCCATTGGCTTATACGAGAAGCATAATTACCTACGCCTTTACTTATATGACCGTGCGTATGTCCTAGGTCTGTAATTTCATGATTATGACTAACCAAGACCGCATCTTTACTACCACCAGATACAAAATTAGTTCCTTCTATATTAGTATGTGCTCTTGTAACACCACTAGAACCGCCTGTTCCGGTTGTAGCCGTATCAATACTAGCACCTATAACAAATCTATTTGTCAAATTTGGTGTTCCGTTATTTCCATCACACAATCTCCAATTCGTCGGAATTGACGCAATCGTCCCACTCCACATGATAATCCCACCAATTGGAATCGATGTGTCCACATAAGATTTGGTAGCAGCGTCTTGGGCGTTGGAAGGATTAACTAATTGAACGATTTTGCCGGAATTGTTCATATCCAAGTTTCCTGTTATTTTGGCCGCACCCGCTACATCGAGGTCGGTCGTCGGCGCAGTCTGGTTAATCCCCACCCGCCCCGTCGTCGTCAGTGCCGTGCTCGTCGTCGCGCCTGAATTCACGCGTGCCGCGCCACCTGCGACGTCTAACCTCACTCCCGCCCCCGGCGTCATCGTTCCAATCCCAACATTTCCGCTCCCGTTTACTAACATTCGGTCAGTTCCTCCCGTGCTAATCCGCACCGAATTCGTAAACCCTGTCGCAACTCCACTCGTAATTGACCCTATCAAATCAATACACGAATTCCCCGGTGTTTGTGCGCTTAAACGCAAAAACCCCGAATTATCGTTTGTGTTCACTCCGCGAATTTCATTTGTAGTTGACCCGCTCGTAGATGCTGTCGGAATATCCTGCGTCGGACTAATTACGTTTGTAATCAACTTCAAGCGCGGTCTATCCTGGGTAAAATCAAGTCCGCTCGTGATGTGAACGACCCCGCTGACATCCATATTCGGCGCGGAACCACCTGTTAATGGATGCGCCGTCACCGCTGTGAAGTTTTTCCCAATACCCACCGGTCCATTTAAGTTCGCGCGTCCAATCACCGATACATCACCCGACTGATTAATCACGAGAGAATTGCTGGCGAGTGCACTCCCCGTTTGAAATGTGATAAAATTCGGCGAAATGACGCCGAGACCCGCAGCACCCGCAGTGATACTATTCGTCGCACCACCTAACGCCGTCGTCTCGCTCCCCGCCGCAATACTCCGATGATACACACCCGGATAATTCGCGCTCGGCGCAGTCGGTGTCGTCGTCGCCTGATTCAGTAATACCATCGCGGATGTCGCGGTTGTCGTCCGGCTCGCGCCAGGATGCGTTCCCACCATCACATTTCCCGCCACGTGAAGGCGGCGATTCAGGCCGCTTTGCGCGACTTCTGTGAGTTCGGCCGCTGTCAAACCGCCAACTCCCACCGCGCCGGTCGTATTCACGATACAAAACTTATCTTGTGCGCTCGCTACATTTCCATTTGTCAAGTCAAACTTCATTCCAACGACGCTGTTCGTTTTACTTTGATGATGAACATTGATGGTGGCGGTCGGCGGGTCACTCGCAATATTATGGACCAATTTAACTCCGTCTGTGATGTCGGTCACGCTCGCCGGCGTGTTTGTGGTTCCACCGTCCTGTGTGTTTTTGCCCGAAGCAAGGACGATATATCCACCGCCGACCCCGCTTGTGAGTTCGCCACCCGTAATAAATGTTCGTGGCCGTGTATTTCCCGTTTCAGTGATGGAAGTGTCTTCCACATAAACTGGCGAATGAATCGACCGACACGCGAGGTCATTTAACACCACCGACCCCGATGTCGCATCACTGATTCGACTACTATAACCCGTGGGAATATACCGAAAATTCGTATCACCGCCGAAACTACCGTTGGGGTCGGTCGGGCCAAATGGCGCCGTATTTGACCGATACTGGACACCGTATTGCGGTCCGAAAGAATTGGATTGTCCCGCAGGTCCAGTGGGGCCGGTAGGACCGATAGGCCCACGAGGTCCATCTGGACCGGTTGTCCCCGTTGGCCCCGCTGACCCCGTTGACCCCGGTAACCCAAACCCACCCGTCGCCCCCGTCGCACCGGCCAAACCCGCAGGCCCCGTTGTTCCTTGAATACCTTGAATACCCACCGCACCAAATGTAGTCTGTAAATACGAGTAGGTTGTTTCATTGGTTACCGGGTCAGTTTGAAAATACATTAAAACATTCGCGGTTTGGTTCGCTTCTTTCGTGTTCTTGATATAAATTTGAAGTTGAATGTAGACATTATCACTGTTACCACTTGCGTCCTTCAGTGTTGTAAACTCAACTGGCATCTGAATTTTGTATAACTGTCGCGTTGTGCTATTAATCGTGGTTCCCGCATTTGTTCCTGTATTCGTCAAGATATTGTCGCTTACTGTCCAGCTTTTTCCGATATACTTTATATGGTCGGGCAAATAGGCTGCGCGCGGAGGATAAAATCCCGCATCACCACCATCCTTCGTTTCAATGATTAAACTGTCAGGTGATGGTTGATTTTCGGTGCCTGTAATCATAAATACGGCTGCGTATAATGCGACTTGATTTGCGTCGGAGTTGGAAGGAACGTTTGCGTAAATATTCAGCACCCAAACACCGCTTGGAATGACGGCGAGTGTTGACACTTCTTGCGCGGTATTCCAAAACCGACTACCTGGAATCATTTTGTTTGTGTTACCGTATGTCGCACTCACAGAGATAGGTCCAATCGTTCGCATACGACTATTAATGGGAACAGTGGAAAGCATATATGAATCGGTGATGAGTTCGTTTACTTTTGAATTGCCATCTGGATTGAGCCATAAAATGGTACCGTTAGAACCTTGAATACCTTGGATGCCTTGTGCGCCTTGGTCGCCTTTTGCGCCGATTGGTCCGATAGGACCTGTTGCGCCTGCTGCGCCTGTCGCGCCAGTTGGACCGGGTGCGCCACTTGAACCCGTGGGTCCGATAACTCCGATGACGCTACCCGCTGGTCCTCTTGCGCCAGTGCATCCTGTTGGACCCGTTGCACCGTCCGACCCGTTTTGTCCGGCAAATCCGACGCCTGGTGGGCCTTGTTGACCGGTTGGTCCTACCGTTGACGGCGGGACTAGTGTAATCGCGTTTACGACATTATCCACATAAAATTTGGTTGCGACATCTTGTTCGGCGATGGGGTCGCGGACATTTCGGATGCGATTGATGGGTGCGCCGACACCTGCTCCGCCCGACATATCAATATCACCATTGATAAAGATGACACCCGCATTATTTCCAATCCGTAGTGTGGTATTTCCGGTATTATATGAAATATCATTCGGATTACTACCGAAGGTCGTCCCACCCATTACAGCATCATTGGTTCTTACATAATTTTGGGTTCCTGTGCGAGAGAAACCGCCGATACGTTTCCAGTTATTCTGATTATTTGACATCACTCAAAGAACACGACGTTGATACGTAATATATAATAACGACTAAAAAAGAATAGTGGTTGTTATACGCGATTACGATACTAGATAGCTGGTAATTGAAATAATTGATGTCCATCATTTGCGTCAGTGTCGCGGACAATGAGTTTCAAATCGTCACGGTCGCTACGGTCGCTACGGTCGCTACGGTCGCTACGGTCGCTACGATGGCGGTGACGATTCTTACGGTTACTACGCGTGAACGACACGTGTGAAGGCGCCGGTCCTGCTGAAGGCGGAAGCAATCCTAAATCTGCAGGGTTGGGTAATACAGTTCGGAATCCCAATTCTCTCGGAATCGGATATTGAAGTCCTCGTGGAACAGTATGAATGTTTTCATTCCGTAAAAGTTCGGCACCTATGGGAATCTCTCGTTCTAGTTGTTTCATTGTATATACACGACGTTTAACAGGTTCATCATCTTTTTGAGATTCCGTCATAATATTCTTTCCGTCAAACACCATTTTAGAATAATAGTGGTGGTGTTCTTCTATAGGAGGCGCGGTAGTGGTTGTGCGTGATTTACGCACCGATTTACGCGCCGATTTACGCACCGATTTACGCGCCGATTTATGCGATTGTCGCGGTTGTCGCGTGCTTTTTTGAGGCATTCTATATATAAGAAGAGAATAATGAAATTCACAAATGTTGACACTCTCAAAACCACTATTACCACGAATACGAATATTATCGTAGATAATAAAACTTTATATTTAGATGAATTATTGGATGAAACATTTATCACTACTTATGTTTTACTCACAAAATCTAACGATAATATAAGTCCGTCGCATTCGTAATGTGTATAACCAATTTAATAGTTGTTGCAATTATTATACTCGCATTGGATGCTGTATTCTTAACACTTACCAAGGACCTTTTTGCGCGTCAAGTGATGCTCGTTCAAGGAACTGCGATGAAGGTAAATATTCCAAGTGCCGCGATATGTTATGTTCTTATTGTTCTCGGACTCTATTATTTTGTTCTGCGCCATATTAACACGCCGGGAACGTCGGCGTCATCTATTCAGACGATGCGTATTGGTGAAGGCGTTCGGAACGCATTCTTTCTCGGTATTCTTGTATACGGTGTTTATGAGACAACAACCCTTGCGATTCTGAAGAACTGGAGTCCAATGATTGCGTTGATTGATACCACATGGGGTGGAGTTTTGTTTGCGCTGACGGCGTATATATACGCTCGTTTACTCCGGTTCTTCGCGTCGTCATAGACGCCGCCCGAACCTACGTAAACTCGCTGCTTCGCCACACCATCTACCTACCCTATTCTACCCTATTCTACCCTATTCTACCCTATTCTACCCTATTCTACCACATCTTACCGCGATTTGGCGGGCGAAGCAGCGAACCTGCGGAGGAGCGGAGAAGCTGAGCGAAGCGAAGCGGTGAAGCAACGTAGCCAGTGAGCGAAGCGAAGCGAAGCGAAGCGAAGCGAAGCGGTGAAGCAACGTAGCAGGTGAGCTAACATAACCAATGCACCATTGTTGTATTCAGTTCTATCGTGTTTCCTACATCACGGCACGTTCTCACAATACCAATATACATAATCAATTGATATATGAACTGTATTATGTTATATATGAATAAACACGCACCTACCGTGTCAGTTTTCGTCCATGAAGAAAAAGACGTAATCACATTTCCATTTTTATCATAATACGGTGAAACGAAAATACTTGCATATGCTGCTGCACCTGTGTCGTTTACGTCATCAAACCTGATATATTCTGTAGTCCCATCTGTGCTTGTCACCATTCCAATATTACCATATCCTGTGTTTGTTTGATGTTCGATACGGTCAAATTCACGTTCAACCTTGGCATTGATATAGTCGCGTCCCCACAATGATGAATAAAAATGAGGTTTGAATGCTTGACGACCGCCGGCTGTATACACTGGTTCGTAATCATTGGTCGGTCCTGGTTCGTTGGTGGGTAGGGATGTATACATTCTCACGTTGCCCACGTTACTCATCTCTCTGGACGCATTGCTCCCGCTGAGATTCACAACGTTCGCAGTGTTGCTCCCAATATTCGCGCTGTCTTCGTAGGGGAGCGTAACCCCCGGCGATGCTGGTATCACCGTCTGCCGTAATCCTTCAAACATCTCCGATAGTTTGGACCATCTGGTTTCCCCGTTTTGAATTGATAATATAACCGCGATGCAAAAAAGAAGATTCGTCACGATATCAATAACTCCAAATAAGTAGGTATAATCCTGAATAATATACCGAATATATAATACGTCACATATGACTTCAAGTAGAATCGTAGCGCACTCTAATTTCAGATATATCGGCATTTCTTGAAAAAGCGTAAAATACACCGTCCCCATCAAACGCAGCACTACAATGTTGTGATAGAGTGTCGGTGGCGGTGTCGGGTATGCGAATGTTGAAAGCAGCATTAATTGTAAAAAACTAAATCCAATCGAAGAATGAACACGATATGGATGCTCCATCCTTTTTTATAATTCTGATTATAACGAGATATATTCTCTCGTTATATATTTTTATGTATTATCTTATCGTGATAAAAGATATAAGAATAATCCACAGTATAACACGTAAGTATGGCGTCGTTGCCAAATGATGGAATACGACGAAAACACACTCTTGTATACCAGTGACGTTATTGCGCTTATTATTTCGTTTATGGTATGTGTAGAATGCGCAAAAGAACCGGAATTTCGTTGTGATAAATGCGATAAAGTATACAAACAGGAGGGGCGGTATAAAGCGCATATTGGTGTGTGTATTGTTGGCGATAAACGTGGTGGGGCGACGGATGGGGCGACGGATGGGGCGACGGCGATGCCGGTTGTGTGCCAGGCAGACTTTTCAGAAGTGCTGCGTCAGAATCGCGAGATGCTGGAATTGATGAGAAAACAACAAGAGACAATACAATTATTGTTGGCGCAATTGATACCAGCGCGAACGTGAAGAAAATGACTGATATTCCTGGAAAAGGAATATAGAATGATTTTATTACACTTGCATAAAGGATTACAACGTAATGTTTGAGTGTAACAGTTGTGGTAAAAAATATAAATATGCTACAGGGTTGAATAACCATAAAGAGAAGTGTTCCGCGGGGGTTCCGCCCCCCTACGACGGTGGTGCGATGGGTGGCGCGGAAAAAACGAGCAAAGTTGTGCGTAAAGTCGTAAAAGATACGAGTGGCGCAATGAGCGGAGCTGGAGCGAGCAGCGGAAGCGGCGCGAGTAAGTCCACGAGATGTGCGAGCGAAGTCGCAGGCGGAGCGAGCAGCGCTGAAGAACTGGAAGCCTATAAAAAAAAGAAATTGGCCGAAGATACTGCTGCCGCAATTCACGCAGAAGCCAAATCAATTGTTGCTGCTGCTGCCGCGATGGCAAAGACAACGAAAAAAAGTGGCACTACCACTACAACTGTAGATGCAAACGGTAATAAAATTGTAACTAACAACCGAACAAATGTTGGAAATGAAGAACATAACGCATCATTTAATATCAAGTATGTGAAGCGTTCAGAAGAAACCCAAGAAGTGGTTCGTTCGATTGTATCGGTTGCCCACCAGTTTTGTAAAGGTCGTATTATCGTGACTACAGATGAACCTACACTTGGAGGTGATAATAGTAGCGGTCCATTCAGTGATATTAGCACAAGTGTTAACGCGGATGGAACTACTGTATACAATCATCCAACACGCACAATATCCATTATAGAGACTCCACCTGAGGAAGTGAGTCCAGAAGAAGAACACGATATTACACTTGAGAAAATGACGTATTTAATTATTTCGCTAATTCAGAACAATAATCGTCTCAAGAAAGAGAACCAGATATTGCGAGCAGTTATTGAGAAATTAGACACGGAATGTATAGATGAGTAGTGAATTGCTCCGATGTCTTGTGAATATTTAATTATATTGGTTTATGTTTGTCAGTATAATTTTTACAATACAAAAAAGTAATGGACCCTGGCATTTCTAGCGCCAATATCTCTCGCGAACTCGTGTTTATGATAAAATTGATTATGTTTATTATTGTTTGTGATGATACCATAACTTCATTATGTTTTTTGCATCTTCGTTGTCTCTCGTTCAATCGTTCCCGACATTATACGCGATTGACAAAAACGGAAAAATAAAAGTATGGACCGCGGAAGTTCTTCAGCCCACCGACAAAAAGGCGTCTGCGGCAAGTTATGCGACTTCACGAATTACACACGGATATATCAATGGTAAGCGTCAGGAGGCATTCCGTGATTATAACACCGGTAAAAATATCGGTCGTTCCAATGAAACCACACCTCTCGACCAATGTATTTCGGAAACGCGGCGCAAGTGGACCGATAAAAAGGAGAAGGAAGGATACTCAGAGACAAAACCCGCGGATTGTGGTGAAGGGTATGGTGATATTTCAGGGAATCAATACGGAGACGACGATGGCGAGGGCGGTGGCGAGGATGCTCAAAGCAGCACTCCTTTCCTCCCGATGCTCGCACAAACCTTCAATCCAGCAGATGCGGCAATGGTGGGCGCGACGGGCGCGACGGGCGCGGTGAAAAAGAAAAAGGTCATCACATTCCCGTGCTTTGTTCAACCTAAGTTGGATGGATTACGATGTGTATCTTATATGACACGCAGCGCGGCGGGTGCGGCAGCAGAGGTCGCACTTCAATCACGCACTGGCGCATTCTTTACAGGACTCCCTCATATCGCCGCAGCACTTCACCCCTATCTCTCGCAACATCCGTGGATGGTCATCGACGGCGAGTTATATACGGACCAAATGCCGTTTGAAGAACTCGCTGGACTCATCAAAAAGAAGAAAATAACAGAGGCAGACAAGGCGCGACTTACAAAAGTTAAGTATCACGTCTACGACATCTATAACAAAAAGAACGAGAATATGCCTTATTCCGAGAGACACGATGTTCTTGCTTCCGCTGTGCGGCGTTGTGTGTGTGTCGCAAACGATACAGTTACGGCGTCTACAGCAGTATCGAGAGTCCTGCGAAGTGCGGTGGCGGCGGCAGCGGCAGCGGCGGCGGAGGAAGCATCATCGGCAGTCGTCATTCTTGTGCGCACGGAGAAAGTGGCTGCGCTCTCTGATTTCAGAAGGTTGTTCTCGGAGTTCGTTGAATCAGGGTATGAAGGCATTATGCTCCGAAACGGGGCGGGTGTCTATCGCGCGAATTATCGCAGTAATGACCTACAGAAATATAAGGAGTTTATGGAAGAAGAATACCGGATTATTGGATTCAAGGAGGGGGAAGGGCGTGATGCCGGCGCGGTGATTTGGGTGTGCGAGACGGACGATGGTAAGGAGTTCACGGTGAGACCGCGTGGGACAATGGAACAACGACGCGAGTGGTTCAATAATGGGGCGAAGTATATTGGTAAGAACTTGACGGTGGTATATCAGGAACTGACGGAGGATGGTAAGCCGAGGTTCCCCGTAGGGAAAGCGGTGAGGGTTGGGTATTGAGGGGTGAAACGGATTGTGGCGATGAACGCCCATCAATGAACGAATGAACGATTGAACGATGAAATGTGCGCCATTGGAGGGCATCGTGCGCCCACACTGAGCGAGACTGACTTGACGATGAGTCGCGGATTCATCACACTGAATACGGGCAATATTTTTAATAACAGAACTAAAAATATGGACGATTTTATGAGTTATAGTGAAGAAAACGGAGTTCAAAAGTATTTTGCAAAATAGGAAAAACGACAAAAAAAAAATGTCATTTCTGGCGAAACGTGGAGGTTTTAAAACACGAAAAAGTTAGAATTCTCTTAAAACACCATTTTAGACCATTATGCTCTCATTTTCATATTTTCCCATAAAATCTCCTTACTGAAACTTTTTTTGACCCCCGCGCCGCCGCGCGTTCAACTAATTGACATTTTTGTCTAAGGGTAATTTAGGAAACTAGAACACCTATAATGGAGAGTTACCGTCACAATTACCTATTTCGTTGCGATAAATGCCAGTTCGTAACTGATAACAAAAAGGACTACCGTCGGCATACGGAGTCCGCTAAGCACGCCAGACGAACTGGCGCAAACAATGTCAATGTTAAAATACCCACCAGTGAACAAATGTCACAACAGGGTAATAATGTGGCGTTTCCATCAACACCCCCCACATTCCCTACGGGACATCAAAACGGTCAACTCTCTTTCATATTTGACAAACATATCTATAAATACTGTGATAAATGCGGTAATAAGTATCATAGTAAAAGTGGACTATGGAAGCATCGTAAAACGTGTGATGGTACCCCCACACAGATTCCGATGAATCCTACGAATCCGACGAATCCTACGACTCATCCATCAGGACCAGTAATGAATAGTAGTGGAATGACGAGCGACTTCGACCTTAAAACAATTATGATTGAAATGTTGAAAACGAATCAGGAATTTCAGAATAAGGTCTTTGAAATGATGTGTAGTCATCAGTCACTCGCCATTAATGCTGCAGCAACTGCAGCCACTGCCGCATCTAGCGCAGCCACCACCGCAGCAACCGCAGCAACCGCAGCCACTGCCGCATCTAGCGCAGCCACTGCCGCATCTAGCGCAGCCACCACCGCAGCAACCGCAGCAACCGCCGCATCTAACGCAGCAACCGCTGTGGTTGCCAATGCCGCGAACAGTAATCATTATAACGGAACCATAAACAGTTATAACAATAGCAATAACAATAACAATACCTTCAATCTCCAAATCTTCTTAAACGAGAAATGTAAGGATGCGATGAATATCAACGAATTCGCAAACACGATAAATTTGAAGGAGAGCGACCTTGACGAGTTTGGGCGTATGGGGTATGTGGAAGGGATGTCAAAACTATTCATTGATAGTTTGAAGCAAACCAACGTATTCAAGCGCCCTATTCATTGTAGTGATGCGCGTCGAGAGACACTTTACATTAAACACGCGGACAAGTGGGAACGCGAGGGACCAGAGAACACGAAACTCACAAACGCCGTTCGCGTCGTAGAGCACAAGAATATTATGCTGGTGAACGAGTGGGCGAAACAGAATCCGAGATGTGAGGACAGCACTACGAAGGAGAATACGCAGTATATCAATATGTCGCGCGCGGTGTTGGACGGGGATGACCGGAATATCGCCAAGGTGATAAAGAAGGTGGTCAAGGAGGTCGTCATTGAAAAACCGAATCGCGGGAATTAGTATTGCTTGCTTGAATACCTGCGGCGGTGTTGACGGTGGGTGCGCTTGATGTGGTTTTTGTTGGCGCTGCTGCCGCCGTTCATTTTACGGTATAAGTTGGCCCATCCCTTCGGACCGAATATCGTGCGGGTTTGTTCTAGAATATTAATCATTTGTTTGATACAGTTAATGAATACAATTTTTAAAACACTTCCATCAGGGATAGGACCGGCGGCGGCGGCGGCGATGATTGCGCG
>Ga0255211_1000675_pt1 | contig 11458 bp, 10 predicted proteins | sample Miss_Yuk_RepB_8d_FD_183036 | JGI IMG/M metagenome (GOLD analysis project Ga0255211, IMG submission 183036) | Freshwater microbial communities from Mississippi River, Louisiana, United States - Miss_Yuk_RepB_8d | ecosystem: Environmental > Aquatic > Freshwater > River | place: USA: Louisiana...
GATGTCCATGCCATATACGCCCACATAATAGCGGGGCAGCCACAGGGCCAGCGCCACAAAGCCGCCGAACACAAAAAAGTAATAAAGCGAGAAGCGCCAGACCTGTAGTTTCTTGAGTGGCTGCAAGGATTCCCGCATCGATTTGGGTTGTGCCTTGCTCGCCTTCTGTGCAGCGATTTGCGGCTCATCCTTGGTCAGTAGCCAATACAATACCGCCATGATTACCAGCGCCAGCGCCCAGACCTTGGCTACCATGTGCCAGCCATAGGTCACCATCACAAACGGGGCGATAAACTTGGTCAGCGCCGCACCGATATTGCCCATGCCATACACGCCCAGAGCCGTGCCTTGGTGTTCCTTGTCATACCATTTCGACAGATAGGCAATGCCCACCACAAAGCTGCCGCCGGCAATACCGACCCCCAGTGAAACCAGCAGCATCATATTGTAAGTGTCAGCGTAGGTCAGGCACCAGGTGAAGAACGCCGAGGACAGCATGATCGCCATAAAAATCGGCCGGCCGCCATACTGGTCAGCCCAAATACCTAAGAACAGACGGATCAGCGAGCCGGTCAGAATCGGGGTGCCGACTAACAGGCTGAATTGGGTATCGGTTAGCCCCATATCCTGTTTGATCTGAACGCCGATGATGGCAAAAATCGTCCATGCGGCAAAGCAGACTGTAAAAGCAATCGTAGAGAGCGATAAGGCGCTGATCTGGTCGTAGCGGTTAGTCATAATATGATCCTGCTTAAATATGTTGCCTTTGAAAAGACTGACATATTACGCTTGCTCTGCACTTGATTGCAGTCAAGCATAGGCTGATTGCAGGAGGTTCGATTGTGCCTATGTCGGCGTACAGATAAGGACAAGCCGCTTTGCAATGGGAACGTTTAGTTTTGCCTTTTTCGCCATATTACCAATCCCCCTTACAAGCCCATGGCATCTGTTAGCTTCTTGGGCTTTTCAGCGGGTTTGGCATTTCTGCAAACTACATCGGTTAGCGGCATTGGGGGTATGCTCCTCTAGTGGGTTCGGATTATACCCCCACACGTACCCCCAAATTCATGGGATGCAGCGGTACATTCCCGAACATTGCGGGCGCACTATACCACGAATTATGCCTGATTTTATTGGTCTTTCTCGACCTTCTCGTATCTTGTCGTACAAGGTAATGGCGGTGGAGAGTCAAAATGGCGAAGAATGCTTTCCATCAGCCATAACAGCGAATTTTTTGCTGAGCCATGTAATGACAAAAAGTGGCCGATGATTGTCAGAAAATAATGGCGGTGGATGCAGTCTATCTCGAATCTGTCTCTGAACTCACTCTATCTTATTTGGGCCTAACACGTTGTGGCGGTGTGCCGATATATTCATCAGTGAATTGGCGGCCTTTTGCGTCCTTTATAGTAACTACAACGTGATTGGTAAGAAAATAGCGCGCCGTAAGCAATTGAAAAGAAGAAACGAAAGATCCTTGTTTCTTGCATAATTCTGGCAACACCTCACTATAAAGTTTGACTGCTTTCGCCAGAGAAGCAGAGGGGGCGCCGCTAATTACTGAACCATTCAAAAAATCCACAGTAATACAACCTTCAGGACTTTTTCGGGCCTCTCCGAAAATATCTATACTGTAAACACCAATGGGAAAGCCCATTCCAGACGCAAAAGAGTCTGCAATATTATGTGCGATTGAGCGAAGGTTATTGTGTTTCATACTCTAAACTATATCTGTTTTTATATAGCATCAAAGTATGTTTTGATCTGAGGTTGAGCCATGTAATGACAAAAACCGGCCAATAAATGACAGAAAATAATGGCGGAGGAGAGTCAAAATGCGGAAGAATGCTTTCCATCAGCCGTAACAGCGAATTTTTTGCTGAGCCATTTCATGACAGAAAGTGGCCGATGATTGTCAGAAAATAATGGCGGTGGAGAGGGAAAATCCCCAAGAATGCTTTCCCCGCTTTCCCTGATTATCAGGGAAAATACAGGGAATTTTTCGTCTTTCAATCCCCCATCTATCGTATTAGCAGGCTGCACCGCTCTGAAGTGACTGGCAATTTTCATTTCAGCGCGAAATCTATCCTGAAAATAACAGGGAATTTTTTAGGCCATATCAGGGAATTTTAGCCCCTAGGCAGGGAATAGCTCGGGGGCTAGCTGATCCCAATTACGAAGCAGAAATGCTATACACAAGCGATAGATGAGCCAACATCCATATATCATATGGGGATGGAAACACATGCCTGCGCTAATCTGGCCGTGCGACAGCGCATTACGCAGCGACGGCCCCGGCCTACCAACAAATATAAGATCGATTTCATAAATTAGATCCTTACCGAAAATAGCGACCAGTTGAGGCCTCATGCGCGTGAACATTGCGTTTATGTCGTAGTCTTCTTCCGTGCCATCATCGAACTGGCGTACTGGGTCATGCCCATTCATCTTTAGGATATGTCGGAGGCATGGTTCAAGCTGTGGGATTAGTAGGTATGCTGCCGACATGAAGTCGCCCTGAAAGAAGCGCGTTAAGCCCAATGTCATCAATGGGGCTTGGTACTCTGGCACAAAAGGAGAGTGTATAACAATCTGCTCTACGTGCCTTTCTTCGATCAGAAACCGCGTGTGGATGGTTAGCCGCGCAGGCTCAATGATCCCCGCGACCGTCCGCTGCCAGCGGAAGCCCTCATTCTGCAAAGCCTGGTGACGGTACCATTCATCTGAATGATCGCCCCCAGTCTCCGCACCGGGCGAAGTCGCGACGGGCTTTCCCTCATCGTCGATGTGAGCGACGCTCATGATGGCTTGTAGCGGATGATCCCGTAATTGTTCGTGAGCGAACTTTTTTAGGTCTTCTATCGGGGTTGATTTGGCGACAAGGCCGAATTGCCGCATTGCGTCAGAGAAAGAGAGTCCTTGAAAAACTTCCTCTACCTTCTCACGCAATTCTTCCACCTCGAGCGGAATAGAGAATGTTCCCATTTCTTTAGTGGAGGTCCGTTGTAAATGTCGCAATTCGACAACGAGGTTGTCTTCAAGATCTTCCTGACCCTCTACATGGCGTAGCTCTAGCAACGCTTGATGCACCCAATGGGCCTCTGCCCCAGCGGAGCTAACCTGTTTGCGCATCTCCAGCGTCTGCTGTACGGCGGCAAACAGGCAACGTTGTTCGGCGGCCTTGTTGGCTGCGTTACGATGGAGGCGTGCAGCAAGCTTCCAAAGGCTCTTGATCGGTAGTGAATATTCGCCATCAGTTTTGGTCGCCGCGAGCTCTTCACAGTCTTTTGCGATGATGCCAGGCTCTATCAATCCATATTGTAATGCTAATTCAGCAGTATGCTGGAAGACGACATACTCTTTAGTATTTTTAGCAATAGTATATAGGTTTAAAGCAGTAGCCTTTAACTCGTCGCTGAATAATACGCGCCCTTTGGCGTCTTTCTTAGTCGTGGCCTGGGCAATGGCGAATGCGCGCTGAACGTTTTTCAGTGCCTCAAAAGAGGCGCGACCCTCATTAAGGTACGGTCTAAATACACCACACAGCAGCCCGTCTGCACTTTCCTTATAAGCGGCAGTTGCGACTGATGCAGCGTGCCCAGCGGACTTGCGGTCGTTGGTCCACGCGATGTCCGCAAGGCGAGCACGTAGTCCAGGATTCTTGATCTTGTCTAGGATATCAACAAAAGCCAGACTCTGTTCCCCCTTGAAATCCGAGGGTATTGCTGAGCGCTGATTGTCAAATATTGCCATTGGCCCCCAAGGTTCAGCTCGATCCTCGGGCTTTAGATGAATACCGCATACGCTTGACAGTACAAAAAATACTCGTGCTAATCGGTGCTCTTGCTTGGCTTCAGCTTCACGCGCGAGTCTACTGTACTGATTACATAGGTCGCGAGGATCCACCTTCATAGCGTCAGGTAGTAAGGTTTCAAAATCTAGTGATATAAAGTCTTCAACGGATACCACTGAATTATTCGGCTGTGCAGTCTGCCCATCGGCAATGGTATCATCTTTATTGCTCATCACTTTACACCCTGACGTCACTGAGATAGATCTCAGTTTTTAATGGCGCAATAATACCATTTTAATTTGGCATATTCATAGCCTGAACTATAAAATAAAATTATCAGTTCCTGGAGTATTGCTTCCGTACTTTACCTCATACTCCGCACCTAGCTTCTCCTTGAGAGCGCTAGCTTCTTGAGGAGTATCAAAAATACCTGCGATGTGCCAAGGGGAAAGTCTAATTACGCCCCATCCCCTGATGTTACCCGTGTTGTCCGGGTCAATGTGTGGCAACCATGTTTTCAAGAGTGAAATTTTCTCAAACCAGAATGAATACCCGCTGGTAGTTCCTTTAATCGCGGGATCATATGTGCTTGAGCTGACTAGTCCGATTACATGTCCCGCCTCATTAAAAATTGGGCCACCACTAATTCCGCTTGGCCATTTACAGGAGACTTCAAAACTTGGCCAGGGTCGGCTGTTACAGCGGCCTTGAGGGTAAAGGTCGGTTACCACACCTATTGCTCCATAAAGTCCTTCCTGAAAACAAGGAACTGTTTCAGGACTTAGATTTTTAATACCCATCACTCCAGGGTAACCGATGGCCATTACACGGTCGCCAATTGTAAGGTTTTGATTATTGTTTATTTTTAACCTCAGAAAATCTTTATGTTCACGAACTCTAGCGTTTTTCGGATCGAAGAATATTTTAGCACAATCGAAAACATTAATGTTTTGATCTGGTTCATGAAATAGCGGACTTTCTTTTTTTCCATAAAAGCCTTCTGCATAAGAAATGGAGACAAGACAATCTTTTGGAACAGGGGGGCTACCAAAAACAACTCCCGGACTGAAGAAACTGAAAATTTCAGCCAGCTCTAAATTATCGGCAATCATGTTCGTCTTTTTGCTTTCCAGCACATGATACGCAGTTAGCTATTGAGCTGAAAGCCAGCACTATGGGGTTATTGAAGTTAAGCCGCAACGCGGGCTTGCTCAAAAAAACACCATAGAGAAGATGGCGTTAAAATCTGAATTCAGCCTGTCTGAAGATGAGGCGACTATTCTGGCAAGAGATTATCAGTTATCGGCAGCTATGTGCTGAAGCGACGATGAAGCATGGCGGTAGCCGTCGTATTGGTTTTTTCTAAACTAGAGGAGGTTGGCGTGAGTTCGATATCCACAGAATTAGATGATTTTTACCAGAAGATAGGAATCGCAAAGGATAGATTTGTGTGTAAAAATGCCGAATTCTGTGGCGAAGTGTGCAGTAATGGCGGCCAGCGCAGGATTGGCCCGTTTGGTTCGAGCATAGGCGGGAAATACAGACGCTCACGCTATAAGTCTGAGGGAGTTCCTGGATTGGTGTTTCTATCCCAGGGGCCGGTTATAAGTGATGATGAGCTGAAGTGCGCAGAAGATACAAATAAAGATATTTCTAAGTCGGCTAAAGACCATGATGACTTTATGAATTGCCCGGCGCATCAGGAGAGCGTGAATAATCCCCATTGGCGGAGCACAAAAGATCACGGGCTGAGCATACTTGCAGCAAACGGACTGCCCAGTATTACCCGAGAAGTGGTTGCGCAGCATATCTGCAATGTGAATTCAGTAAAATGTAGAACATCTGCGAGCCGAACTAAAGATCCGGATAAGGGATTATTTGGATACTGCCAGGAGCACATCATTAGTGAGCTTGAGGAGCTTGAGCCTGACATAATAGTTGCGCAGGGAAATCGGGCATGGGATGTTTTATTGCGCGGCGCGCAGGACAATAAGTTTAACTTTTTGAATAGATGGCCCATCTCACTCGCTGTAGAGCATGATGCTTCTCATGACAAACAATCACTTGATGATGTCTCTTATGAACTTGATCTCAGTTCGGTTGCTTCACAAAATACCCGATGGAATTTAAGTGCTCAGCTTGAGACAAAGAAATCAGAAGTGGTTATTCTAAGATTCAATAATAAGCCTGGAAAAACCTGCCTATGTCTCTGGACGCATCATTCTAGTTATGGTCACCATAATAGAAAGATAAGTTCGCGAGGCGTAACGCTTGCTAATGGTGATGTTCCGTCCCATAAAGATTTTAATATCGATATTCACCCTTTAATTGTTAAGTTGTACTTGGACTTACTGGCTAGATCAGCCTAAGCAAATGTTATCGTGGGGCAATGTAACAGTACAGAAAGACTTATCATGCTCGGAACCGGGATTCATTAATGCGTCACGAAAAAGCTGAAGTTGTTTTGCGTCTAGACATGTACCAAAAGGATCGATTCTGAATGCAGTGCCAATTCCATTCAGAATTCCAGTGTCTCTATCTAGTGCGAAAAGTGGTAGTATAGAGCGTCTCAGTCTGAATGGATCATGAATTGGAAACAAATATTCATTGTCAGCTGCAGATGGAATAAATGGGAATGGCATAATCTGACCTTTTTTGTACTTATCTGTTTAGACATTCACGTTGATTTCTGAACCTATAATAGTTGATAGTAGCCTGTTCGCTTACTACCTGTGAAACCGATCAATCCAGATTTGCGAAGACCAGTGATGTCCCGCTCAGCTGTGCGGACTGACACCCGCCAGCAGCTCGCCAGTGCTTCAGCGGTGGCCATAGCGCCTTCCTGCAGCTGCAGCATGAACCAGAGCTGCCGGGAATTGCAAGCCACGTTTCTGTTCTGATTACCGACATTATTACCGACATGTTCCGTGGTTTCTACTGATAATTCAGGTTTGCTATCTCTAGGATTCTTCTCAGGATCTGATAGATGGTCAGCCCCTCTGACTGATAGTTTATCTGATGATGGTTGGCAAAGACTAAGAAACAGATTCATCAACTCCGGATAGCGCCGAGCAAGATGGATGAAACCGCATAGATTCGGGATATTTCTGCCCTCATACCATGCCTTCACGGTTCTGGGGTTGATGCCAGTCTCTCTGGCAATCCGCTTTACGGCAGAGGTATTGGCACCCCCAATCTTGCGTAGGTGCTGGACGACTCCCTTGATGAGAGCGGCTTCGATTTTTTTGGTTTCAGACAGATGGGAAACTCTGTCCTTTTTTGGCTGAGACGTAGCAGGGCTCCTTTCGTTAACATTGAAAGGGCCTGCCGGATTTTACTCGGCCGAGGCGAGAAACCTGATTCGGGATGACAGATTCATGATGGGCGGCAGAAACAACGGGATGTCTACAGAGCAGTCGGCACAATCGGTGCGGCGCGCGGCGATGTATGTGCGCATGTCGACTGACCACCAGAAATACTCGACTGAGAATCAGGCCGACACGATCCGTGAGTATGCCGTCAAACGCGGGATGGAAATTGTCCGGCGCTATGCGGACGAAGGCAAAAGCGGTCTCAAGATTGACGGGCGGGACGCGCTCAAGCAGCTGATTGCTGACGTGCAGTCTGGCGCCGCAGACTTTCAGGTGATTCTGGTGCTGGATGTGACCCGCTGGGGCCGCTTTCAGGATGCGGATGAGAGCGCCTATTATGAATACATTTGCCGCCGCGCTGGCATTGCGGTTGAGTATGTTGCCGAGCAGTTCGAGAATGACGGCAGCCCCGTCTCGACCATCGTTAAAGGCGTCAAGCGCGCCATGGCGGGGGAATACAGCCGGGAGCTGTCCGCCAAGGTGTTTGCTGGCCAGTGTCGCCTGATCGAACTGGGCTACCGGCAAGGTGGCTCAGCTGGCTATGGTATCCGGCGTATGTTGATTGACGAGCAAGGCCAGCCCAAGGGACTACTCAAGCGCGGCGAACATAAGAGCCTGCAGACCGACCGGGTCATCCTCGTGCCCGGACCCGAGGAAGAGATCGCCAATGTGCGCTGGATCTATCAGGCCTTTGTCGAAGAGGGCAAGCAGGAAGGTGAGATTGCCGCCTTGCTCAACCAGCGGGGTGTGCTGACCGATCTGGGGCGCTCCTGGACCCGTGGAGTGGTGCACCAGATACTCACAAACGAGAAGTATATCGGCAATAATGTGTTCAACCGCCGTTCATTCAAGCTCAAGATCCGGCATGTGGTCAATGAGCCCGATATGTGGGTGCGTGCCGATGGGGTGTTTGACGCGATTGTCGATCCCGCTCACTTCTATACTGCCCAAGGGATTATCCGTGAGCGCAGCAGACGTTTGTCGGATGACGAGATGCTTTCCAAACTCCGCCACCTCCATGAAAAACAGGGTTGGTTGTCTGGCATTGTGATTGATGAGGCGGACGACATGCCGTCCAGCACCGCCTACGGCCACCGGTTTGGCAGCCTGCTGCGCGCCTACGAGCTGGTAGGTTACACCCCCGACCGGGATTACAGCTATATCGAGATCAATCGCCAGCTGCGCCAGACCTATGCCGGGATTGTGGAAGATGCCATCCGGCAGATCCGGGAGCTGGGTGGTGAGGTGCACCGGGAAGTTGGTTCGGACCTGCTGTATGTAAACGGCGAGATCAAGGCCTCGGTTATCATCTGCCGCTGCCAGCAGACCGCCGCTGGCTCCTACCGCTGGCAGGTGCAGCTCGATACCAGCCTACGCCCGGATATCACGGTGGCCATCCGTATGGATGCGGCCAACGCCCAGCCGCTAGACTACTACCTGCTGCCAGCGCTGGATATTGAAGACCCGAAGGTTCGTCTCAAGGAAAACAATGGGTTAGCTCTCGATGCCTACCGGTTTGATGATCTGCAGCCCTTCTTTTTCCTGACTGAGCGGGTCAGTCTGCGGGAGGCTGCCTGATGCCTAAAGCCAGTCAGACCGTGCAAATGATCCCGATCGACCGGATCAATATCCTGAACCCGCGTGTGCGCAATCAGAAGCTCTTTGCCGAGTTTAGAGGCAATATCAGCAAAGTGGGCCTCAAGCGCCCCATCACCGTCACCCCCTGCCACTCTGGGGCGGAGGGCAAGGATTACGACCTCGTCTGCGGCCAAGGCCGCATTGAAGCCTTCATGGCCTGTGGCCAGACCCACATCCCGGCACTGGTGGTGGATGCCAGCGAGCAGGATGCACTGGTGATGAGCCTTGTCGAAAACATGGCTCGGCGTAAGCACCGCGCCATGGAGCTGTATCACGGGATCGAGCTGCTGGTGCAGCAAGGCTATGACTCGCAGGCCATCTCCAAAAAGACCGGCCTCTCCCATGAATATACCAGCGCCGTCATCAACCTGCTCAAACGAGGCGAAGAGCGGTTACTGGCAGCGGTTGAAGCCGGGCACATGCCGATCAGTCTCGCCATCCGCATTTCCGAGAACCCGGAAGATGAGCAGCGCGCCCTGCAGGAGGCGTATGAGAGCAAGCAGCTCCGTGGCAACCGGCTGCTGCACGCCCGCCGCCTTATCGAGATCCGTCGCCGTAGCGGTAAGCAAAATCGCAGTGGGCCGCGTTCAGCTGCACAAAAAGCAGCCAGAGAGAGCGCCAGCACTACAAATGTGCGCGACATCATGAAGGCTTACCAGAAAGAGGTTGATCGCAAGCTGATTATGGTCCGCAAGGCCGAAATGGCAGACATGCAGATGGTGTTCATCATTGAAGCTCTGCGCGAGCTGCTAAAGGAAGAAAACTTCAAAAACCTTTTGAAAGTAGAAGGTCTGCAGAGCGTACCCAAGCCACTGATGCAGATCATGAAAGGCAAAGCTGCATGAGCATTCAGAGCGAATCCCAACCTTCTGCCCCAATCCAGCTCGGTTTCGCGACAGAAACGCTACGCCTGCCCGTAGCCAGCATCATTCCGCTCAAGAAGCTGCCGTCCGGCTTGCTCTCTTCGGAGAAGTTCAAACAGATACTCACGTCAATCCGTGAGATCGGCATTATCGAGCCGCCGATGGTCACGCCGGACAAGACCAATCCTGATATCTACATGTTGCTCGATGGGCATCTACGCCTTGAGGCTGTCAAACAGCTTGGCCAAAAAGAAATCACCTGTCTGATCTCTAATGATGATGAGGCCTTTACCTATAACAAGCATATCAGCCGCCTGTCACCCGTGCAGGAGCACAAGATGATCGTCAAGGCCACCCAGCAGGGCGTGCCGATTGAACGGCTGGCGCAAGTGTTGGGCATAGATCCGAGCATCATCCTGCGGCGCAAGAACCTGCTCGATGGCGTGTGCAAAGAGGCGCAGGAGCTGCTCAAGGACAAAATGGTAGCTATTGAAACCTTCTCAATCCTGCGCCGCATGAAGCCAATGCGTCAGATTGAAGTGGCCACTCTCATGAATGACTCAGCCACCTATTATGCCTCATATGCCAATGCCATGCTGGCGGCCACACCGCAGGACCAGTTGGCCGAGCCGGGCAGAAGCAGGAAACTGAAAGGTTTTGATGATGACAAAATTGCCCGGATGCAGAGTGAGCTGGCTAATGTCCAGCGCCAGTACAGCCTGATCGAAGATAGCTACGGCGCCGACATCCTGAATCTGACGGTAGCCAGAGGCTATATCAGCAACCTGATAGGCAATGCAAAAGTCGTGCGCTACCTCGCACAGCACCACCCGGAATACCTCAAACAGTTCCAGAACATCAGCGAGATGAACTCGCTGAACGGCAAGACTGCAGCAGGGTAAGAGTCTGGCAGCTCGGCCATCAGCCTTGAGCGCCGTATCGGAGACCGGGATCCATAAGCGCCGGGGCCATGGGAGAAGCCGTACACTGGGGCGGATCAAGCATGGTGGTGGGAATGGCGGCGAACCCGTTCACAGCCCACCAGGTCGGAGGCCAAAACTCCGACCGGCCGGGCGTGTCATCCGGGCACGTCCGGTTAGGTTAGCATCAAATAGCTTTGCTTAGACCCACGGTTCTTCAAAGAGAACCGATGAAACTAGCAATATGGCACGCTGAGCATCACGCTCAAGTGTTTCTCTATCTTGATACTGCATATCGACACTTATCTGCAGCCCCGCGGACTCTTTAAAATGTATAAGCCGATTGCGACGTATTCTCAACCAATCCAATTCTGAGCTAAATCTTGAAGTTTCAAAAGCAGCTTTAATTCCCCCATCGAAGTCCGGACCAAGCTCCACATCTCTCAGGTGAGTGTCTACGATTGTGCAAGCTAGAATAATGCTTCCAACAAAAGCTCCGCAACAATAGATGGCTTGCAGATCCACTAATAAGCCAGTTGCCTGCTCACTCATTAAATAACCGCCACCCTTACTGTCGACATCAAACTGCGACTCAAACCAGTCTCGACGTATCGTCCAGACAGAGCATATGGGACACTCCAAATGTTCCATGTTTAAAGAAGTGACCCCTGAATTTCTATTGGAGGATGGAATGTTCCAATAATTACAAATGGATTTTTAGCCCAGCCATGGTATTGGCGCGTTGTGCCTGACCTGCTCCCCTTTGTGTCGCCGGGTGGAAGTAGAGTCCTTGGGTTAAACTAGTCATGTGTGGGCCTGTGTGCAAGTGCCAGTCTGCGCGACCGCAAGAGTCTGGCGCAGACTGGCGCGATA
>Ga0255211_1000676_pt1 | contig 11443 bp, 6 predicted proteins | sample Miss_Yuk_RepB_8d_FD_183036 | JGI IMG/M metagenome (GOLD analysis project Ga0255211, IMG submission 183036) | Freshwater microbial communities from Mississippi River, Louisiana, United States - Miss_Yuk_RepB_8d | ecosystem: Environmental > Aquatic > Freshwater > River | place: USA: Louisiana...
TGAAAATATGGACACGATTGGTTATGCTGCTGTTCAACGACCTCTTGAAGCATTGAATATGGTATACCCACATCCATCTCTCATTGAGTATATAAATAATCCTGACGACGAGTTTGATATTGCCGCGTGTATTGGTAAAGAAGGTCTACGGCATATTATGTCTTATGAAGAAGTAGGTAACCCTCCAATGCGCCAAAATTTTGAATACCGTCCAGAATTTACTAGAAACTTCAAGTTGCCAAATGGCGAAACAACAACAAAGGCGTCATCCCGAATCTTCGCACCCGACAATATTGGACGTTATTCAGCAAAAATAAAGAATATTTGCGAAAGCGTTCTAACAAGTGAAGGCATAATACTTGCTTACAGTCAATATATTGACGGTGGTGTCGTTCCGATTGCTCTTGCGTTAGAAGAAATTGGATTTACACGATATAGTGTAGCCGGTGCGAACTCTTCCTTATTTCGTAGCAAACCGGTTCCAAGTATTGATGCAATTACAATGCTTCCTCAACGACAGCATCAGATGGAATTCCCAGACCAACCGTTCCGTCCTGCGCGTTATTCGATAATTACAGGTGACCCCACAATCTCCCCCGACAATCTCTTTGAATTGAAAGCACTTACGAGTGAAGACAATACACACGGTGAAAATGTAAAAGTGGTTATTATTTCAGTTGCGGGAAGTGAAGGTCTGGATTTCAAGAATATCCGTCAAGTTCATATCCTTGAACCATGGTATAATATGAACCTCCTCGAGCAAATCATTGGGCGTGCCATCCGCAACTGTAGTCATAAACGTCTCCCATTTTCGCACCGAAATGTTGAATTGTATTTATACGGGAGTAAACTCACAAACCCCGATATAGAGGCGATAGACCTATATTTATACCGTCTATCGGAATTCAAAGCAGTTAAAATTGGCATAGTCTCTCGCGTTCTTCGCGCATCTTCAGTGGATTGTTTGTTAAACGTTCAGCATAATACACAAACTGCTGCGCAGTTGAATCAGGTCGTTAAACAGAATCTCTCGTCGCGAAAACAAATAGACTATCAAGTTGGTGCGCGCCCTTATTCTTCGTTGTGTGATTATATGGAACGGTGTGAGTATACATGTAGTCCAACATTTTCAAATGGTAAACCGATAAAAGAACAAGAGGAGTTGTATGGTCTTGGAAACAGCGACAGCGACAGCGACAGCGACAGCGAAGAAAGCGAAGAAAGCGAAAAGGGTCGCTCTGGACGTAAAGGTGATGTTCGTCTGGATACATTTAATGAAAAGTTTATGTCGATGAATCTCGATAAAATCATCTATAAAATCCGTGAACTATTCAAAGAAAAATTCTTTTATAAAAAGACTGGAGCAAACGGTATTATTACAAACGTAAACAATATTCGTCATTATCCAGTGGCGCAAATCAATCTAGCGTTGTCACAAATGGTTTCCGACCCTAATGAATACGTAAATGACCGTTATGGACGTCTTGGGCGCATCATCAATATCGGTGATTATTATCTATTTCAACCGATTGAACTCAACAACAAACGCATAAGTATCCACGAACGAAGCACGCCAATTCCGTATAAACACGTTGCAGTAGAATATCCTCTTCCAGGAGAAATAACAGAAGATTACCTGAATATTCGTCCGGATATGGCTGCGTCAACGCCAGTTGTTCCAAACAAGAAAGTTGCTGCTGCGGTTGTAGCACAAAAAACAACGGCCATAACTGCACATCCACCTGAATCAGCAACAGCGGCAACAGAAGCAACAGCGGCAACAGCGGCAACAGAGGCAACAGAGATAGAAAACAAAGAAGACGTTGAAGAAAAAGAAGACGATATCGATATACTTCTTATGAATCTTACAAATAGGTTCGAAACTTGCCAGACTGTGTATGAAAAACCAACGAAAGACCAAGAAGAGTGGTATTATTATTGTGGTAAAATCCTGAACCAAATCTCTCAAACTGAAGAATTCCAAATTACAAAAGAACAACTATTGGAACTTGTTGTCGCAAATCTATTGGAACATTTGTTATACAACGACAGTTTAATGTTGATTCAACATTTGTATAAGAAGAATAACTATTCAATGTCATCAGCTAGTGGTGAGGGTCGGATTCAATTACTTACCCCATTTGAGAGAATACTTCTGAATTACTACGCGCAACAAGTGATTATTCGTCCTTTGGTAGGAAAACGAGTTCTGAGTGTATCTGGTGGCGCGAATGCTTTGAATGTTCCTCACGACCAAGCCATTCTTCTTTTTCACGAAAAGAAAGACCCACAATTCGCACTTATTGTATTGCGACACGAAACAAATGAATGGAGACCAGCCGAACCTGAAGATCTCCGTGATTATGAACTTATTTTAGGCAATCTCAAAAATAGACACATCCAAAATATGAATACGATTATTGGGTTCATATCATTTTTTAAGAATGAATATTTGATATTTAAAGTAAAGACGATGACAAAGAAACGTGATAAAGGTGCACGATGCGACCAGTCTGGTAAAACCGAAGCCATTACAACAATAAATACCCTTCTATCTCTTTATCCACCCACATCTCGTGATGAGTATAAACTGACGATTGAAAACACCAAATTCAAGACACAAAAAGAATTATGCGTATTTGAAGAATTTATTTTGCGCATATTTAACCTTAAACGTGTAAATGGAAACAAATGGTTCTTTACACCTGGAGAAACAATATTGTGTAATATTGAAAAACTGTATATAGAAAAATAAAGTATACGTGTATAGTAATATACGGAACGAAACAGAAACGTTATGAGTGTAATAAAACAACCTGTTATTGAAGGCGTCGTTCAATCCAAACCAAAACTAGGTATTTACACAACCATATTATTAACAAAAAAATTGCAAGTCCCCTTTCGTATTATTGGGCGAAACGTGAAAGATACACTTGAACATATTCTCTCAAAACTCGTAGAAGGAAAGTGTATGGCGGAGGGTTTCATACGTCCAAGTAGTGTGAAAATTCTCACGTATTCAAATGGAGTCATCGACGGAAAGTATGTTATATATGATGTTGTCTACGAATGTCTTTCGTGTTCTCTCGTCGAAGGTCTCGTATTTTCGTGCGTGATTAAGAATATTAGTTTGGCAGGTATTCGCGCAACACTCAATGAACCCAAGACGCCTGTTGTCGTATTTATTGCGCGGGACCATCATTATGACCGTGTTGGTTTTACACTTTTACAAGAAGAAGAAGAGATACGGGTGCGTGTTATCGGGCAACGTTTTGAAATAGGAGATGAAGCAATTTCGGTGATTGGTGAATTGGTCTAATGGTCACGAATAGAATTGAATAGAAACGAATGTATAATAATATAGAGTTAGTATAATATTATAATGGACTATACATTTACGTGCCTTCATTGTCACGAACCATTTGTTATTGCATACAAGGATTTCAACTGCCGAATATTACGTCACGGTGTATTCAAGTCAACCCTTGAGCCTATTCCACCTCACTCCACAAAAGAAGAATGTGAAGCATTGTTACAATCAGGAATGATTTATGGTTGCACTGGTCCGCTTCAGATTGTTGATTTGTCTGCTTCAGGGATGGATACACCCAACGGCAATTTTATGCTTGTTATATGTGACTACATATGAATAAAATTGATAATAATATAAACGTATTTATTGAATAGATATAGCCTATCATTGTCAATGGACGCCAATGTTGCTGTAGCCGTTGAGGTTTATGTGACCGACAAATCACCAGCGAAACGTGTTATTCGTCCAAAAAAGAATATGACAAAGATACAAATACACACACCCATCGATATTGTTCAACCAGCACCAGCACCAGCACCAGCACCAGCACCATCACCAGCACCAGCACCATCACCAGCACCAGCACCAGCACCAGCACCTTACTGTGACCCGTCACTATTTACAAAACGTTCTATAAAACGCACAATCACCATTCCATTTTACAATATCAAATTTGGAATCAACTTAAGAGAGTTATTGACAATAGAACTTGCGAAGAGAATTGAAGGACATTGTTCGGTGGAAGGATATATTTGTCCAAAATCAATAGTTATTCAAAATCATTCGTCTGGACGACTTAGTGGCGCAAATATTGCTTTCGATATTGTCGCAGATTGTCTTATCTGCTTTCCAGACGAACAGAGTGTGATAAAATGCGTAGTCAAGACGATTACACAAGCCGGTATACGCGCTGGAGCTACGGAACTGACGGATGGATGTTTATCTCCAATTGAAGTCTTTCTATCACGTGATATGAATAACAAGCAAGGTGAATTATTCTCTCGGATTGAAGAAAATGATATCTTGATGGTGGAAGTGGTCGGACGGCGTTTTGTATTGCACGATACACACGTTACAGTAATTGCGATGTTAGTTGATGTGATTTCAGCAAAGTCGTCGGAGTCGTCGGTCTAATGGTAAAGGGCATAAAGTTTAATCTGTGAATACTATGTAAAATGACATCGGTTTATGATACTGCAATGGTTGTTGTTCCTTTTCCATCTCAAGATGCAGTAATCGCGAGTCTTACAACAATGAACGAACTTCAACACATTGCGCAAAAAGTGGAAGCAAAAACAAATTACTTAATGATGTTGAAAGATGGGATTGAAACTATGCCTCAGGTTCATCAAATTGAAATTTTACGTATCCTTCATAAAAAGAAGACGCAACTCAATGAAAATAAAAATGGTGTCTTTGTTAATATTTCCAAGTTAAATGATGCTATATTACAAGAGTTAGAGGATTATATGAAGTATGTAATTCAACAGGAAAAACAATTGAGTGAAGTTGAGACGCAAAAAGAGTTTCTTACGAAGGAATATTTTGATAATAAGACGCATAAAGATAATTAGTGTATATTATATACCTGACAATGGCGCGAAATCACAACGATGTCATCATTCCGTGTTTATATAACTCTTTTTCATTTAAACCTCATAATGATGCAATTGTATACTATGAATGTTATCAACGAAAGCGTTCTGACCCAGATATGAGACATGTATTATCACATAGATTAATTCCAGAATCAGAATCAGAATCAGAATCAGAATCAGAATCAGAATCAGAATCAGAATCAGAATCAGAATCAGACACGGAGTTGTCGTCGGATGGTACGCACGCTTTCCACCCAGATATCATGGTGCGTTACGCATACACAATTACACACACAGGCGCAACAGACACGCTTCTTTGGTTGTTATATGTGATGATATATGGCATAGAAAAATACGAAACTGTTGATAATCATTATACTGAATCAAATCGTTTCAAGTTTGAATGTATTGAATTACTACGAACATATAAACCTATCTTAAAAGCCAATAAAATCAAACTCAATGAACACGAAGAAACATTGGTTCATAAACCGTTCATTAACATTGAAGTATTACGCGCAATTGCTCTATGTAAAGGAATATCAGTTTGTTATGTCCATCAACGAAAATATTTTCGATGCGATAATGGCAATGGTGCCGGCTCCTGCGGTGCTTTCATAATTGAAAAAATCAACGGAAAATACGTATTGTATTTGGCACCAGGGGACCTTCGGGAAAAGTATTTGAATTTTATAACATCGAATTATTGGCAGATGGAAAGCATCTCTGCGCCCATTCGCCCCATATCTGCGTATAAACTGCCAGACCTTGTCGATATTTCAACACGACTGGGATTACCAATTGTAAACATTATTCCGGGTAAGTTTGGGTCAATGGGAACTGAAAAACGAAAAACGAAACCCGAGTTATACGAAGCAATAAAATTGAAAGTATATCTATGAAATAATGTATAAATAATATCCTATTCATATATATACAATGCCGATTAAAAGAGGACGCGGGTTGTCGTCGTCGTCAGGCGCGTCGTCTGACTTGTCGTCAGAATTCACACGTGTCGTCTCTCAATATTTAGAAGGCTTACTTGATAAAACAGATGGAATACCTGAGTTAGAAATACGGTTTGGAACACGTGGTAATGCGCCAACAACGAGAGAAAATTTTGACGGTGTTCTTCAAAAATTATTGTCGTCAGGATTCACGTTTATGAAGAAGAATGCGTATTCTCTAAAAATTCAAAACGAATTCATCGACCAGAAAACGGGACAAACCAAACTTTCGTTGATTCGCGCAGAAATCCACGGCATCAATGACGTTCAAAATTATTGTAAGACGAATATGCCGGATGAGAAGTATGTGCTCTTCACACAGAAAATGTATGCGAAGGCGCCAGGAATGGCGACAGGTGCAGCAGGTGATACTATCCATCCGGTTATCTTCCACAATTTCAATTTCAAGGTGAGTTATCAACGTGAAAAGCGTATCGCGAATACAAGCACACTTGCGCGGTCGATTTTGAAGACATGGAATGACAATAAGAAGACATTCCGCTATATCAACCGCAGCACATTGAAACATCCCGACTTTCCCTTTCAGATTGATATGAGTGTTGTCAAAGAGTCGCAGAAAGACCAGACGGGTTATATTTCTGCGTCAACATTTGAAGCAGCACGAGTGCTCGACAGTCCAATTCGGTATGAGATTGAGATTGAAGTCATCAATGACCTCGTTGGCCCAGGGACTGCATTTAATCATCATAAGCATCTACTTGATAATCTTCGCAAAGTTATTAAAATTGTGATGTCGGGGTTTCAAGGCACAAACTATCCAGTTTCATTATCTGAAATGCGCAGTGTCCAACGTCGTTATTATGAACTTCTTTATCCAGAAGAAGGACGTGGCGGACGTCACGGTGACGAAGACGAAGACGGTGACGGTGACGGTGACGGTGACGGTGATGGTGACGACCAAGGCAGCAGCAGCAGCAGCGACGACCGTGACGCACCCCCCGTAATTTTACGTGGTAAACATTTCATTGGACCTGCGTCATATACACTTCAAATGGAAAATATTCGCCCACTTGATTCTGACTCACGTGTTCCCAATATTCGTATGAATTATTCTGTTACAGAAAAAGCAGATGGACAACGGAAACTCCTCTTCGTTACACCAAAGACCGGTCACATATACCTCATCGATATGAATATGAATTTTCAATTCACTGGCGCAGTTTCATTGAACGCAAAACTTTATAACTCGATCCTCGATGGTGAACACATTCTTCATAATAAGAGCGGGCAATTCATCAACTTGTTCCTTGTATTTGACGTCTATTTCGTCCATAAAGCAGATATTCGGTCACGACTCTTCTTTCCAGTCTCCGTAAATGAAGACGAAGTTCTCACGAATTTTCGTCTTCCTTTAATGGAAAGTCTCGTGAAAAATCTTCAACTGAAGTGTGTATCTGGTGGAGTGGATTCATTACCGCCAATTCGTATTGAAACTAAGAAGTTTGAAATCGCGTCGTCGTCGTCGTCGTCGTCGTCGTCGCGGTCAATCTTTGATTGTTGTGCAGTAATTTTGCGTAAATGCAACGAACATCAGTTCGAGTATCACACGGATGGTCTTATATTTACACCGATTGATTTCGGGGTTGGAAGCACTATTCGAAATGATAATACGGTTGCTGGTCCACTTTACAAAACAACATGGGAGTATTCGTTTAAGTGGAAACCAGCACATATGAACACCATTGATTTTCTCGTCACTACAAAGAAGGGTGAAGATTCAGAAGACCTTGTTACGAATATATTCAAGTCGGGAGTAGATATGTCAAGGTGTATACAGATTCAGCAACATAAAACACTTATTCTTCGTGTTGGATACGACGAAAAAAAACACGGGCATCTGAATCCGTGTGTTACGATAATTGAGGGCGGCGGAGGCGACACCGGGACCGGGGTCGGGACCGGCGACGCATACAAACCTGCACCATTTTACCCGACATATCCATATGACGACCAAGCACACATTTGTCATATTATGTTGCGCCCCGATGAAGCCGGTGTCAATCAAATGATGACGTTAGAAAATGATGTATTCCAGGATGAAACCATCGTAGAGTTCAGTTATGACTCATCCAAACCAGTTAATTGGCGATGGCAACCGCTTCGTGTTCGTCACGATAAGACAGCTGAATATCGTAGTGGTGGAAAGAACTATGGAAACGCATACCACGTAGCAAACAGTAACTGGCATTCCATCCATAATGCGATTACACCTGAAATGATAATGACCGGTAATGGTATTCCCGATGAACTTGTAAGCAATGACATATATTACAATCACACAGAAATATCGTCTACGTCGTATTTGAGTGGGCGTGGTGGCGGTGGCAGCAGTCGAACTCTTGCCAAATGTATGCGTGATTTTCATAACCTTTTCGTGAAACGCAAACTGATTATGAGCGTTGCACGACCAGGCTATACATTGATAGACCTTGCTGTAGGAAAAGGTGGTGATTTACCAAAATGGATTGCTTCCAAACTCGGATTTGTTTTCGGGATTGACTATTCCAAAGACAATCTGGAGCATAAATTTGATGGTGTGTGCGCTAGGTATCTTGACGTGAAACGTAACAAACAAAATATACCTGACGCAATATTTATTCACGGAGACAGTAGTAAAGAGATTCGCACGGGTCAAGTCGCAATAAGCGAGAGATATAGACTTATTACACGCGCAATATTTGGTGAAGGTGCAAAAGACGCGAGTATTCTTGGTCGCGGTGTTTATCCACATTATGGTCGCGGTGCTGACGGATTTGATATTTGCTCGGTACAGTTCGCGATTCACTACTTCTTTGAGAATATTGTGAAACTTCATACTTTTCTTCAAAACGTGGCAGAGTGCACCAAATTAGGCGGGTATTTCATTGGAACGTGCTTTGATGGTTTGAGAATATTCCAAGCGTTAGCGCGTTTAGAGAGTGGAAGCGAACTCACGGTTCTTCGTGGCAGTGGTGCAAATGGCAACGACCCCGAAAAAATGTGGTCAGTGCGTAAAAAGTATTATCAGACACATTTTGAACCAGATACTAGCAGTATTGGGTATGAAATAGAGGTTTACCAAGACACTATCAATAAAGTGACTAAGGAATACCTAGTGAATTTCGACTACTTAACACAAGTTCTTGAGAATTATGGATTTGACCTTGTTACTCCAGAGGAAGCCGAGACTACTCTTACATTTCCAATGCCAGATGGAACAGCAACATTTGAAACAATGTTTCATCATATGGAGGCGGAGTGCAGTGAAAGTAGAACAGGAGAATATGGTTCAGCAATGTTTATGAGTGAACAAGAAAAACAAGTATCATTTTATAATCGGTATTTCATCTTTCGTAAGAATAGAAATATCAATGCGAAACATTTGAAAAATAGTTTCTTGAGTTACGCAGGATTACAAGAAGAACAAGACCGCGTTATAGCAGGTGTAGAAGCCTCATCTAGAGAGAATAAAGGTGAAGATGAATTGGTTGCTGAAAAACTTGCTCTTGAAAAGATTGCAAGAGCGTCACATCCGATTGATGTGGCTACGAAGCCTGCGGTTGCTGCGCATATTATTGAAAAAACTATAGAAGCAGCATCACTGCCGCCAGTGGCAATATCCGCAAGTGAAAGCGGAAAACCTAGCGCGACAATCAAAAATAAACCCAAAAAACTTCGTGTGAAAACGGCAAAGGCAGTCGCAACAGTGGACACTGCCATAATGGTGGCTCCTCAAGAACAAGAAGCGCCATCAGCACCAATTGCACAAATTGAAAAGAATATAAAAAAAAAAACAAAGAAGGTTGCAGTCACTACAACAGATGAACCAACAGCAATAGGTGCTCCCACTCCTGCTCCTGCTCCTGCTCGAAAAACAAAGAAAAAAACAGACTTATAGAGAATTTCGTATTACATATAATTGAATGTTTAAATCTACAAAGAATTGTTTCAAATCATTAGAGACGATAGACACTGTCACTAATGAATCTCATAATAAATTTTGTAATGGACTTTCATATTATAATCATTTTTTATTACCACAAGTTGGTATAAATATAAACAATGAAACTGGTAAAATTACACCTATTCCTATTCATATCGAAACGATGAACCGTGACAGTGACGGTCACCGTGACCGTGTTATTGTTTCATCCTCGGTGTATTCACATTTGTGCAATATTAAACATCAAATCGCAAAATACCAAGAATCTTGGGATAATACTAAAAAGTTCACGAATCCTTATGAGTATATTCATACAAATATAGTTGGTAATAAAACAAATATAAGTAAACTTCGCCCTTTATCACGGTCATTTTATAAAATGATTGAAATCATAAAAAATTATAATATTCTCTCGCAGTATAGTGACACCATTTGTGACCGACCTGATGTTCGAATGGGTATGCGTACATTCCATTTGGCAGAAGGTCCTGGTGGATTTATTGAAGCCATAGCATATTTGCGTGGTATGGAGTATCAAAATACAATAGGAACAACCATCACTACTACGTCAAATGTATCAAGTATATCTGGAACTACGCAAGTTCAGATTCTGAAACGTAATACTGAACTTCACAATGAGGTAATGAAAGACTTGGAGCAATTAAAATTATCACGTCGTATATTTGAGAATCAAAAAGAAATGACTTTTACAATGCCTTCTGTGTCACCAATATATGGTAATGACCGTTATTATGGAATGACACTTGTTAATGACGACCCAATATGTCCTGGGTGGAAAAAAACACGAACATTTCTTGAACAACATCCGAACGTCATTATAGAAACAGGCGCAGATAAAACCGGAAATCTTATATCTACGGAAAATTTCAAGGAGTGCGCCTTCAAATACCAGAATAAAATGGATCTAATAACTGCAGATGGCGGGTTTGATTTTTCAGTGGACTTCAATAATCAAGAAAATATGGCTGCGCAACTTATTTTATGTGAAGTGTTTTATGCTCTTGCACTTCAAAAACAGGGAGGGACATTTATACTCAAAATCTTTGACGTATTTCATAAACCGACTATAGATATATTATATATATTGTGTTACTATTACAGCAATGTATCAATTATAAAACCACATACAAGTCGAATTGCCAACTCTGAAAAATATGTAGTATGTCAAGGGTTTAAAATGTTTGATTCTAGTGAAATCATAGAACAGATTATTAGTTTAATGCCACAACTAACATTGGCGTGTAAGACACGAGAAGGAAGTTATAATAATCAAGGTAATGAATGTGATACAGATGAACACAATGAAATTGTGTCTATTTTACCGGAAGAACATGACCTCTTTTTTTTGAACAAGATAGAAGAAATGAATGCTATGGTAAGTTTTCAACAAATTGAAAACATCACATCCACATTATCGATTATAACAAACTATCGTAATGCGGAAAAGTTAGACCAGTTTAAAAAAACCAATATAAACAAATGTATTGCGTGGTGTGAATATTATGACATCCCATACAATATTCATCAACAGAGTATACAGTCTACAAATATATTTCTTCAC
>Ga0255211_1000680_pt1 | contig 11411 bp, 8 predicted proteins | sample Miss_Yuk_RepB_8d_FD_183036 | JGI IMG/M metagenome (GOLD analysis project Ga0255211, IMG submission 183036) | Freshwater microbial communities from Mississippi River, Louisiana, United States - Miss_Yuk_RepB_8d | ecosystem: Environmental > Aquatic > Freshwater > River | place: USA: Louisiana...
TGAACAATCTTATGTATTTTTATTTGATTTGGATGGAACACTTGTAAAAACCGATACTATTTATTTTGAAGTATGGCGAGAGATTTTAAAACCTTATAATATTGAATTAACACCTGAATTATTCTCTCGTTATATTCATGGAAACACAGATGAAAATGTGGTTTCAACATTTTTACTTTCCTGTCCAAATGTCGAAGAGATATCCCGAGAAAAAGACCGCCTTTTTTGCGAGAATCTAGAGAATATAGGAATCATAGATGGCGCAATCGGGTTTTTGAAACAAATTCGAGAGAATGGTCATTATGCGGCAATCGTTACTAATTGCAATCGTCAAGTCGCCGAAAGTATATGTGATTGGTGTGGATTTTGTTCATACATTGATTTCATTACTGTTGGAAATGAATGTTCCAATGGAAAACCCCATCCAGACCCTTATTTGGAAAGTATGCGAAAATATGATAGCAAAAACGCAATTATATTTGAAGATTCAAAATCGGGATTGTTGTCAGGTCGTCTCTCGAATCCCCATTGTCTAATAGGAATTACAACTGAATATAACAGCGATGAATTAATGCGCAATGGAGCCGATATGACTCTCGATAATTATTTGAATTTTAATTGTCAAGAGGCAATTCATTTTCATAAAAATACTTCCACGACTGTCGATAAATTGAAGAAATCGATTCGAACCTCATTACGTTGGCAAATCGAAGAGATAGAAATCGATGAAACAAAACTAAAAGGTGGATATATATCCGATGTGATTTCTCTTACTATCCGAACCACTGAAAAAACATATTCATGCGTATTGAAATTGGAAAACAAAACAGAAACAAACCTCTCCCACATGGCGAAAAAATTAGGATTGTATGAGAGAGAAAATTACTTCTATGACGCAATATCCAGATATGTAAATATTGGTGTTCCTGAATTCTATGGACTTATCAAAGATGAACAATTGAATACGATTGGAATACTTATGGAGAATATGTTGACATCGGGGACTTATACATTGAATTTGGATTTGAATCGAGAGCCGATTGAAACTTCTCTCAAAGTCATTGAACAATTGGCAAAATTCCACGCAAAACATTGGAATAAGAATATTCAGAATGCTTATCCTGCCTTAAGAAAAAACGATGACCCATTGTTTCGTCCAGTATGGTCCAATTTTATTCTGGAGAAATGGCCGAAATTCGCGGAAAATTGGCGCTCTATATTGAAACCAGAACAATTCCAAAAAGCAGAATCGATTTGTCGCAATTTTTCTGATATACAATTCAGGCTCTCGCAATCTCCACTAACAATCATTCATGGAGATGTAAAATCACCCAATCTATTTTATCATAATCAAACAAAGATGCCGGTATTCTTAGATTGGCAATATATAGCGGTTGGAAAAGGTGTACAAGACGTGATTTTCTTTTTAATCGAGAGTTTCGATTTAGAACATATTCGTCTTTATTATCCGATTTTCAAAGGATATTATTATTCGAAATTGAGAGATTATGGAGTCACTGGATACGAATATTCACAATATTGTAAAGATATCGAAGATTCAATCCAATATTTTCCGTTTTTTGTGGCCATTTGGTTCGGAACTACCCCGACAGATGAATTAATCGATAAGAATTTCCCATTCTTTTTCATTCAAAAATTGTTTGCTTTGCTATAAATAAGAGCACAGTCTTCATCAGTATATTCTCTCGTATCTTCTATTTTTTCATATTCCGACAGGTCATTATTCGCGGTATTATATCGATATAATGGACCACTATGCCATATATTGGTTTCCGGTCTTGAAACTGTCTTATATAATGGATTATAATCTTTCCCTGAATCGGCATCATGAAATGTATCGATAAAAAATCCCATATCATCTGCGGTCCATCCATAATATTCATTATAAATATGCCATGTTTCGTGTTCCATTGAAATCGCACAATTCGATAATTGAACCAAATAACGTCGGGGTATGAATTCCATCATGCCTGCTACACGTGGTGAATCTATATGTCGATACCATCGTTTCCAACAAATAAATGGAAACATTATTTTTGTGTGAGAGGGTTGAAACACACGAAAAAATAGGGGTTTCAAAAACAAATCAATACGTAAAATAAATAAGAAATCATATTGGTCAATGGTTTCTTTTTCGATTGACCATATTCCTTGATTTATTAAGCCTTCGATTCCGATTAATTCTTTCTGAAATATGAATTCTGTGTTAGGATGATACCACGTTTTCAATTCCGATTCATATTTTGTTTGATATGTACATATCATGGTATCTATCAAATACCCATCATTTTCTAATTGTTTTATGAGTTGCATATGACTGTCTGATGCCATTTTTTGACTATAAAACCCATATTCAGTATCTCTTAAACGACTATGCTGACTTCCCTCTCGAAAACATTCTCCAACAATCAATAATAATCCACGTTTGTTCATATTTATATCGTGATTTATAAATATTATTTTATGAACTCACATAATTTTCGCGGATTCTTACTACAGCCAGTTCTACATCTTTTGCCTTGTCATCTTAGGAATTCAAATGATGCCATTTATATTATTAGTGATACAAAAATCAATATATACTCCCCTCTCGAAAACATTCTCCAACACGCAAAACGAAATCAATTTAGGATACGAAAATTAATATCATTCTATTATAATATGCAGAATCAAACCAAAAAACCAAGAAGATGGTCTATAAAATACAAACGAAGCATAAATTGTCGTAAACCGAGAGGGTTTTCACAAAAACAATATTGTAAATATGGGCGGAAACGCACCTCTCGCACAATAAAAACAAAATAACAATTCAGTCCTAGTAAAATTGACTCAACTTCAGAATAAGATTATATAAAACAATCTTATTCCATTATAACTAACGAACCACTGAACAAATGAATCCTGAAATCAAAATCACTTCCGAAGAAAACGACGCACTTTCATTCACATTATCCGGCGTGAATGTCAGTTTAGCAAATGCTCTTCGACGAACCATTATCAACGATATTCCTATCCTTTGTTTCCGTACTGAAACCTACAAAGACAATCAATGTTCTATTGAGAAAAACACCACTCGTTTTCATAATGAAATCATCAAACAACGTCTGAGTTGTATCCCCATTCATTCCACCGATTTCAACAAATATGTAGGTAATTATGTCTTGGAAATCGATGAAAAAAACGATACTGATGCTCTCCAATATATTACAACAGAGCATTTTAAAGTACGCAACAAGGCAACCAATGGTTATCTCAGTCGTAAAGAAACCGCCGAATTATTCCCGCCAAACAAAATCACCGGTGATTATATCTTATTTGTCCGTTTGAGACCCAAAATCGGTGATATTCCTGGTGAAGAAATCAAACTCACATGTGAATTCGCGGTTTCGAATTGCGCAAATAATAGTATGTATAATGCGGTTTCCAAATGTGCTTATGGAAATACGGTGGACGCAGCAAAGGCGAATGAAGCCTGGTCGAAAATCAATGATGCGTTAGTTGCGGAAGGTCTCTCTCAAGAAGATATTGAATTCAAAAAAAAGAATTTCTATTTATTAGATTCTCAGAGATATTATAAGAAAGATAGTTATGATTTTATCGTTAAGTCAGTGGGTGTTTATACAAATAATCAAATCTTGAAAACTGCTTGTCGTATTTTAGAAAGTCGTTTACAGAAATTGGCGGAAGAGGTGAAATCGAAAACAGTTCCAATTATCGATGTGAATGATGAAGACGCACCTGTATCGAGAGGAATGTCGGTAGATATGGCGATGGACCGTACATATGATATTATTTTAGAGAATGATGATTTCACAATTGGAAAGATGGTTGAATATTATTTGTATGAGAAAGGATATAATAAACAAGTTTTCGATTTCTGTGGATATAAGAAATTCCATCCTCATGATGCCCATAGTATTATTCGTGTTACTTTTGCGAATAATGTAGAACAAGCAGAAGAACGAAGTATTTTAGAATATATGTTGGAGAACGCATGTAAAGAATTGGAAGAATATGCGAAAAACGTGGGAAAACATTTCTGAAATCGATAAAAATAATTGTGATTCCACCTCGCGCCCTATGGTGAATCGAAACCATCGATGCCTAAAATAACAGGATTCTATGTCATTAATTTATAACGCATCTCCATATGTATCTTCAGGTGGCAATAAAACAAAAAGACAATCCACGATAGGAAAACCAAAAAAAACCATAAAGAACACGACAGCCGTGGTAGCAAATGATGATGTGGATGAAAATATTCCAATGTACCCTGGAACTCAGAATTTTTTACGCGACTCTGAACCAGAAATTTCCGAAAATTTCAAAGAAACCATCGATTCAACCGAATCTAGAGCCGAAAAAATCAATGCATTATTAAATCGTATCACCGGCACAAATTCCGGGGATGGATTGGCGGATTACAAACCAGCAAAAGATACTCAACCTGACAAGAAGAAATATTTAGCATCTGAATTATTACCCAAAGAAGAGGGTTTTACATCCGGCGAGAAACCCGGAGTACCAACCTATTTACCGAGTCAAAATGATGTAGCAACAATTAGTAATTATAATTTAGCATATGATAATCGAATATTATCAGCGGATTATTCGCCCACTTCAGGAAACAAACCTTATTATTCTGTCGGGAAAAATGGAGGAGGCGATACAATGATGGAAAAGTTGAATTACATTACACATATGTTAGAAGAGATACAATATGAGAAAACGAGTAATATTACGGAAGAATTGATATTGTATTCTTTTTTAGGAATCTTTGTTATTTTTGTGGTTGATTCATTCTCTCGAGGCAAAATTAGATATACTCGATAAGAGTATAAAGACAATCACTATGATATAAGTATACTAATTAAGGGAATGGAATCGAATTCATCTGAGCGTTTCGTTGGCTCCGTCAAATGGTTTAATAATCGTAATGGTTTTGGTTTTATCACCGCAAGTGATGGCTCTCATGCTGGAAAGGATATTTTTGTTCATCATAGTGCGATTCAGGTGTCGAATGACCAATATAGATATTTATGTCAAGGTGAATATGTTGAGTTTAATTTGGCATCGGCGACTAGTGGAAAACATGATATTCAAGCGACGAATGTTACTGGTGTCAAAGGTGGAAAACTAATGTGTGAGATTCAAAGAGAAAATCCTAGACCTCGTTTCCAGCATCAACGCCGAAGCCAACCTCCCAATGATGGTTTTGTTCAGGTTCAACATAAACGTGAACGACCTTATGGAAGACCTCAAGGTAGACCTTATAGAAAACCCTATGATAACAAACCCAGTGATAAACAATAATCCCGATACACATTTCTGAAATTATTTATTGTGTTTTAAATAATAAATAATATGTAGAACAATGTTTAGAAAAAATAATCAATTATATTATGGAACAATCACAACCTGTAGAAAAAATAAAAAGATGCCCAAATGGAACCAAAAAATATAAACCATTGGGAGACGGTTGTTATACTGATGCACAAATCGAAAACCATAAAAATGAGAAAAAAAACAAAACAGTGAAAAAAACAAAACAACCCTCTCCGCCTCTCACACAACAATCGATTCAACCCTCTCCACAACCACCGGTTCAACCCTCTCCACAACCACCGGTTCAACCCTCTCCACAACCACCGATTCAATCCTCTCCACAACAATCGATTCAATCCTCTCCACAACAATCGATTCAACCCTCTCCACAACCACCGGTTCAACCCTCTCCACAACCTGTAAAAAAATGTACAAATGGTACTTTAAAATTTAAACCTCTTGGTGATGGATGTTATACATTAGAACAAATCAATGCTTATCAAAACCAAAAAAAGACGGTTCGAATACGACCTAAACCCAAACAACAACCAACTGTATTATCAGTAAAATCACCAGAAGATGCACCAGAGCCTGTGCAAGAGCCGGTGCAAGAGCCGGTGCAAGAGCCTGTGCAAGAGCCGGTACAACCAGCAGTTCAAGAGCCTGTACAAGAAGAAGTGAAAGAGGAAGTGAAAGAGGAAGTGAAAGAGGAAGTGAAAGAGGAAGTGAAAGAGGAAGTGAAAGAGGAAGTGAAAGAGGAAGTAAAAGAGCCAGTGCAAGAGCCAGTGCAAGAGCCTGTACAAGAGGAAGCAAAAGTTGAAGAGGATTTTGGTATTCAAGAGCCTGCACCTCTTCCAACAGATAATGAAAACAAACATAATGCGTTTTTAAGAATCAAAGAGCAAACAGAATCCAATTATTATCGTGAAAATCCAGAAGACCATGATTTCTTGTATCCTACAGTCGATGACCCTAATTTTAGTGCGAAAATAGCAAGTAGAAAAGAATTCGCTCCTTATAAATATGATGGTGATATACGTAATGTAAAACAATTTTCAGATTATCTTTGTCGCAATCAAGTATTTGATTTAATGCCTCATCAAAATTTCGTGAAGAATTTTCTTTCTCTCAACACACCTTATAATAGTATTCTCTTGTATCATGGTCTTGGTTCAGGAAAAACATGTAGTGCTATTGGTATCGCCGAAGAAATGCGTGAATATATGAAACAAGTAGGAATTACTCAACGTATTATGATTATCGCCTCTTCGAATGTTCAAGAGAATTTTAAACTTCAATTATTCGACCGTAGAAAACTGAAACAAACTCCGGATGGTAATTGGACAATTCAATCTTGTATCGGAAATAAATTAATCCAAGAATTAAATCCCTCTGGACAATCTGGAATGCCTCTCGATAAAATAATCAATCAAGCAAATTCAATTATCAATAGTAATTATGTGTTTATGGGATATACTCAATTGGCAAATTATATTACTCAAAAAGTATTAATGCCGGGTACTGACACAAAAACATATACAGAAAAACAACGACATGAAATCGAAGTAAAAAATATACGCCGACATTTTAATAATCGATTGATAATCATTGATGAAGTTCATAATGCTCTCTCCGATGATAAAAAAACAAAAAAAATCGCAAAAGCACTTCTGAAAATCGCCAAATATGCGGAGAATTTGCGTTTTGTTCTTCTCTCCGCAACACCTATGTATAATTCTTATAGAGAAATCATCTGGCTTACAAATCTTATGAATATGAATGATGGAAGAGCAACCATTGATTCAAGTGATGTTTTCGACCGCACTGGTGAATTTAAACCGGAAGTCGCCGGCAAAGAAAGCGGTGAACAATTACTCCGTCGTAAATTAAATGGATATATCTCTTATGTACGTGGAGAGAATCCTTATACATTCCCTTTCCGATTATATCCCGCGGTTTTCGCCAAAGACCAAACATTTTTGACAATCCCTTATCCCTCTTATGGAATGAATGGAAAACCAATCACCGACAAAATGAAATATTTAACAGATAAATTATTTTTGACTTATGCGGGAGATGAGCAATCCGCAATTTATAATTTTATCATGGATGGAATTCAAAACAAAGGCGGAGAGGTTATGCCCGATGAAGATGAAATCTTAGGAGAAGATAAATTAGAAGAGGCGGAAAACTATGGATATACCGTATTACAAACTCCAATCCAAGCAACTATTATGACATTTCCATCCGTCGAATTCGATAATTATCGAGAGAATCCAGAAATCAAAGAAACCATGGATAAAGAAGCCTATAAGAATCTATATAGCACTTTAATCGGAAAATCAGGATTATCAAGAATTATGAAATGGACAGAAAAGACTCATAAGATTGATGAAGAGAATTCGGTAGTTGTGAAAACAAATTATTATTATGAACCCACAAATTTGGCGAAATATGGCCGAATCTTCTCTCCTGATGTTATCGGAAAATATAGTAGTAAAATACGTTCTGTTTGTGAGAGACTGAAAACATCCTCTGGAATAGCAATCGTTTATGTTCAATATATTGATGGAGGTGTATTACCTATGGCTCTCGCATTAGAAGAGATGGGATTTACTCGATATAGTTCGGCGAGTTATATGGGTCCTCTCTTCGATAAGAAGAAAAATCCGGGCATCATGCCTGTCGACGCAATAACAATGTTACCACAGACTGAACACGCGCGTTTACATCCGGAACGCACATTCAAACCTGCAAAATATATGATTCTTTCAGGAGATAAATTCTTCTCTCATAATAATGCCAATGATTTGAAATATGCAACTGCTGTAGAGAATATGAATGGAGAGAATGTGAAATGTATTTTGATTACTCGCGCGGCATCCGAAGGATTAGATTTCAAATACATTCGACAAGTTCATATATTGGACCCGTGGTATAATATGAATCGTATTGAGCAAATTATTGGTCGTGGTGTCAGAAATATGAGTCATTGTGGATTACCATTTGAAGAACGCAATGTAGAGATTTATTTACATGGTAGTATAATAAAGAAATCGACACCAGAATCGACAACTGGTCCAGATACGGAATCTGCTGATGTTTATATATATCGTTATGCCGAAGAGAAAGCGCGTCGTATTGGGCGCGTGACACGTATATTAAAAGAGGTCTCAGTGGATTGTGTTTTGAATATTGGACAGACGAAATTCACTGATAAGAGATTGGCCGAATTGGCGGAAAATCAACAAGTACAGATTCATCCTGCCTCTTTGAAGAATTTAATTACATTTCAAGTGGGAGATAAACCATATACCGATGCTTGTGATTATATGGATACCTGTGAATATAAATGTTATACGGATATGAAATTGGCAGAGAAAGAGGTTCCTGATACTTATACGACTGATTATATGAAAATTCATCATGGTACAATTTCGGATAAGATTCGTGAATTATTCCGACGAGAGACGAAAATCTATGGTCGTGAACAATTATTTCGTATTTTGAATACACCGAAACCGTATCCATTAGAACAGATTTATTTCTCTCTCACACAATTAGTTCAAGGAGAGAATGAATTGTTAACAGACCAATATGGACGTCAAGGTAGATTGGCAAATCGAGGACAACAATATTTTTTCCGTCCATTAGAGATTCATGATGAAAAAGCCTCTTCGTTTGATTTAAGAGTTCCTGTGGATTCGAAAAATGCGAAATTAACGTATGATTTGCCAACCTCGATTCAAACACATAAGGCTAGAAACGCACAACCTGTGAATGAAGAAATCGGAGATGGAGAACAAGGAGCAGAAGGAAATCGCGAAACACAAGGTGATGCGAATCTCTCAAACATTATAACATTATTAGAAGAGAAATGGGAGAAGATGACAACAGATACTCCGGTGAAATTGACATCGACAGATACAGATTGGTATCATCATATTCCTCATTTATTTGAAGAATTTAATGATTTGTATGAATTAGACCGAGAGACTGTTTTAGGTTATGGTGTTGAACATATGTTTGATGAATTGGAATGGAGAGATAAATTGGCTCTTTTAAATCAATCGAAACGTGAAGGTTCAATTGGTTTTGAATCCGATGAATTGGAAACGGGAATGCAACGTTGGGCGGCGACGATGATAATGACTGTTGGTGAACGTGTGGCGACGTTTTTAAAAATGGAAGACCGAGTTCAAATATATGTATGGGATAGAGAAGAACGAGTATTTGTAGAAGGAATTCAAGAAGATATTGTTGCTTTTGAGAGAGCAATCAATGAATTTTGGAAAGTAGGAAAAGAAAGAATGTCAACTACTTTTGGATTTATGAGTGAATTTAAGAATCGTGGTATTGTATTTAAATTGAAACAAATGACCTCTAACAAAAACAATGTGGGAGCCTATTTACAGAATGATTCGAAAACCGTGATTGTTACGAAACTCAATGATTTGATTCGTCTTAGTGGCGTCGGTGATATTTCTTATACGGATGAAACTGCGAGTCATATTAAGAAAACTGGAATGTGTGTATTGGTTGAAATCTTATTAAGACATTTGGATGGAATCAAGAAAGATGGTAAAACTTGGTTTTATGGATTGGAAAAAGGAGAATGGAATCGGGTTTCCAAAGTGGTGTTGTAAAGACACAAAAATGTAGTATTATATAGTATTATTATATTGTATAATATTATTAGAGGTTGATATATTCTCTCCGAATAGAACGTGTTTCGCGGTCTGACGCTCTCTTGTCATTTCTAAAATAAATATCACATGTAAAATCAAAAATTATAACATCATCGACTCCTTTTTTTTTCAAATACTCGATGATTTGTTGTAGACTAATTTGTGTATCAGAAATAAATTTTGTTACGAAATCAAAAATATCAATTTGTTTAGTGTTTCCTTGTTCATCGACAAACAATGCGAATACTCCATATGGAAATTGACCTGATGTATCATTCAAATAAAATTTATTAATTGTGTTTTCACCATTAAGAATTGTTCTAATTTCTCTTGGATTTTTAAATTTGCGATAAAATCCAAAAACATCGGTATCATTCATTTCTTTCAACATGCTGTTCATTTTTGCTTCTTGCGTATCAAGGAACTGATTTACTATCGAATCTATCCATATTTTATTCTCTTCGGGTTCATTCGAATTTAATAAATTTGGAATATAAGTATGAATATTTGATAACAAATTATCAGCATCTTTTTTATCCATGAAATTGCACTCACCAACAGGTGCTATTTTTACACTTGTGATTGAATTGAGTGGGTTTTGGAATTCTCTAAATGGATAACGCAAATAACCATGAGTTGTAATTACTAACACAATTTTTTTAGGTAATTGTAATCCTTTTTTGTGTTTTATTGTTTTCTTGTTTTTGATTGTTGTCTTTTTGATTGTTTTGTTTTTTTTGGATTGTTTTGTTTTCATACTAGAATATAATAAAGTTATATATTTAATGTATCGACTCCACCAAATTTGTGGTGATACATTAAAAATACTTAAAAAATAATTAATAATATTAAAATGGGAATTTATAGTAGTGGAAGTATTTTTGGAATACAGATATATAAGTTGAATGATGATGACATTAATATATTATTTGAAGAAAAATACGATGACGAAATGAGTTATATTCAAATGAGAGAAGCATATTTATTCTACAACAATTTAACTGATAAAAATAAAGTGTTGTTTAAAATTTATACAGAATGCAGTAGCACATTAAGTAATAACATAGATAAATTTATGATATGGCAACCATTGCCTTTAGAAACATTTTTACGACTCGATTCCCACCGACTTCGTGGTGAAATCTTACAACTCGATTCCCTACCAACTTCGTGGTGAAATCTTACAACTCGATTCCACCGACTTCGTAGTGAAATCTTAGAAAAATGCACCACCTAATACTGAATTCGCGGGTGCTGGTCCAAACCCACCATCATAATCCGCTGGTCCATTGCCACCTTGACTACTTACTTTAATCATATAATCATGGGCTTGACCACTTGAACGATTGGTTGATGCTATCGCAGGAGGAGGTGGAA
>Ga0255211_1000685_pt1 | contig 11364 bp, 12 predicted proteins | sample Miss_Yuk_RepB_8d_FD_183036 | JGI IMG/M metagenome (GOLD analysis project Ga0255211, IMG submission 183036) | Freshwater microbial communities from Mississippi River, Louisiana, United States - Miss_Yuk_RepB_8d | ecosystem: Environmental > Aquatic > Freshwater > River | place: USA: Louisiana...
GAAGAAGAAGCAGAAGAAGCAGAAGAAGAAGAAGAAAATGAAGAAGAGAAAGAGGAAGAGGAAGAAGAAGAGGAAGAGGAAGAGGAAGAAGAAGAGGAAGAGGAAGAGGAAGAAGAAGCAGGAAATGATGAAGAAGTGAAAGCGGAAAAAGATGAAGAAGAAGAAGAAAATGAAGAAAATGAAGAAGAAGAAGAAGTAGAAGTTATCGAAATTCAAATCAAAGGAAAAACTTATTTTACAACAAGTGAAATTTCTGGTACAATTTATGAATATCTTTCAAATGGAGACATTGGCGATGAAGTAGGAGAATTCAAAAATGGAAAACCAGTTTTCAAATCAACCTATTTGAAAAATAAATAATTATAAATATCGAATTACCAAATAATACTAATATATTTATTTTTGAGTTTGATTTGGAAACATGTATTTATTTTTATTTTTTGTGGAAAAAATGGATGTCGAACCTATACACGAGATTGCTGCTGATGATGGTATAGGTCCTGAACTTGAACTCGACGATGATGCGCTTCTACCATTTATTAAAAAATCATTATTGTCATCATAGAGTTCAGGTAAAGAGTGTGTGAGTGGCTTGTTGACAATGTACAACAAGTGGTCACTTTTTAAAAGTTTACGATATTCTTCAATTGACAGGTTACCATAATATTTATTCAACGTATATCGAGGGTCTGGTGCCGGTTTAACCGGTCTATTTGTGTTATTACAAACGTTATTATACATTTCATTCAACATTTGGATGCGTTCAAACTTTACGGATGAGTCTAGCGACTCACGAACTAAATATGCAAGTGCACACTCAGGTGAACAAAAACAACCATACACTGTATACGAGTCAGATACCTTGTTATATATTTTTGGAATATGTATCACTGGCGTGTTAAACTCGCACGTATCCCAAAAACATGCAGACTGTTGAACCGCATTGAACATTGCATTGTCATTATGAAGAATTAATTTCAGTTTGTTCACTTTTTTAAATATTTCTTTCATTGGTTCAGCAGATGCGTTTGTATTTACATTTAATTGAGAAATGCTAGAAGAAGACGAATTACCTGAAATAGTATCAGCAACATCATCAGTAGTATCTATAGTTATTGTGGTAGTCGGTAACGTATTTTTCAATAGTTTTTTACTTGTACTAGGGTGTGGGTGTGGAGGTAGTGGAGCGTTTAGTGTTTTCAAATTATTTAGTATTTCACTTACTGAATCCATTTTGTGTTCTTCGACAACTTTTTTATATTTTTCATCAATACTCTCGGTTATACCGTCATTATTGGTATTTGTAGAGTTTTTATATTCACATGCTGTTTCGCTTATATCGTTTGAATCAGCGTATGATTCAACCGTCTCAATATTCGGTTCATATTTAAACATGGATATTGAATTGGAATGCATGTCTGTATAACTACACTTTAAATGCAGGATAACATTTGTTGAAACCAAACTCATTTCAAGTTTATGTTTATTATTTTGATTTTCAAATGAAGTTGTCGTTGTCGTATCATTTGCGTCATTCAACGAAATAATTTTACCACCCTTAGGTTTTCGACCACGCTTTTTAACTGGAGCCACTGTCACTGGCATTGAGATTGAGATTTCTTCACTGCTTGTATTTTTAGTTTCAAGAGTTATATCTATTTTTTTTTCTTTTTTTGGAACTTTTTCTTTTGTAACTTTCTCTTTTGGAACCTTCTCTTTTGGAACCTTCTCTTTTGGAACCTTTTCTTTTGGAACCTTTTCTTTTGGAACCTTTTCTTTTGGAACCTTCTCTTTTGGAACCTTTTCTTTTGGAACCTTTTCTTTTGGAACTTTCTCTTTTGGAACCTTTTCTTTTGGAACTTTCTCTTTTGGAACTTTCTCTTTTGGAACTTTCTCTTTTGGAACCTTTTCTTTTGGAACTAGTATCAAAACAGGTGTTTGCATTTTTTACTATATATAATGTAAAATGAGTAAGTAATTTAATTTAAGTTGTTTTTATAAATTATTTACGGCTATCATGTAAAAAATAAAAAATAAAAAGTTGATACTTACCTTATCATGATTTTTTTCGTTTATTCGTTTATAATTAACTCGCTTGTATTGGACCTTGCGAGCGTGTTTGCATTGGATGATGCCTCTGCAACATCTTACTCGGTTGACGGCGTCGACGATATACACGGCGTCGACGATATAGTTTGACATTTGGAGTCAGGGTCGAATTCATTATTGGTAATAATAATTTTCCAAGTGTAGCTCCCATTTTATCGTTTAGATAATTATTAATATGGACTTCATAGACTTCATAGACTTCATAGAATAAAAATTATATCAATTTTTTAACAAATATGCATGAGTCATAAAGTAGTAAAAAATAAAAAAAATAGTACCTGTAAATAATTGGACTTCGTTAGCAACTTATCAAATATATAATTATTATAATTATTAATTACCTATCCGATTGTAATAAATGCTGGATTGTTTCACGTTTTTACTTCACATTTTTTCTTTTTATTGCGAACATTGCTTCTGAATCTTGAGTATTCTGTCGGACTGTCTGCGTTTGTCGTCACGTTTCACCCAGTAGTTGGAACGTCTTTCTTTTTTTTCTCTTGAATTTTGATTTTGTGGAATTCCAATTGAAGCTTGTTGAAGTTGGACCATGGCGTCAGCCGCATCTGCAAGACGTTTTTGAGAACGAGTTCGAATTGGTTGCACATTTTCAAATGACTTTGTCTGAATGGTCTGATTTGACATCTCAACAGGTTTGGTAACTGTTATTGTGACGTTTTTCGTGGTTTTTTTGTCGACTTGGAACTCGACATTCTTGGCACTATTTCTGGTACTGCGTCTTGGAGTTTTTACTTCAACCTCATTGTAGTCTTCGGGTTCTTTTGAAGAATGAAGACGACCTCGTCCACAACCGTTTGACATTTCACTTTTTTCACGCTGTTCACGCTGTTCACGTTCGCGTTCAGTGAATTGTCTCCACGAGAATTGATTTGAAGTTGCACGAGTGCTGCTCATTATTAATCGACTTGTATTTGATTTGTATGCATTAACCATATAATACTATATGAATTCAATCTCAATTTTTTTTCATTTTTGAATGATACTCGCTATTTTCATATTGTGAAAAAAAAAGTTATTTATTGTTTATAGTCAGTTACTGAGGTACATTGTGTTCACGCTTACCAATTTATTTTTGATAATGTACTTACCCGTTGGTTCAACAATAAGTACCCCCAGCGCTCCAGACTCGTTGTAGCACACCTTGTTTCTTTCTCCTCCAGTTGACCCCAGGTCTTCAATTTTTCTTGGTTCTTGTACTCTATCGTCAATGTCAAATAACTGTTGGGTTGCAGTATCCCAACGTAAAACACGCCAGCCTCGATGTTGACCCTTCCATCGACCATCCGCGTGTCGCTTGCTTTCAGCATTTTCAAACGGGTTTCGAATACGTGAACGTGTAATACCGTGATTTTGGCGAGATGCGCAATGTGCATCCCATACATTGTCCCAGTTCTCTTTTCCCGGTTCACATTTGTACCAGGTTCCCTTGTATTCAGGTACTTGTTTGGGGTTTCCAACTACTCTCGACGAAATTGCAGTAGTTCTTGAGCATCCTAGTTGTTGTAACAACCGACGTGCTGTTTCTTTGTTCAAGCCGGTTTCAGGACAATCCGGATGACGTGTTTTAGACTCTCTTTCTCGTACAATATATCTAACTGCCGCTCCGTCTCCATCAGCTGCGCTCTCTTCAATATCAACGCTTTGACTACTCACACTTTCTCCGTCTTCGGTATCTAAGTTTGAAATCTTTCGCATGACCCACTTTCTCGTAAGTTCAAAGTACTGGTCATATGTAATCATACCTGCCGAGAGTTGGAATGTTGGCAGATGACCGTATACTTTGACTCGTTGAAATTCGTTTCCGTATCGCTGTGTATAATGATTCACTCGTTCTTGGGCTTGGGTAATCGTAGTGTATTGTACCACGTGTCGAAAGTCGTGGTACGCAAAGATTCTGTCATGGCATGCCCATTCGGTTGACCGCGACGATGTTTGGTCAATCACAAATATGTATTTTCGTCGAGGACCTTCGGCAAGGTCGTCCCAGTATGATTGTTCTGACCATTCAATTCTATCAGCGCGTACAGAAACGGCCGTAGATTTTTTAGCAGGTTTCACGCATCCAGTTGACTTATCGTAAATGATACTGTATCCATGTCCGTGTAACTCTACAAACCTGTAAACGTTGTTAATGAATATGTGAAATGCCTTATTTTCGACTTTGTTTCCGCCTTCGCTGTATGACAACCGCAATACGATGCAGTTCCTTCTCGGATTCACTTTAACCGCTTCATTGAGGTCATTGATAATTTGACATCCTTGTTGTGAAATCGCGAAACTGCTTTCTGTTTCTGTTTCAACTTTTTCAAAGAATGGTAACGCGTTCGTAACAAGACCTTCTTGAAGAAACCGACCAGACCCGCAATAGCCTTCAGATGGCACATACGTAAGTTGGTTAGTTACAAGAATGTCATGAAGAAGTTCATGTTCTTCCAAGGTTTCAACATTTCTTGCAGACGCGTAAATGACCTCTTCAGGCGTTGCACTGTACAATATGACTTTGACGGTGCATTCGCGAATGCTGCGAATGAACTGCCACAAGCTACTGAGGATTTGGAGGGGTGCAGTGGCATAGTCGCATTCGTCCAAGTGCATCACAATGATTTTTCTTTCACGTACACGTTCGTTAATCCAATTTTTGCACGCTTCAACCCGTTTATGACTGGTGGTTGAAAACACGTTGATATTTTGTTGACCCAATTCTTCACGTTGTTCGGCGTCGGCGGTCCTGTGCCAGGACGAAACAAACATATGAACACGTTCGGGATTACCTGAACCTGAAACAATGTCTCGTTGTGCAACATACTCCACAATTTCACGCTTACCACTTTTCACAGGAGCCTTGATAGATATTTTCGAATGACCGGGGCTGTGGATATAAGGCAGTAAGTACTGCTTTACCCAACTCGTCATATGTGGTCTTGCTCGTTCGAAATAATCAACGGACCACGGTTTCTGTTGTTGTTGATGTTCTGTCATATTTGTAACGCATGTTTTTTTCATAATAATGAATTGAAAAAAACAATCAATTTTTTAAGTCATGAGTATTCACACTCCGTCGCTGTCATCACACGTACTTTGATTATGATTTTGATTTTTATGTTGATATGCCCGCTTTTCTTCAGTAAGTTCATTGTAACACTTTCTACATACAGGAATGTAGTTAGAACATCCGATTAGTTTTTGTTCAGTCTCATTGGTAACACGAAAACTGAAAATACCTCGTGTTCCGTCGCGGCACTTGCTGCACAATGATGTCAGTTTGTCGATTTTGTCACAAAACGGAATGAGGTCGTTTATGGGCCCAATTGGAGCACGCATAAAGTCGCCGTCCAGTCCACAAATGTAAACGCGCTTGTTATCAACGTCAACCCATTTTCGAACGTAGTCGACAATGTCTGGAAAGAACTGTCCCTCGTTTATCAAAATAACGGCCGCACTCCGAATGGCAAACCCATTCACGGGGTCCACTACCAAATCTTTAATTTGAACGCCACGAATGCACGGAATCATAGTTCTGTCGTGGGTTGACATCATTGTATCAGAATACCGTGTATCTTCAGCATAATTGATTGCAACAACGGGAATATTGCAAAACAAGCACTGTTTATGAATTTCAACCAGCTTTGACGTTTTTCCGGAAAACATGGGTCCCAAAATGAGTTCAAGGTACCCGTTTTTAGAAGATGATGCAGATGCAGTATATGACCATGACGATAATCCTAATCCTAACTCTAATGAAGGCATGGACGCTGAATGATGAAGCATTTGAAATTTTTAGACTTTAAAGTTGTTGCGTTGTTGCGTATATCTTTACCTATGATTTTATAGACAAGCGATTAACGCAACAATTTTACTTATATTGTTTATTTTTTTCCTTCAAAACCTTGAAATACGCAAATATCGTAAAAATACTGTTCAGACGGATGAAGAACGGACTGTTTCGTTTGAATCTCTCGAATTGTTTTTTTGAGTTCTCGTTGGTTTCCTGATGCGACCGTTTTACAAATGTAGTTGTCAATGTCGCAACGTGTCGGATTGGCATTATCTGATATCAGCGTTACCATGATGTTGTAATATTAATATTATTATTAATATTATTATTATTATTTTGTTTAAATGATATTAAATATTGAAAATATAGTCTATACAAGTATGACAGCAACGACCCCGTACTTTGAGTCTTCAACACCATGGGTTGAAAAATATCGTCCAAAAACATTCGAAAATATTGTGCTTGACAAAACGAACCAAGTTATTTTCAAAAATATTATCGAAAAAGGTTATTTCCCAAATTTATTATTGTACGGCCCTCCAGGAACAGGAAAAACAACAACCGTCATAAATTTGGTAAACGCTTTTCAAAAAAAATATACAATACCAACACTAGAACCCGATGCAGGTGGTACGAGTAATGCAAAAATTGACTCACAGCCTACTTTAGGTCTTGGCACAGTGATTCACCTGAACGCGTCCGATGAACGCGGAATTGATGTAATTCGAAGTCAAATAAGTACTTTTGTAAATACCAAAAGTCTATTTGGACGGGGTTCTCAGTTAAAGTTCATTATTTTAGATGAAGTTGACTACATGACAAAAAACGCTCAACAAGCGCTGCGTTACTTAATCAATAACTACAGTAAAGAAACCGCATGTAACGTGAAATTTTGCCTGATATGCAATTACGTCAGCAAAATCGACGAATCGTTGCAATCTGAATTTGTAAAAATGCGATTCAATCAGTTGCCGGAACTGTGTATTATTGATTTTTTAAACCAAATTAACGTTGCTGAAAAATTACATTTGTCTGAAAAGATGCTACGTAATATTCAAACCTATTTTGGTTCAGATATTCGCGGAATGATAAACTATATGCAGTCGAATCAGTCTGCATCCGAGTCCGCATGTAAAATTATTCACCCTGGAATATGGGACAACTTACTTACATTAAAAAACGCAGCAGAGTTGTCAAGCACTTTAAACCGAGTTAGTAAAGAATACAATATCGAAAAAAAAAGCATGATGCTGCAATTTCTGAATTACATAATTAAAACACATCAATCGTACGTTACACCCGAGTTATTGACGCAGGTTGAACATGCCATTCACAACCAAGAATACAAGTCCAATCACATTGTCGAATACATTAGTTTAGTGATTGTAAAATGGAAATCTATGATGAATCCACATTGAATATTAATATAATATAAAATTGAACTTAAAGACCACTTAAAGACCATTGTATTATGTAGTACAATCTCTAAAAATGACTAACATTGATGATGACTGGGAGTTGTTCAAACGCAACATACATACCGGGGATGAAATAGAATCGTTTAACTCGAACAACACATTTGATACCTATGAATATGATGCATCGCAACTCTCAGAATCCGAACCAGCTATAGCGTCTTCACTTGAGTCGCAGCCTTTTCATGGTTCATGTGGTCCAATCTATATTTCGACTACAACAAAAATAGCACACTTGAACCGAGAAATTGATATCAAACAAGTATTTTGGAATATTCCAGTCATACGCTACGTGGACCCAGTGGAAGGTGTTATTAAAAAACAAATAAAATTTTCAACCACAAGTAAAGACGAGTACGAAGAAATAATGAAGCGTATCAGTAGAGAAAAGTGTTGCGATAATCAAGAAATTGAACACATTGACAATCCGGAAGGGAGAATAAAATTCAAAGACCAACGCAAAATAAGCGTTGGTATTTCAAAAAAAGACATCATGTGTTACCGGAGCAAAAAAAAACGGGCGTTCTTCAACTGTTTCGTAATTATCATTCGAATTAAAGTTCAAAACTCAAATACGGATTCAACTACAACAGATATTTCTAACTCTGAACCAAACTCTGAACCAAGGGCGTTTTCACATTTTCCCGAATTTAAAGAGATGCATGTTAAAATTTTCAATACTGGAAAACTGGAAATACCAGGAATACAAAATATTCAAACCTTGAACTACATTCTTGAAGTGGTTACGCGCATTTTACGACCAGCCGTTTCAATGGACCTTGATTACATTCAAGAAAATTGTGAAACTGTGCTAATCAACTCGAACTTCAATTGCGGGTTTTACATTGACAGAGACAAACTACACGAGCTTTTAAAATACAAATACCGAATCAACAGCAACTACGATTCCTGTTCTTACCCCGGGATTCAATCCAAGTTTTATTATGTTCACGGTCGGTCGGTTCAAAACGGACAACAACCACACTACAATAAAACCGACCAGACCAAACCTGACTTTTGTGAAATATCATTTATGATATTTAGAACCGGCAGTATACTTATCGTCGGAAAATGTTCTGAAGAAATATTATTTGAGATATACCAGTTTCTTAAAACACTACTAGAAGAAGAATATGAGCAAATTGTGAATCACGAACACGACCATAGCAATCACTGTATTATCACCCCTCCATTCCAAAAAAAACAGCCAGCAAAAATACAAAGAAGAATTATAACATGTTCTGAAGTGCAAAGTGCGGGTGGTCAACAATGTATCTAACATCTAACCCGAACCCGAACCCGAACCGTCTAACAATGGGTGCAAACAAAAACAATGCGACCGTGATGCGCATGTGGGTCATCCGTTTCTGGGTTTGGAAACAGAATATCTCTAGCGGTTCGCCCGTGAATATGAAATAACTGACTTTTTTCAACTAAGGTTCGTATTTTATGGTATTCGCGTCTGTGTTTCAAGTCATCGTGAATGGTTAGTAGGACGTGTGTACAAATGTCTTGCGACAACCGTTTCATTCCTTCATCCATTGACATGTTTAAAATTTCCCGAACTCTATCACGCTCAATTGTGAATGGAATGTTATTGTATTCGTCAAATACGTTACATGAAACACTTAAATAAATGGTTACTTCGCGGTTATTATTATTTTTAATATAGTTATTCATTTTATGTTTGGAATTGTTTGTTCTCTACTTTATTATAGTCATCAAATAAGTTTATATGGTTTTACATGTTCATGTAAACTTATTTGTTTTCAAAATATTGGGGACTTGAGAGAATCGAACTCCCGACCTCTTGCACCCAAAGCAAGCATCATACCACTAGACCAAAGTCCCAACAAGTGTTACTTTTGTATTTTTATTTGATTTTTCGGTTAGTTACACTTACCACACTTACTTGGCTGCAACTGCCGCAGCGGCACCTCCAACCGCATTCTTTGAAAAGTGAGGAGACATGAACCGCTGCAAGTTAAAGTAGGTCAGTTCATCACTATCCTTCAGCTTAAGAAGCTTCTTCAACTTAGCATCGGGCAAAATACGACGTCCATTTGCTTTGTCCTGTAACTTGTTGTCACGGATGTACGCGTTAATCTCGCGAGTCACTTCAGTCCTTGCCATCTCAGAACCATTGCTCTTGCCAAGAAATGCAGCAAGCTCATTGGAAATAAGGGTAGGCTTAACAAATCCAGACGGCTGTCGGTTAATGTTCTTGCGACGCTTCTTCTCGCTGGCCTTACGGGCAGCGCGAAGCTCACGCTCTACTTGGCGCTCAATGCCACGAAGTTCTGAACGAAGAGATGCGAGCGCAGAAACGAGAGTCTGCAACTTGCTGTGAGACCCGGCGAAAAGGCTGGTATCCTGAGCAGGACTAACCGCAACATCAACAGGCGCTGCGGAATCTTGGGATGCCACGACAGCAGACTCAGACTTGACGGCCTTAACAACCTTAGGCTTAGCCGCTCCAACAGATGCTGCGGAAGCAGCAGCAGTGGCGGGAGCAGCCTTAGGGGTCTTGGGCTTAACGGGTGCTGCAACAGGGGCAGCAACTGCAGCAGAAGCTGTAGCGGCGGAGGAAGAAGAAGAAGAAGAAGAAGAAGACTGTTTGGCCATTCTAAATGAATTTATTTGTGAGCTTGTTAGGTTATTGTTTTATACCCATCCTATTGAGGTCTGTTTAAGTTATTTTGGCACATAATATATATTATTTACATACGCGGATGTTTTTGTTACCGTAATTCATGCCGAATAAATATTATATATAATAATCAATAAAAAGTAATTAATACATAACATACATAAAGTAAAAATAAAAATAATAAATGTAATACGAATCGTATCCCTTATCCATTCGCGTCAAAATACCATTTGGACGATAAGTACTTGGGCATTGTGATAAGTGAACTATCACTCGAATTCAAATTGGGACCGCGGTTTACGATTTCTTGAAGTTCGCTTGTGCCAATCGCATAGTTATAGTATTGAAGGTCTGAAATGTGTCCAATAAAACCTCCGTTTTGAGCAATATACACGTTTCCATAGTTTTGATACGGAATACCTTTCAGCACTTGGCGTTTTGTTAGTTGTCCATTAATGTAAATATCCACTGTAGAATTTCGAACCTTTATAATCAAACATATCCATTTTCGCACCGGTATACTTTCAACATCTATCACGTCCATCGTTCCACCATTCTTGTCATACTTATTCATCGCTATTTTTAATGTTACCGTTTGGGTATTTATATTCGGATTCGGATTTTGTGAAGTTGTACTTACGTTATTCACTTGAAAAAACACGCCAGGAGATGCATTGGGTCCAACCGTTTTAAGAATTTCGTTAGTACCGGTAGTTGCACGTGCAATATTGTCACCTTTATGAAATATGTGTTTTAGTCTCCCTATATCTGAAGCAGAGCCAGGGTCACGAATGAAAAACCAAACTGACCATGTATACTCAATTCCGCCATCTTGATTAACTGACCGAGTTATCGGAACTGACCCCTTTATACCCGGGTCTTGTGTAACAATTCTTGATTCGGCTGCATCAACCATACCGTTTATTAAGAGAGGTTTAGAATCGGGAGACAAAAACGCTGCAGCAACACTTATAAATATACGAAGTAGAACAATGAACCCGAGTAATACAAGTAACAAGAATGAAAATTTAGCAACCATTGAATTTGAATTCAAAAAGTCGTTTGAATTTGACAAAAGCGAATCAACTGTTCCTGAACCGAAGCTGCTTAATGATGGCAAAAGACCACCAGAGTCTGGCCTGTCAGTTGTTGCGGGGATAGACGATGGTGATGGCGATGGCGATGACGATGCGTTAAGAAACGAGTCACTTCCGCTGCTTCCGCTGCTTCCGCTGCTTCCGCTGCTTCCGCTGCTTCCGTTGGTACTGCTTCCACTAAACATGTTTTTTTTTTAATTTTTTATATTTTATACTTATACTTATGTTATTTATATT
>Ga0255211_1000687_pt1 | contig 11352 bp, 16 predicted proteins | sample Miss_Yuk_RepB_8d_FD_183036 | JGI IMG/M metagenome (GOLD analysis project Ga0255211, IMG submission 183036) | Freshwater microbial communities from Mississippi River, Louisiana, United States - Miss_Yuk_RepB_8d | ecosystem: Environmental > Aquatic > Freshwater > River | place: USA: Louisiana...
AGGTGGTGGTTCGATTCGGTTAAAAGCTGAAACGAACCACCAAAGCCCTCACAGTTTAATTACTGTGGGGGCTTTTTTTAGCTATGAGCTATTGCAATATTCGTAAAAGTTCGTATCTTAATTTAATGAACATTTACATCGACGGATCTTGCAGACCGACTACTAAAAAAGGCGCGTACGGTATTCTTATCGAACATGACGACGGAACAACTGAAACACTAACTGGCGTCAAAGAAGGAGTTACCAACAACATCATGGAACTCACTGCAATTATCGAAACACTTAAACATATCATTAGTAACAAACTAGATTCACAGTACAAAATAGAAATTTTTTGTGATTCTCAGTATGTAATTAGAGGTATGAGTGAATGGTGGCCGAACTGGAAAGCGAATGGATTCAAGACTTCCACAGGTAAAGAAGTTAAGAATTTGGAATTATGGAAAACACTAATGTCGCTATGTAAACTGGTTAGATGTACCCTTACATGGGTGCGTGGTCACGCCGACAACGAACGACATAACGAGATTGATAAAATTGTATACGAGCTAACTAAAAATTAGTTTACCTTATTGAACTGTTTGATATAGCTCGCCATATAAAATTCTCGTTTAGCCTCGTTATGGTACCAATGCCAGACGAGGCTTCCTTTTATCTTTTGAATAGCTTGCTTCACTCTCGCTGCCTCGGCTTCCATCCACTTAAGATGTTTATTTCCTAGTTTGGGTAGTTCCAAATTTACTTCCATGGCAAGCGTATACAACATAAACCAATCTTTTTGGAAAACTGCTTTTTTAGCCTTTATAAACTTATCGATTCGTTCTTTGCGTTGTATTTCCGAATCGTTTGGAAATAAGTCAGGATGTGTTAGTTTGGTGATCTTGCGGAATAAAGCCTGGAATTCTGCAAGTTCTTCGTCGTCTTTGGATTCTTCTTCTGGAATCTCTAGATCAGGTTTTGATTCTTCTTCAAATTGAAACCCCAATTCGGTATTGGCGTTGGGCGGTGATTCTACTTCTGACTTTGGTAAAATAACCCCGTCTTCTTTAGCTTTTTTGGTGAACTCAGTCTGAAACTCTTGCATGGCGTCCACCATGACTTCTTCGTGATATTCTAGGTCAGCGTAAAGAAATTTTAATTCGAGTAACACTTTTTGTTGCTTCTTATTAAGATGTTTATTACCACCCATATATCAATTCTAACTTTAAATATATTATTATACAAACAAAAAGGCGATTCCCATTTTATTGAGAATCGCCCTGATGTAAAGATACCGAATGGTATTAACCTTTTTTTAGATCAGCTAACGCAATAGCTACTTCTTTCATACCGGGGTATTTAAAGTCATTGGTCGATTTGACGACATGACCCACCTTGTATTTTTCCAACATAGCTTCGACTGCAGCGATTAGGACTTTTTGTTTGTCTGGCTTCGGTTCAGGATTTGCACGAGGTTGTGGTTTGGACTGCGCTGGCGCAGGAGTTTCAGCCTTAGGTGCGGGATTAGATGGAACCGGCTGCTCAGTTTTGGTTTCTGCTGCTGGTTTTGATTCAGCTGGTTGACTGGAGGTATCCTTTACTTCATTTACCGCGGTTCCCTCAACGGGTGCGGCGTCAACTTTGACTGGTTCGGATTTATTTTCTGAATTTGTTTCCATTTAATAATGTTATTCTTTTTCTTCAATATCTGCAAGATAATTTAATGCATGTAACATTGATGCGCATGTGCGCTCTGGGGGTATAATACCCATTGTACACATCTTGGCCTTTTTACCATCAGACTTAAACTGAGTAGCAATAATAACCGGTATGTCGTATTCGTCGCAGATATTGATCACAGATTGCAATTGTGGATATATCTGCGTTCTAAAGATATCTTCATGATCATATTCCTTTGGAAAGAAATCTTCGTGGTTTAATGAATCACTCATTTTTAAATATTAATTGATTAGATCGAATAACTCCGTCTTTTGAGATGGAAATAACTATCGGTGTCGCTGTATCTATGGGTTGTTTTAAATAGGCGATGAATTCATTGTGTTTTTTAATGTTAGGAACGAACTCATCGCAAAATACTTCAGACTCAGGACTAAATCTAAAAATAGCCTGTTCTTTACCGGTTTCTACTGCAAGGTTTTCACCAGTCTTCAAAAACCTGTTACCATTATAACTAAACTCAGCCCAAATATCGAGCTGATGAAACTGTTTATTAACCATTGATTATAGCTGCTAAGTTTGGTGGAAAATAATTAACTCCTTTGAGTACCTTGCCGTCTTCACGTTTGATGGGTTTACCGTCGGTACCGAGTTTGCTCATATTAGACGCATGCACTTCTGCATGACATTTATCAACCAGATTCTGCAATCCGCATTCGGCAGCACACCCGTTGACAACGTACATCAAGTCAACCAAAGCATCTGCAACTTCTACAATGTCATTATTTTCGAACGCAGCTTTGAGCTCTTCTAGCTCTTCTGCAATTAAGCTGATGCGGAGTGACTGTCTGTCTTTAGTGGGCACTGTTGGGATATCGAGAACAGGTTGCCCGTAGGTGTTGTGAAATTCGACGACGTCTTTGAGTAGCTGGTTCATGTCTCAAATTTCTCAGAAATTCGGTAATTGTCAAGTGGTCCAGTGAAATAAATTTAACCATCCCCCCCCCTAAATAATTAGTGGGTTTATGTTATATAACTATAGTAATCCGTATAACACCCAGCTTTGCGTGCCGCTTGGCAGCCAGCGGGATTAATGTTATATGGGGGGTTTGTCGGTTGGTCCAAAGCAACCGTCGGCACCAATCTTAGTCGCCTGAGTACTAAGTCCCGAATCCTACATTCCGGGAAAAGTTGATGTAGGCCCAGTTGTACAGGGGGGATGTACAGCCGACTGTACTCGGAAAGTACAGCGTAGTACGTAGACCTAGAGCGTACGAGTGCAGGGGAGGTTGCGGGCAACCTTTAAGCACTTTAAAAACCCCATACTTTCGCCGAAAGGCATTGAAGACAAACCCTGAGGGTTCGTCATGGGGGTCGTACAGGTTCGAAACTGTGCGACCCCCATCTTCACTTCCGAAGATACAATGTTGAATAGGTCCTTGGGCGTGTCACTCGACGCTCATTGTACTGCCCTTAGAAAAGGCAAAGAGTGAGTTCAAGTTATGAAAATCGAAATCGTTAAGCACAACTACAGTGGGAGCGTGGACCGCTCCCTCGGGAGCTGGGCGTTGTCGGGCGGAGACCTCGTCATCGACGGGAAGTTGGTTGCCCGTTGTCGGGCAACCAACTTCGCGCAGGCGGGATTCGACATCGATGTCGAAACCTCCGTCTTCCTCCCCGACGCGGGAGGCGGGCGGCGGGGGGCCGCGCGGGCTCGACCCTCACTCCGAGGCAACCACCTGGAGGCGCTGGCCTCCTGGGTGGGAAACCACCCGGAAATCCTCCGCTGGGAGGAGGTACGAGATGCCCGCCGGTGGACCCCCGAGGGGCCGAGGCGGGACAGGAGTCCCCGGTGGACCGCCGGGGAGGCGCTGCGGTCGCGCCTGCAGACCGCAAAGAACAGGCTCCGGGTCAACCCATCCGACCGGTGGGCGGTCGGAGAAATCTCCGCCGTAAGGGCGGAGATTCAGGCAACAAAAGGAAGACTTAGCCGCCCCAAAGGGGCGGCCTAATCCCGCGCCCGGTGCCCTGAGAAAGGGAGCGACCCGGGTAAACAAAATCGCAAAAGGGGTGCAGCGAAAGCCACACCCTTTTTTTTAGCTACGAGCAATTCTTGCACCTACCTAGCTGAGGCACATATCGCATCTGTTTTTCTGACCAAATATAGGCATATACCTTCCCGACTCCTCGACATATACAATTAGGCTTCGCAGGACTTGCAAGCAAGGATGGATCTTCCAAGTTCTTGGCTTGGATTGGTGCTCCTCTGGTAGTAGAGCGTTTTGACTCCGAGTTTCCAGGCTTCAATGATTAGTTGATTAACTTCTTTGACAGGAGTTTTAGGATGAATCATTAAATTAATTGACTGAGACTGATCGATATACTTTTGGCGCTGAGATGCCTGAATGATAATTTCCTTTTGGCTAATTTCTCCAAAGGTTTTGAATACATCTTTCTCATGCTCAGTCAAAAAATCCAAGTGCTGTACAGAGCCGCCCTTTACAAGAATGCTCTGCCAGGTTTCCTTGTCATTTTTATTATACTTAATAAGTACGTCCTTAAGATAGGGATTTTTATAAGTATATTTTCCTTTAGCTAGGTCCTTCACGTAATAGTTGGAGTTCTGCGGTTCGATGCTTGGAGATACCTGACCGAGAATGAACGAACTGGAAGTAGTCGGGGCAATTGCCATCAGCGTCACATTCCGCAACCCATAACCTTTGAGGAGATCAGGTTCGCCGTATAGTTTTGCCATTTCTTTTGAAGCAACCACAGCCTTGTCTCTAATCGTCTGATGAATCTCAGAATTTAGCAATTTGGCTTCCATTGATTCAAAAGCAATAGACTTGCTTTGCAGATAAGAATGCCAGCCCAGTACACCAATACCTAATGCCCGTTGATTTTCAGCAAAACGAACAGCGGCATCCATAAACTTTATTTTTTTAGCTTTCTCGATGTATTCTGTCATTACAGCATCGAGGAAGTAAGTCAAAGTCTCTACCGCGTCTGTATCCTTCCAATCATCCCAGTGCAGTAGGTTCATAGAAGACAAGTCACAAACAAACGATTCGTCTGGATCAGATGAGAGACAAATTTCGGAACAGAGGTTAGAAGCAGAAATCTTTTTTCCCTTGTCCTTGTAAACCTGGGGTGCATTGTTATTTACCGTATCGGTAAAGAAGATATAAGGATATCCAGTTTCAGCTCTCTTCTGCAGCACCTTAACCCACAGGTTTCTTTTAGTTGTGTCGCCGTCAATCATTCCTTGCATCCAGGCATCGGTAATGCATACCCCAATACTCATGTGTTGGATCGCGTGTCCTTCATTTCGAATCTGTAAAAATTCAGCAATATCAGGATGCTCAATTGGAAGATAAGCGGCGATGTTTCCCCTGCGCACACCGGATTGAGACACCACGTCCGTAGTTACATCAAACAGTTCCATAAAATGCACTGGACCAGAAGACTGCCCGCCGCCACTTACAGCGGCACCGCGAGCCCTCAGCGCACCAAAATAAGCAGATGTACCTGCCCCGTGCTTTGACATCATTCCGATCTCGGCGACTTTTTCCAAGATATCCGGCATACTGTCATTTACAAACGAACCATTGCAGCTAATGGGCAAACCTCGTTCATTGCCAAAATTACTCCATACGGGAGATGCCAAAGAATACCAACCACGTTTTACATAGGTTTCAAACTTGTCTGCGAATCCGTCAATTTTAAGTATTTTCTCCGCCGATTCGGCAATCTTGCGTACGCGTTCCTCGGCGGTTTGATTTTCCTGCAGATAACCACGACTCAGAAAGGTTCGAGATTTTGTATTCAGCCAATAGTAATCTTCCATATTTAAAACAAATCGTCTGCGTTGTAAGTCTTATTCTTTTTTGAATAATCGACTGGACGTTTGTAGAAAAAGTCAGTGGCGTTATTGCCAAGAACTTCTTCGTCCATCCATTCGAAATCCAAGGCCAATTTCTCGTCTATTTCAAAGAGTTTGTCAAACCCGATCTGGGTAAGAGAGTCATTAAACCTCTGCTTAATATATTCCTTCAGAACAGCAGTATTTAAACGTGCACCAGTGTAGTTACCTAGAATCCAATCTACAATTTTAGATTCAGATTTGAATGCTTGTTCTGCTTCGGAACGAATTAGTTCCTCAAGTTCAGCATCAAAGAACTCTGGATACTCTTCTCTAAGTACATTAACCAATTTGATGCCCACCTGCGCGTGTAACAGTTCTTCGTTTTTGGTGTATAGTACCTGCTGGTTGGTGTCTTTTAAAACATTTCTAAACCTACCGAACCAAAGCACAATGTAGAACTGACTGAATAAAGAAATATTCTCAATAAACAAAGTGAATAGGATAAGAGAATAAATAAATTGTTTTTTAGAATCTTTATAATATTTGTGTAAATATTTCCTGAGATACGAAACCCTACCGGCAATAATATCTAGTTTTAGATTTTCTTCAAAAACACTTTCTAGATCTAACATCTTAAGTAATCTTTCATAAGCATTGTTATGAATTACTTCCGTATTAGCCATTACATATCCCAAATCAGTAATTGACGGATGTGGTAGATTGTCGCCTAGTTTTGCCCAAAATTTTTTAACTGCGACTTCAATTTGACCAATAGCTGATAAAGCGCGGGTAATTACCTGTTGTTCTTCTTCTGTAAGATTGACTTTGAAGTCTTGAATATCACTTTGAAAATTGAATTCTTTATCCGTCCAAAAGCCGGTGTGCATTGCATCTATAAACTGACCTGTCCACGGATAATGATCTGGTTTTCTAGAAATTTGTTCTTCAAATAGCATAATTTATCCTCCTTGATTTAAGCTGCATTTTTTATATTAGCCCACCGTTTTGACCCCTGAAAAGATATAAAGTTTTATTCTAGAAACTTTTATATTTGACACACATGAAGCAATTCAGGTGAGTTCTATCACTAACAAAAACGACCGATAAGTCAAGCGGTACAGGGATAATTGTTTACCCAAATAAATGGTATAATAATATACTGAAGCATTTAGGATTCGTGGACACTTATTGATATAGGTTGTCGAGCTTAGGCTCCCACAAAGGAGCGAATCTTAAATGCTTAGTAATATCGGGATTCATGCCGTCCGGTATTTATGGCCATCATTAGAAGTGGCTAAAGGTATGGTATTGATTATGAAAATCATTACTCATAGCGGTCCCTTCCACTGCGACGACGTCATGGCGTGCGCGCTGCTGGCGGCGGCGACCGACGGGGGGCGGGTGGAAATAAAACGGACGCGGGACTCGAACATCATCTCTCCTCCGGCTCCACCATGTGGATGGCGGGCGGCGGTCGTGGACGTTGGCGGGGTCTATGACCCCGCCAACCAACAGTTCGACCACCACTTCCTCCCCCCTCCCATGCGGGAGGACGGTACCAAGCTGGCGAGTGCCGGAATGGTGTTCGAGGCCCTAAAAAGTCACTGGATGCAAGGGGGTATCTGCCCCTTGCTCGATAATCTGACCACCCCCGCCATAAACCGTATCGATGACCTGGTCAGAAAAGTTGACGCCGCCGACAACGGAGTCAAGGTGGAGGGATGGTCTCTCTCGGAAACCGTCCACAAGTGCAACCCCGTTGGGGTTGCATCCACTCCGGAAAATTTCGACCACCGCTTCGGGGTGTTGGTTGAAATTTTCCGCCTAAGGCTAAATGGGTCGTTTCTCGACAAAGATCAAAACAGCTTTGTCGAGGCCGTCACCACCCACCCTACGATCGTAGGGTGGGTGTCTGAGCACGATGCCGCCATGGCGGCCTCGGAGGATCGAATCCGGCACGCCTTCGGGCAGCCGGGTAGCAACCTCGTGCTCAAGGAGTATGAGGTTGCGCTCTTCTCCGTGGGGGCCGAGGCTCCCGCAGAGAAGCTGTACTCAATCTTCCCATCCCCAGGCGGGGAGTGGATGGTGCAGCAGATCCCGATCACCCCCGGGGCGTTCGAGGGGCGGAAGCCCCTCCCTGCCGCATGGGCGGGCAAGCGGGGTGAAGACCTCGACGCCGTGACGGGCGTTGAGGGTGGGGTGTTTGTGCATCCCGGGAGGTTCATTGGGGGTCATAAGACCCTCGAGGGAGCCCTCGCCCTCGCTGACCTCGCCGCCCGCACCCCCGCGGAATAGTCTACGGATTGCTACGTAGCTTAAAAGAAAACACCCCCGCCCAATCTGGGGCGGGGGTGTCGTTGCAGTCTTTTTTTTAGCTATGAGTTAGTCAGCACATACGGCTTCAGCAGACTCACAGGTTCCAACAACCTCATAACCCTTGTTGGTTACAAGGTCTTCATGAATAGCTTCAGCGGTATTCTGCGCGTTATCGTTATTGATTTCGGTATCGTTAGTCTGGGTATTATTCATATGTATTATAGTTGATATACTGCCTCAGTAGGACCGGTCTGTTTATTGTAATGACCGATTACTGAATAGTTCTTATATACTGGAGTTGCTGCAGATGTAAAGTGGATTTGGCAAATTGGCATACCAGCGGTCAATTTAATTGGCCAAGGTGCCATGTTGAATAACTCCAGCGTAATCGTTCCTTCAAATCCAGCGTCAATCAAACCTGCATTTTCAATTTGCAATCCATTTCTACCGATTGAAGATTTACCTTGTACAAACCCAACCAAATTTTGGCTAAGCTTAAAATATTCACTGGTGGATGCCAAAGCGAATTGATAAGGCTGCAATTCTACTGGCGAGATAAAGCAATTTTTTGAAATCCAGGATTTTTCTTTAGTAAAAGGATCGTAATTAGCAATTTTAATAACGTCATGTAATGTGGCGTCATAGCTGTGTGGCTGAAGCTGTTTTACATAAAATGGATTAATTAAATCATTATGTTTTACTTCGATTTCAATATCCAAATCTCGCAACATATTATTCTTCTTCAAGTGATAGTAGAAGCTTACAAATATTTTTTAATTTACGTTGAAGAACATCATCATCTAATTTATCGAAATTTTTAAATTTATAGCTTTCTCCGTCTTTGATCATTTTTACCTTAATTGAATTATCAACCACGGCATGTACTTCTTCTGATTCAAAATCAATATTAAATATAATATCCATATTTTATAAGTCTTTTAATAAATATTCCAACGCATGAATATATTCGGTTAGAACAGATTTTTCTTTGTAGTTTTCTTTCAGTTGTGCGGCATGTAACTCAATCCGCATAATTAAACTAATAATGAATTCATATTTTTCTAATTCATTAAATGAATTATTTGTAATTAATGAATTAGGAATTAATCCACCAATAATTGAATTTGAATTATTAATTAATTTAAATTGTTTATTATTCTTATTATTACCAATTAAATCATTAAACAATGTTTTGTAAGCTGTTTGTGCATTTTGGGTGGTTTTTTCTTCAGCAACAAAATTAACTTTAAAATTACCGGGAGTAGTTGGAAGAATTTCCACATTGGTAATAACCAATCCTACTCCGTCATTTTTATTGTGTTTAATTACAATTTCATCCAAATTTGTAATTAAATCAAATTTAGACATATCTGTACTAAATGTTTTTTTAGAAATTTCCTCAATTACTGATTCTGTAATTGTAACTCCCGTATATAGTTTAGTAAGATAGCCTGCTAGTTCTTTATTCATAAGATAATTCAACATAACATTTGGTCTAATCTTGTCAATAAATCATTCAGCTGATAAACTACAAAAATGTACTCTCCCGAAGAAAAGAAACAGCGTGTTCACGATTGGATGAAGAAAACCGTTATCGATCCTAACGTGGTCGGACAAACCTTGGGTAAAAGAACAGATCATATTAATCCAAGTCTTCTCTTAGAGGCTTCTAAAAGATTAATTAAAATAAATAAATTAGAGGAAGAACCAGATAACCGTGACGATATCCGATTTAATACATTTCATGGATTGGAAGATTTTGTACATGAACATGTTGATAAGGATGCCGGTAAATATCAACAAAAGGCAAAAATTAAAATGCAGCAAAAGAAAAATCTATCATGGTTGCATGCTGGATTTTTCTCTCCACAAATTAAAAGCATTATCGCCGGTGGAAGCCAGCTGAGTCAAAATTTGGAAGGACATAATCCTATTGATAACTTTGACTTGAGTACAAAAGTTACAAAATTAGGTCCTGGCGGGATTCCTTCTGTTGATGCGGTGCCTGATGAAAGCCGTAACGTAAACAGCTCTTATTTTGGATTTTTAGACCCGTTTAGAATTTCTGAATCTAAGACTGTGGGTGTTGATCATAGGTTTGCTCACAATGTTGTAAAGGGACGTGATAACAAGATTTATAGGTTGGTCTTGGATAAGGACAAGAAACCTAAGTGGATTGATCACGAAACCTTCTTAGCTAGCAAGGTTCAGATTCCCGAACATTAACTAACTGCCGGATACAAGTTAGCTGCTTCAGCCAAATCAATCGTTGGCTTGTTAAGTTTCGCGTTTACTTTGTTATGGACTTCTACAGTCCAAGCAAAGAATGCATCTGCGCTGTCTGTTGGTGCTGGGTGTGTATGATTGTGTGCAACCCAAAACGTCTTACACTCACCGCATGGAATGCGACCTTTAACAGTTTCTAAAAACTTACTTTGCTCTTCTACATTTCCGTTCCATGTTTTGGCATAGTTGTGTAAATCTTTCCAAATTGGAGGACCCACTTTTTCCATTATGTGTGGTGATGGTGTATGTTTTGGTTGTTCGGATTTTTTATACTCCATAACCGTTACTGTTTTTGATTCTTCGTCGTAGGTTAATTGTAATTTCTCTATCTGATTCAATACTACAATTGCCTCTTTAATTTGCGCAGTAATGGTTTCTAACCAAAACATCCAAGAAGGACCAATATCTTCAATTAGTGCAGTTTTAATTTTTTGTATAATTTCGTTAGATGAACTGTTTTCTTCGCTTTCGACTAATTTTTTTAAATTAGGTCCTTTATCTTTAATAATTTCTTTAAATAGCCGGCAAGACCACAAATATTTTGTTCCGTATAAAAGTCTAAAATGTCTAATGTGTGTTTCTTCAACACGATTTTGTATCTCTTTAGAAAGTAATTCTTCTTTGTGTTTTTTTATCTGATTTAATAATTGTGTATGTTCGCTCATGTTAATTTATTTTTAAATAAAGTTAATTACTTTTACTCAGGAATAATTATATCTCCACTAGCTATAAGACAGGCACAGTTAAACCCAGCGAAGCATGGGTGAGTTGGATCGCTGCATACAAGTTGTATTTCCGCCATTGAACACGACGATAAATTGCAGTAACAACTTGCGGGATCTCCACCTTCAGCAGGCGGTAAACAATCTCCGGTTTGAGTTTGACCACGACAAACCAACTCGCATGTAAAAATAGTGTACAGTCTATCACAGCTGTCTCGCAGTTCTTGTTGTTGTTCCAGCTTTTGCCAAGTGCCGGACGAAAGGCAAGGCAGCCCTTCTCCGCAGGGTTCTCCCACCATGGCATTTTCTTCCTCCGTACAATAACGATCTGGTTGCTTTGCTGCAGGAATACATTTGAAATCAAATACGAGAGCACACAGCCCTGCATTATACGATGACGCATTACAACATGGCGGCGCATCACCACACGGTCTATAAAGTTGATACCACTCTGGAAATGGATACTCGTTCCGATAGCCGTTTGGATCGGCTGGACAATAACAAGGC
>Ga0255211_1000688_pt1 | contig 11311 bp, 11 predicted proteins | sample Miss_Yuk_RepB_8d_FD_183036 | JGI IMG/M metagenome (GOLD analysis project Ga0255211, IMG submission 183036) | Freshwater microbial communities from Mississippi River, Louisiana, United States - Miss_Yuk_RepB_8d | ecosystem: Environmental > Aquatic > Freshwater > River | place: USA: Louisiana...
GCGCGGGTTTGAGAATGTCTTAATGAGATACTCGATCAGCGCGACGGGTTTTTGCGTTTCATGGATCGTATCCGATTCGATATTGAACTCGATGAGCTCCGTGGGATAATTCTTGAATGTTTGCGTGTATTCGCTTTCACCGATCAGCTTATTATTCGGGCCAAGGTGGTGGCTTTGATTCAGCATTTTTCCGATACGTTTCTCGGAGTTTTTCTTCTTGATTTCGACCGCGACGAGGTCTTGTGGGTTATACGTCATATTGCCCTTATGCCGCGATGCCGCAGCAGCACCACCTGGCGAGAATACGCAAATATCTTCGGTGCATTTCATCGGGCGATAATTGGCAAGGAGGTATTGCGTCGTCTTGTTTTTCTTCCAGATCATCGTATATTTGAACCATTCGTAATTGCCTGCGATGAGTCGTGTTGTGAATGGCTGCTGGCCAAAGAGAACAACTACACCAGTTGGTTTCACGAGAATACGACGATATTCGACCCATAATTTGTCGATATCGATGACACTATCCCATTTACATTTCGTCGTGCCGTAAGGTAAATCGCAGAGGATCAGATGGACGCTGTTGTCGGGGAGCGTTTTCAATAATTCAAGACAGTCGCCTTGGATTAAACGGACATCTTTGTGGATTGGTGCGTCGTCGTCGGGAGTCATACTAAGAGGGATTGCTACGGTCTCTGGTTCTGGTTCTGGTTCTGTTTCTGGTTCTGGTTCTGGTATTTCACCTTCGATATTATCACATACAACCGGTGTAGCGGAAGGATCGACTGCTTTCTTGATCTTTATAATCTTCTTGGTTACTGTGGATTTGGGGGTAGCGGCGGCATCGGCGGGTGTGGGGGCGGATTCTTTTGGCATCGGCGGTGTATCGTTCTTCTCTCTTTACTATTCATCATTCTCCGCAATTTATATCAATTTTTTGATGATTGTATTTGTTGAAAAGTGAAGGTATAAATAGAATATTGCGAAATTGAATAGAAAAAGTACTTCGATCGCAAATATGGCGGTGTCATGAATAACACCGATAACCGTAATCACCATGAACAGAATTTGCACGTAAAGAAGCATACGAAGGTTGTCGTGAATGTCGATGCTTTTATGGTGGAAAGTGTGCCCGGCCATAAAACCGATGATTGCGAAGAATGCCGCCGCCGCAAATATGTAATGTACGTGGTTTTTTTCCGGAATAAAAATAACACCGAATATCCCGCATAAGAGAACGACGATAGCGGCGAGTGACCATCGTTGTCTCTGATATTCGTAAAGTACAGTGAACCCCGCCATGATGAACATACAACCTGCGATAAAGTGCCGCTCCTGAATTGCGGTGGCGATACATAGAAGGGGTGTGGGGATAATTTCAGAAAATGTTAAGAAGGGTTCCTTACTGGTGATGATACTAGATATGCTACGAGTAGCAGCATCGGCGGTGTGATATTTGTAATACACGAACATAATGGGAATTGCGTATGTAGCGAGCATTATTGCGAGGTGGATTGTCGGGTCCATCGTCGACATTATTATATTCTATGATTTTGGAATATAATATCAACTTACGATTTACGAGTTAGTTATTTATTTGTAATAATGATACCGACTACGAAGTGGTATAGTTATTCATATGTAAAACTTAGTTAGTATGACGCAGAAGCGGTGTTTACTGTATCAGGTTTTTGACCCGACAACACCATAAAATTTATGATGTTTTTTTTCAGCAACATTACACTAAATACCAGACCCATTATGTATATCAAGAACGCCGAGCTTTGATACACTATTGAATAATTATACAAATGAATTTCATCGTTGAAAATTAATGAGGTCGAACGGATAACACGAAAATAGGAATACCATAGAAGTTGAACGAATTCGATAACGCGATGCGTGTTTCGGTGTTCGGGATATTCCTTCCGGGCATGATAAGATGCGAATAACGTGATATTTGATAAATCTCCTATGTAAAACGCATAAAGTAATGGTTCTCGATCGTCGTCAGTTAAGGCTACATGTAACATATATAACGCAAATATATGATGAAATACAAAGATAATATACTGTTTTATTTGTGTTGTTTTTCTCCAATATAACGCAGATAGTAAATACAGTAGATCATACGTGTAATATCCGAGGCTTACATGAATCATATAATTTCGCTCTGGTTTAATATTATACTGAACGATGTAACTAACACAATGTATGGCACTAACCATGTTGTTGGCGATGCTGTGATCATGTTTATATTTTCGAACTTCATTTGTAACGGTGTGCCAAAATGCGAGAATCGGTAGAAGATATTCAATTTGAAGCATATTCAACAAAGGTGTAAAATTAAGTGTATAGTATGATACATAAATTACATTTAAATATCATTTATTATTTATTAGATATTTGCCAGATTTTGTGTGAATAATTTACACGACCAGGCAAATCCCATACAATATAATAGTACTATTAAAGATTGAGACGTTATTGATAATTCAAAGAACGTATCAAGATTTTGATATATTATGTTGGACAAACAAATAACCCGGAAATACGCATACCATACAAAATAAATTAAGTCAGATACTATAATGATATGTCTATTTTTGTATTCGTTATGAATATAATTTGAAACATACATCATTACATTTGATAATTCCATGAGAGTATATCCAGATAAGATTATCAACTTATAATTACTTGTAAAAGTCTCTGTAATTAGGTAAATACCAGCTAAATGATGTAATATTAATGAACCATGTAACAGGTTTTCACCGATACACGACGATGATGACGATGACGATGATGACGATGACGATGACGAAGATGACGATGACGATGACGATGACGGATAATAACAACGAATAGTTGTTATCTGATACAATAAGTCATACATGTAATATCCGATAGTGATATGTAACATATCATTCAAATTATATTCATAATAATAATGAATTAAATATAAAAAACAATGAATGAAACTAATACTATTATTTGCCATGTCGGCAGATGTATATTTTGTTATTTGTGAGGCCGTTGAGTGCCAACATGTAATAATCGGAAAAAGATACAGTAAATTTACCATTTAATGATATATAGCAATTTGATTAAATTGTTTATATAATATTATTATAATCGATTACGTTCCAGAATACAATATAATATTCGCAATATTCGCAAAAACATGAATACTCGCGTGGGCGTAAGTTGCCGGCCAAACTTTACCGTAATGTAACAAATAGTTACTTATCATATAACATGCCGCAGAAATGACGATGAATATAGAGTAAGCATAGAAGGTTCCAGACGATGTTGCTTGAAATGCGTAATATGACTGATAGCTTACGCCAGAAAATACAACAATCATATCAAGTGTTCGTCGCCATGAATCGCAGAGAGGATTACGCCAGTAGTTGAGAGATGTAACCCATACGGCTACGGGGACGATTGCGTAATGAATAGTAGCGGGGTGGTTGTAAGCATAAATTGCCGAAGGTATCGACAACCACGCACAGTACCAAATAAAATAAGCATTTGGAATGGGGAGTATGAGCGACATTATATAAAAAGATATTATCTATTTACATATTATTCCATTCTATGGTTATTCTTATTCCGAGCAACGACAATCCAAGCCGCGCTGATATCGATGCGTTTATCCGCAATACAAAGTCATCTGCCGATTATAAAGAGATCGTTCGAGAGATTGAATGTAAATCAAGCGTCGGTGCTTTACTTCACCCTGCAGAAGAGTATTTTCTTGAAGCTATCGTATCACATGAGAGAGCATATAAACATAATTTATGAATAAAGCAGTAAACGATATAATAAAACACATGATATCGTTTTGTATCAATATTACAAACATATTCGTAAGAATGCCTGGATCACATTTTACTTGGGAAAACCAGGTAAAGCGCGGCTAGGGCCGCTAAATGGTCCGATAGGACGACCAGCCAAATGAAGACCGATCGCAGTAGCCTCTGAACGTGTAAGAGCCCCAGCGTTATTGGCAGCATGTTGGGCTGAACGAGAAGGATTTGCTAACAATCCGGTGTTGGCGCTAATCCGACGACCACCGGACTGAAAAGTAGGGCCGCGAACACCGTTGGCAGAACCGCCAAAAGGCACACCTGAACCAGGGCGAGAAGAAGAAGATACGCGAGACATCGTCGTGAAAGAAAGTAAAAGGGTCAAAGGCTTTTTGTGAAATAATAATAGAAAATAATTTTATATTCTTTTTTGTATGGATCATTTGTCTTAACTATACCGTATCTTTTTCAATAACCACCTGCTTTGCTACTTTCCGTATCACCTTATCTATATTCCCGTCCTTATCTCCGTCGGTGGCTGCTTTCGAGAGGCGGAAGTAAGTTTCATTCTCTCGGGTGTTGCTATTCAGACATCGTGGATTGGCTTTCGCCCATTCATTCACAAGGACAATATTCTTGTGTTCAACAGCAAGGACAGCGTTCGTCATTTTGACATGGTCCGGTCCTTCGCGTTCCCACTGGTCATCATCCTTTACATAGAGTGTCTCGCGTTTGATATCACTGCAATGGACCGGTCGTTTATACACGTCGGTCTTTTGAAGATTATCAATGAAAATATTCGACATCCCCTCCACATAACCAAGCCTACTCACATTTTCCATATCGGTCATGTTCAATTGGATCGAATTCACAAAATCCTTCATGTTCATCGCGTCTTTACATTTCTCGTTCAGGAACAGATTCATGTTGAAGGTTGGGTTGTTACAGTTGGTATTGTTGCTATTGGTATTGATCGTGGTGTTATTAAATTGTGATGTTTGTTGTTGCTGTTGCTGTTGTTCTGTCAATGACTTTAACATCTTCATCATCTCTTGATTATCTTTTACTAATGCAAGAAACATCTCCTTGGTTATGGTGATTTTATCATCAACAACACAATGTGTCGCATCGTTTATATTTTCATGTCGTTTGTCTTCTTCCTGAATATCATATGGATCAGCAGTTACTATATAATTTTCGGGTGTATTTAGTTCTGATTTGACTTCCATATACTCATTCAGAATATGCTGTTTTTGATATACTCGTAACTTACATTTCGCCTTATGTTGATAAATTGTTGTTCTAGATTTAAACGAACGATTACAGTATTGACATGGATATAGGTCTGGTTTAACAATTGTCGTTGGGGTAATTATGACATTACTACAATCAGACTCACATGTCTTATCATTCATATTGGAATGTTTCCTAGTTAATAAATGACGATTATAATCTTTCTTGTTACTCGTAATAAAGTAACATTTATCACAAGTGTAAATCATGGGTTTTTTCAATTAATTTTGTCTTAATTAGTATATGTTAATCGAAGACAAAAAATGGGTAAAATCTGACACGCATTTCACCCCAAAAAATATCAGTCACATATTTTTTACGTAAAAATTGTGTTTTGTGAGCTTAATAGTAACAAACCTATTTTTTGATTTTTTGAAAATAACGTTTTAAAACTTCCACACGCAAAGGCCAAAATGGACATTTTTTTGGACATTCCTGAAAAAAAAGACAAGTTTTTACCCATAAGTCCACCCAAACCGTTCATTCCATTCAATACGATGTGTCCATTTTTGAACGAAATATTTTTGGCTTAAAACTAAGATTTCCGAATCACGTGTGGTTTTATGAACGATGATATTTTTGAATAAATAAAATGGGAATTTCATGTATACTCGATTGATCTTGCTGTGTCCTTTTCAATAATCACCTGCTTTGCTACTTTCCGTATCACCTTATCTATATTCCCGTCCTTTTCCCCATCAGTGGCGGCTTTCGACAGGCGGAAGTAAGTTTCATTCTCTTGGGTGTTGCTATTCAAACAGCGTGGGTTGGCTTTCGCCCATTCATTCACAAGGACAATATTCTTGTGTTCAACAGCAAGGACCGCGTTCGTCATTTTGACATGGTCCGGTCCTTCGCGCTCCCACTGGTCGTCTTCCTTTACGTATAAGGTTTCGCGCTTGACGTCACTGCAATGGACCGGTCGTTTGTATATGTCTGTTTTCTGGAGGTTGTCAATGAAAATATTCGATATCCCCTCCACATAACCAAGCCTACTCACGTTTTCCATATCGGTCATGTTCAATTGGATCGAATTCACAAAATCCTTCATGTTCATCGCGTCTTTACATTTCTCGTTCAAAAACATATTCATATTGAAGGTAGGGTTATTACAGTTGGTGATAGTATTATGACTATTGGTATTGGTATTGTTATTATGACTCGTTGGGTTATTCATACAGAATTCGACCATTTTTGACTGTAGTTCTGTATTTTGTTGTATAAGTATCATCATCGCAGAAGTTAGTTCCTGATTCTTGGTAATCACTTCGAGTAAATACTGTTCGGTTGGAGTGGATGTGGTAGTGGATGTGGATGTGGATGTGGATGTGGGGGCCGCACAGGCGGTGGCGGTGGCGGTGGATTCCGTTGTTACTTTTACTTCTTTACATACAGCTTTGTGTTTATAGATACTAGTTCGACACTTGAATGATTTGTGACAAGAATGGCACGTGTATGTATTAGAAATAGAGGATGGTTGCTCGTTTATTGGCATACTTTTAAGAATATGTTTCTTTCTAGTCAAATGACGTTCGTAGTCGGTTTTATTGTCTGTTGTAAAACCACAAGGTTCGCAATTATAACAAACTCGGGGTTTATCCATCGATGTTACGCCGGCGTTTATGCGTTATATAGTAGTTCTACAAAATAAAACGCCTAAACAAATCGCCGCCTCTCTGACGCCTCCGCCATCGTCGCCGGTCATCCATACTGTTTGATGTCCAAAAATTAACAGTCACACATTTTTCACCAGAAATAACGTTTTAACAGCATTTCAGTCACAAAACCATAAAATATTGGTTTTTGGAAAATACGCGATTTAGTGTTTCAAAAGTCTCCGGCGCAAACGCCATTTTGGACATTTATTCAGATTACTACAAAACGTAACGCCTCCTTATTGTATGAAATTGACGATTTATCGCCATCACTCGATATTACCGTAAGAATACAGTAGTAACGCGTAAAACAGCGTAAAACCCCAAAACACCATTTGCATCCCCCAAAATCATCAATGTAAAATCCCAATTTATAAATTTCCCATTTTTGGGGGATGCAATTTTGAACGGAATATTTTTGGCGGTTCTACTTCCAACACAAAACTTTCAACGATTCTGAAATCGATGGATTTTAATTATTGTTCGTATTGTTACATAATAATGTATCCTTCTCAATCACTACACGCTTCGCTACTTTCCGTATCACCTTATCTATATTCCCGTCCTTTTCCCCATCAGTGGCGGCTTTCGACAGGCGGAAGTATGTTTCATTCTCTCGGGTGTTACTATTCATACAGCGTGGGTTGGCCTTCGCCCATTCGTTGACTAGCGCCACATTCTTCTGTTCAACGGCAAGGACCGCATTCGTCATTTTGACATGGTCAGGTCCTTCACGTTCCCATTGATCGTCTTCTTTGACGTATAGGGTTTCGCGCTTGACGTCGCTGCAATGGACCGGACGTTTGTAAATGTCTGTTTTCTGGAGGTTGTCAATGAAGATGTTTGACATGCCCTCTACATAACCAAGTCGGCCCACGTTTTCCAGATCGGTCATGTTCAACTGGATCGAATTCACGAAATCCTTCATGTTCATCGCATCCTTACATTTCTCGTTGAGGAAGAGGTTCATGTTGAAAGTCGGGTTATTACAGTTGGTATTGTTGCTGTTGGTCATGTTATGACTGTTGGTGTTTGAGATTCCACCAACTTTACATAATTCCATCATTTTACTTTGAAATTCTGTATTCTGCTGAATCAATAACATCATCGCACTTCTTAGTTCTTGATTCGCGGTCGTAAGTTCTTGGTTTTTTGAAATAACTTCGGATATATAATCTTGCGACGGAACATCAGGAATATCAACATTTGAAGTGTTAGTTGGGGTTGTTTCATGTTTGCCAGAACATATGTTTTTATGTTTATAAATACTAGTTCGATGTTTGAATTCTTTTTTACATAAGGGACATATGTAATTATGGTTAGATGACACCGACGACTCATGCGTATTTGTGTGGTAATGAACGTTTTTATTATGCTTAGGCGTATTTAAATGTCGTTCGTAGTCGGTTTTATTACTCGATACAAAGTTACATAATTCACACCTATAGCTAAATTTGTGCTTATTGTTTGCCATCGTTGTATTCTCTTATATTTTATATTACGACAAAAAATACGTCTAAACTACCACACCCAATCGACACATCCAAACTCCAAAAATATCAGTCACATATTTTATGTCAAAAAAATGCGAAATAACAGCATAATGGTCACAACCTCATTTTTTATGTTTTAAAAATCACGTTTTAAAACTTCCACACGCAAACGGCAAAATGGACATTTATTTGGACATACCATAAATTACCACAACCAGCAGACTGTAAAATACGCATAAAACGTGTATAATATCAATAGCTGACGTTTATATGATGCGACTACAAAAATACGCATATTAAAAAAAAACGCAATCAATACGGATTTGCATCCCCCAAAATCATCAATGTAAAATCCCAATCTATATATTTCCCATTTTTTGGGGATGCTTTTTTGAACGGAATATTTTTGGCTGAAAAGTCTTTGAAAAATAAGGGACCGAGGTTTTGAAACTAGAAGTTTTGGAATTGTCATGGTTTGAACGGAATATTTTTGGCTGAAAAGTCATTCAAACTTATATTTTGGATCGTCGTATAAGTTTGAATTTGGAACGAAATATTTTTGGCTGAAAAGTAAGATTTTCTATTCACGTGGGTTTTATGAACGATGAACTTTATGAATCCTCGATTACTTTTAGGTTGTCCTTCTCAATTACTACACGCTTGGCTACTTTTCGTATCACCTTATCTATATTCCCGTCCTTTTCCCCATCAGTGGCGGCTTTAGATAGGCGGAAGTAAGTTTCATTATCTCGGGTGTTACTATTCATACAGCGTGGATGGGCTTTCGCCTATTCATTCACTAGCGCCACATTCTTCTGTTCAACGGCAAGAACAGCATTCGTCATTTTAACATGGTCCGGTCCTTCACGTACCCACTGGTCATCATCCTTTACGTAGAGTGTCTCACGTTTGATGTCACTGCAATGGACCGGTCGTTTATACACGTCGGTCTTTTGTAGGTTGTCGATGAAGATATTCGACATCCCTTCCACATAACCTAGACGGCCAACATTTTCCATATCGGTCATGTTCAGCTGGATCGAATTCACGAAGTCTTTCATGTTCATCGCATCCTTACATTTCTCGTTCAAGAACATATTCATGTTGAAGGTTGGATTGTTACAATTATTGGTGGTGTTGGCGTTAATAGTATTATTGTTGCCATTTGATGAGACTCCAACGGTTGATGATGCAGGGATTGTTTCTACAGTTTGTGTTTGTTGATTCTTCATCATTTCCAATATCTGTGCTTGTAAATTGTTGTTGGTCTTTATTAGTTCAACCACTATTTTCTTACAAAATTGTGTGTCGGTTATCATATTCTGAAGTTCTACCGATGTTATTTTGACATTCTCAATCGGAAAAGAATCGTCGCTGAGTTTTGTTTCAAATAGGGTATTCGTGGTTGGTGGTTCATGAATATATTTATTACCCACCGCCACACATATTTTCTTATGCCGACACAATCCGGAAAGGTGTGAATATTTCTTGCTACAGTAGGGACAAATGAACGGTATAGACGGTTGGCCAGCATTTTTGGTATCCTCCGTTATCTTTTTATGTTTATGGGTCAAAAGATGCGTATTATAATTAGACCGCTTAGAGCATCTAAAATCACAACCTACGCATACGAATTTATCGGCATTTTCGGCATTATCCGGCATTATCTTTCCTAAAAATGTCCTATAATAGCGCTATAAAATACCCTCCTGTTTTGAACGCGGCGGCCGTCCCTTAAAAAATGTCAGTGACGTATTTTTACATTAACAAATCGGTTTTGTGAGCTTTTCAGTAACAAACGTGTTTTTTATGTTTTTGAATTTCGCGTTTCAAAACTTCCATGCACAAAGGCTAAAAAGGACATTTCTGGGAAGTGATAGAATGATTACCATTTCATGCCGTTCGTTATGTTTGTTTAACATATTTTTGGCTGAAAAGTAAGAATTCCGAATATTCAACCTAACCAGATTTCTAACCCTAATATAATCGCGATCATCGAAAACCAACTAAACGCGTAATTCAACGACGCGCCACGGATTTTTCCGTAAGCTTGCGCCATGAAGGGCAACATAATAAAAAAAAGCACCCACGATAAGAACCAACCGGTGAATGCGTAGGCAGATAATCGGATTATTTCATCGTATTTGTAGTATAATTGAACAAGAGTATTCATTTATAATACAAATGTATAAAATTATGATATAGAGTTTTTTTTGTATCGACGACTTCGAAGTTGTTTCCGCGATTGTCTTTGTTTGTGACCGCGTCTTTGAGTGCGTCGTCGTAATCGTTTTGTTTTTCTTCGATTGATATTGTAGATTAAACGATCACTCATTCTACCGCCAGTTAGTTTAACGTCATCTAATTCCTCTAATGTTGCTATAAGTTGTGGATCAACCGGATCTTGTTCGAGTGTATCAGTACTACGAGAACGATTTCTTCGTCTGCAATCTTCTATACATCGGATTTCATCTTCTTTTAACTTAAAATATTCGTCACGTAATTCATTATATTTATCTATTATTTTTTCGGAAGTAGAATACTCTTCGAGTCTAAGGACCGTATTTCTTCATCAAGTTTATTAGATTCATCGTTATGTCTTTTTAAAGCATCCGAATTATCGTTACAAAATACATCACAATTTATTGCCATCCTTTATCATACATTAGATTTTATTTTATTTTCATTTGATGTCATCACAAAACGACGACGTTCCGTAGGGATATTTCTTCCCACTTCGGACATCGACGTATCCGTCTGTATCAGCGCAATTCTGGGCAGGCCAACCAATCGTCCAATACCATCCGGTGATTTTTATCACGTGGTCGCGGAGAACCATGACATCGGCGTCGTATAATTTGGCGTATTCTTCGCAATCAGCGTTGTAATGTTCGATGGAATGAAGATGGGACGGTGTTATTTTCTGGTATGCGTTCCAAGAGCGGATATGGTAGGTGCGGTATTTCTTCGGAGCGGTGGCGGTGGCGGTGGCGGTGGCGGCGACGGCGGCGGAGGCGGTGGCGGAGGCGGTTGATGTCATATTTCTTTGAACGGTCGTGTG
>Ga0255211_1000689_pt1 | contig 11297 bp, 4 predicted proteins | sample Miss_Yuk_RepB_8d_FD_183036 | JGI IMG/M metagenome (GOLD analysis project Ga0255211, IMG submission 183036) | Freshwater microbial communities from Mississippi River, Louisiana, United States - Miss_Yuk_RepB_8d | ecosystem: Environmental > Aquatic > Freshwater > River | place: USA: Louisiana...
CCACCACCATCATCGTCATCATCATCAACGTCAGCGTCAGCATCAACGTCAGCGTCAGCATCAACGTCAGCGTCATCATCCACGGCATCCAAAGCTACTACACCAGCAGCATCAACGTCAGCGTCATCTTCCACGGCATCCAAAGCTACTACACCAGCAGCATCAACGTCAGCGTCAGCATCAGCATCAGAAAAAGAAGTACCCTATATACAACCACAGTCATCAGCATCGGCATCCGAAAGTGAAAGTGAAAGCGAAAGGGAAGGAAGGGAAGGAAGGGAAGGAAGAGAATACCGGTATCAAGAAGACTTACAAGAACGCCTTCTTTCAAATATGTCACCAGAGCAACAACAACAACAAAAAGAGTTTATTTTCAATCCCGAAATGTCTAGAAAATCTAAAAAACAACAAAATAGATTCTTAAAAGAAAAAGGTGATGCCGAAAAAAAATCAATTGAACATTTTAATAAACAATTTTCGAATCTTGGTTTAAAATCACCTCTGGGCGACGAAGATGGTTCGCCGTCTCCATCGCCAGAAGAATTAGGAACACAAACAGATGAAAACGCATATAACTTTTTATACCCAACACTTGACGACCCAATGTTTAACATAAAAATCGCATCTAAAAAAGAATTCGCCGACACAAAATATGACGGGACCATACAAAATAGTTTAGAAGAAATAAAAAAACACTCCAACAAAATGTGTAATGCGGATTTCGAACTCTCGCCACACCAACTCTTTGTTCGCAACTTTCTTTCTTTTCAAACACCCTATAACAGCCTTCTTTTATACCACGGTTTAGGAACTGGCAAAACATGTTCCGCAATAACAATTTGCGAAGAAATGCGCGACTACTTGGTTCAAATCGGCATGTCAACCTCGCAAAAAATTATTATTGTTGCTAGCCCAAACGTCCAGCAAAACTTCAAACTACAATTGTTCGATAAAAATAAACTGAAATTAATCGACGGTATTTGGAATATCCGCTCTTGTACTGGTAACAAATACCTCAAAGAAATAAACCCTATGAACATGAAGGGCATGGAAGAAGAAAAAGTCGTATCCGAAATTAAAAAAATTATTCGCCGTTCTTACCGCTTTTTGGGATACGACCAATTTGCAAATCTTATTGAAAAAACATCCGCCGTAAGTGACGATATTACGGATAGGTCACATCGAACCAAAATCATGATGCAAAAACTAAAAGTAGTATTCGGTAACTCCCTCATCGTAATCGACGAGTTCCATAATATCAAAAGCACGGATGAAAAAAGCGGGACGCGTGCCGTCGCAGAACAGTTAGAAAAACTGGTAAAATTTGGACCCTTCCTTATGACGCGTCTTCTTCTTTTGACAGGCACACCTATGTATAATAGTTACCGTGAAATTATATGGTTGCTCAATATTATGCGGATAAATGATGGGAGGGCTGAGATTGATATTCGCGATGTGTTTAATTCTAATCCTGATGAAGGTATATTTGTAGAAACGGTGGATGGACCGGGGCAAATCACCGAAACAGGGCGCGAAAACTTGCGGCGTTTTTCAACAGGATATGTCTCCTATATTCGCGGCGAAAATCCATATACATTTCCCTTTCGTATTTATCCGGATGAGTTCGCCCCCGAACATACATTTTCTGGTGCGGGTGCGGGTGAGGGTGCGGAGTCGCCCAGACGACCCGAACAATATGAAATTCCAAACATGCAAATCAATGGTTTACGAATCCCCGAACACCGTAAACTCTCTAGAATGCAAGATAAAATATATTTGAATCCGGCATCAGAATACCAACAAAGTGTCTATTCCTACATCATTCGACAATTTCTCGCCTTGAAACGCGACGAAATGCGCACGATTGAAGAATCCGTTTCCGTCGGCATTAATATCCTGCGAAGCCCAGTGGAAGCTCTCAATATCTCCTACCCATCCGACGACTTTAACCCCGAAACCAATAATATCAACTACGACATTCGTCTTCTAGTTGGTAAATACGGTCTAAGAAATATCATGAACTATAGCGAAGATACGAAAACAGGTTTTGAATATAAAGATGATAAACCGCACATATTTTCCAGAGAGTTAATCGGCAACTATAGTTCTAAAATAAAGAGTATTTGCGACAATATATATAAATCGGAAGGTATTATACTAATTTACAGTTTTTATATTGAGGGCGGTGTAATACCTATGGCACTGGCATTAGAAAGTATGGGGTTTACGCGATATGGTACGAAAGCAAGATCGTTATTCAATAACCCACCCGATGGGGTAAGAGCAATAGACGGAATTACATCACGCCAAAGAGGCGAAATGCGCGCGAATGAGACATTTTTCCCAGCAAAATATGTTGTCATTTCGGGAGAAGCGTCTTTATCGCCTGATAATATAGGAGACGTGAAAGCTGCTAGCAATGAAGCAAACTTTGATGGAAGATTCGTGAAAGTCATTATTATTTCAAAGTCGGGAACAGAGGGTCTCGATTTCAAGAATATTCGCCAAGTTCATATATTGGAGCCATGGTATAATATCAATCTGACGGAGCAAACGATTGGTCGAGCCGTGCGAAACTGCAGTCATAAAGACTTGGAGTTCGAAAAAAGAAATGTTCAAATTTTTCTACATGGGTCTATTTTAACAAATACGCCAAACGTAGAAGCGGCGGATATTTACATGTATCGTCTTTCCGAGAGAAAAGCGCGGTACATAGGCGAAGTAAGTCGTGTATTGAAAGAGAATGCCGTAGACTGTCTTCTCAATATCGAGCAAACAAATTTCACGGAAGAAAAATTCGATGAAAAATTAAACAGTGAACCAGTACCGCAAATACTCTCGTCATATAACCCTGAAACAAAAAGTAACATAGTGATTCAGTATAAAATCGGCGACAAAAATTATTCCGCGGTTTGTGACTATATGGAATGCGTTTTTAGTTGTAAACCGGGAATGAATGAAAGTCGTATTGGGTCAAGAAAAGATATTTTCACGGATGCAATTATAACCATGAATACGGATAAAATTGTACAGAGGATACGCGATATTTTCCAAGAAAAATTCTTTTATAAAAGAACAGCGCCGGGTGAAAAAATACAGGACATATCGAGCGACTTAATTTCCACAATCAACTACAATAAGAAATATCCAATCGAAGCAATCGATATTGCCCTTACACAGTTGATAGAAGATAAGAATGAATATATTCGTGACAAATATGGTAGATACGGAAGACTCGTAAATATTGGTTCGTATTATTTATTCCAACCTCTCGAATTGGACAACCCTATCATACCTATTCGCGATAGACAGAAACCGGTGGATTTTAAACGCGAAAAAATCATATTTAAACCGAATAAAGAACAAAACTATTTCGAGGAGTTTAAAAAGTCGTATATTTCAAGCATACAACAATCGCGTGCATCGTCAACTGGAAAACTAGGTAAGCCATCTATTCAAAAGATGCCGGGATTGTCAACACTAGAAGAAGTAAGCGAAGATACAGGCGAAGGCGTTGAAAGTGAAGACGAACTTTTCAAATATTTTTCGACAGTTAAGAAGGAACCAAAGGCGTTTACAAAAGCGAAAAAGCAATTTAATGAAGCGAACAAACAGAATAATTATAAGAGAGGTAACAATGATTGGTATTATAACTGTGGTAATATTTTAGAAAAGAAATTATCTTTTATTCCACGAGATTTATTACAAATGTTGTTAGTGTCGCATATTTTAGAAGAACTAAACATTGATGAAACACTTTCGATTCTGAACTATATTATTTCCCCAAAACGTCGTGAAACAATCGCCGAAAGAAGTGAAAGTCCTCAAAAGTACATATTTGATGAACTACTCGAAGAATATTACGAAAAAAATATTTTACGTAGTAGAAATGGGATGGAAGGAGTATTATTAATTAATATAGATGGTACATATCAATTGTTTATAAAAGATGCGAATCTAAACATGTGGAAACCCGCGGGTCCGGCGGATATTGAGTATTTTAAAAAGGATATTTCCGAAAAAAATACAATAACTCCTGAAAATCCTTTAAATAAATATATTGGATTTATAACGTCAATTAAAAGAAAAGACTTTTCTTCTCTCATTTTTAAAACAAAAAAAATATCTGAAGGCAAAGGCAAAGGCAAAGGCAAAGGCAAACTATTTGCAAGCAGTATTGCTTCAAGATGCGACCAAGCCGGTAGAGCAACAACCCAAAAAAATATCATGGAAATGTTAACATCTTCGAAAATAAATGAAGTAATAGATGCTCTGCCGTATGAGAAAAAAGAAGAGTATTTAAATTATGGTATTGAAAATAGAAGAGATGAAGATGGAGAAATAATTCCTCTAACAGATGAAGTATTAACCGAGATATTTGTTAACCGCATTTCTCTCGATAATAGTAGTCCTTTATCTCTTTCAAATAAAAGATTTACAAGTGAAATAGAGTTATGTATTTTACAGGAGTTTATTCTACGTTATTTTGATGTGATAAGAAAAGATGAAAAACGATGGTTTTTAACTCCTGTGCAAGTTTTACTCAACAAAGTAGAAACATTAAGATAATTCAATTCAACAATATACGTAATTTAATATACGTAATTTAATATACGTAATTTAATATACGTAATTTAATATATGTATTTTAATATACGTAATTTAATATATGTATTTTAATATATAACATTTATTTACATATATTATATATAAAATCAAAAATATTTAAACTATGAGTAGCAGAATATCATCATCGTCTACCCAATCTAGAAGAAATGCCGTAGCTGGCAAAGTCTCACTTTATGTTAAAAATATAATTTCTAAAAAATTATCAGTACCTATAAAATACGTCGGAACAAATATTGCCGAAATTCTCGAACAAATTCTAAGTAGTAATTTTGAAGGTAAGTGTTGCGTAGAAGGTTATGTGAAGCGTGGTTCAGTTAAAATTATTACGTTTTCTAGCGGAAACATTCTAGGAAATTGTGTTATTTTTACAGTTGTTTTTGAATACTTGGTATGTAATCCTCCTCAAGGTATGCGAATATCATGCGCGGTTAAAAATATAACAAATGCTGGTATTTTAGCGCATATTGATGAGGGCGAGTACTCACCTTTGAATATTTTTATTGCAAGAGACCATCACTACAATATTCCCTATTTTTCGGAGTTGAAGGAAAAAGATATTATTATGGTTCGCGTAATCGGACAAAGATTTGAATTAAACGACCCTTTCGTATCTGTAATTGGTGAGCTAGAATTAAAACAAGAAAGAGAATCGAGAAATAGTTTGAGACGTCAAATAGAAAATGCACAAAAAAAGGGTAATCCATTATCAGTAATTTTAGAAGAAAATAGTGATATGTTAGGAGAATTTAGAATATCGAATGAGGCTGAGGCTCAGGCTGCTGCCATAGCCGAAGAAGATTCTGAACAAGAAAAAGCTGCAGAGGAACAGGAACAGGAAGAGGGAGAGGGAGAGGGAGAAGAAGAGGAAGAGGGAGAGGAACAGGGAGAAGAAGAGGAAGAGAAAAAAGAAGAAAAAGCCGCTGAGGAAGAGGAACAGAGTGAAGAAGGGGAAGAAAAAAAAGAAGAGTAACAATAAAATAGTAGTTTCATGGTAAAACGTGTTTGTATTTATTTTGGTTTTTATTTTGGTTTTTATTTTGGTTTTTATTTTGGTATTTATTTTATGTTATGTTGTTTGGTATAATATAATATAAATAAAATTGAAACTATTATAAAGATAAATTAATATAGTAAAGTAACATCCTTATCCTTTCGTATCGTATTATATCGCAAATCTTTAATCATGGCTACATGCGCACCTGTTTCAGAACATGCTCCGATTACTTTCACTACTACTTCTACTATTGTTGAACCTAAAAAAAGAGGTCGTGCCAAAAAGAATGCATCGACTTCTACTACTACTACTACAAATACTACAACGATTACAATTACGCCAAAATTTATAGAAGTTGACAAATCCGGCAATGGTCACAATGGTCACGGTTCAGACGAGTCGTTAGAAAATGTCGACCAAAGTTTTAAAAATGAAATTGTATCTCCAAAAGCGGAGTTAGCAGACTCGGAAGTATCAAATACAAATACAAATAGTTACAACAAAAGCAGCACCAATGACAATACTCCAAATGAAAACACGGAAAACGAGACACACGCAAATCATAGTTCTCTCGATGAAAATGATGAAAACGACGATGGACTATATAAGTTAGAACAATTTAATTATGATATTTTAATACCATTTATACTTATCAACATGCACGCATCTAGCAGAAGTAATATTCTTGCTCTTTTGCACACCACACTTGTAAGTTGCATTGAGGGGAGATGTATTTCTGAAGGATTTATCAAACCTAATACGGTAAGAATCGTTGACTTCAAATGTGGAAAAATAGTCGCTAAAAATGTACAATTCAATCTTGTGATAGAGTGCTATGTCTGTAATCCTCTCGAAAATGCGACAATTAACTGTATTGCCAATAATATTACACAAGCGGGGATTCGAGCAATTTCAAATGACAAGTATTTGCCTGTTGTCATATACATCTCGCGAGACTATAGTATGTTGACTCAAAACACCTACTACAATGAAGTGAAAGAAGGTGACAGGATAGCGATAAAAGTTATTGGAAAACGCTTTGAAATGAACGACAAATTTATTCAAATTATTGGTGAGTTGGTTTCACCGAAAAAGGAGCGAGTTTTATTGAAAACTCCTAAAAAATCAAATACGACAACAACACCTACACCAAGCCTCAGTTCTATAGGGGATGTTGTTATTACTTCTACGACAACTCCTGCGGCGACGACCGTACAAAAAGAGTCGAAAGCGCCCAAGGCAACGAAGGCACCCAAGGAACCCAAGGCACCCAAGGCACCCAAGGAACCCAAGGCAACGAAGGCAACAAAGGAACCAAAAGAACCCAAGGAACCCAAGGAACCAAAGGCACCAAAAAAATCAATTAAAAGCAACGTAGATGCATGAAAATAAATACATATAAATTTGTATAAATCTTCAAGAGTGTAAAATAAAATATAACTTTAAGATAAAAATATATAGAAAGATTTTTTTATGTAACTATAACTATAACTATACATGGAAACAGAGGAAAACATATTGTCGCAGTACCATACTAAAAAACATGTATCGGACAATAAATACTTTATAGATTCTTTGAAATTTTTAAAAGAACGCATTGAGTCTACTAACTCATTTCATCAGGTAGAAATTTTAAAAATATTTAACGACAATGGTGTTCTAATTAATGAAAATAAAAATGGTGTTTTTATTAACTTGACATATGTAGATTCGCCTATTTTAGACAAAATTTACAAATATTTAAGCTATGTGAATAAACAAGAAGACCAACTAAACGAAATTGAAAAAGAAAAAGAAAAAATTGCTACTTCTTTTTTCAAGTAAACTGCTAGGATGAATACTTATTACTATCATGAATACTTATTATTATATATTGATGCGTACATGTCAATGTGACCATATCAATATATAATATTTTCAAACTATAATAAAGACATGTTTAAGTATAAGTATAACAATACCTAGACATAGACGTTTTAAAAAGTCAAAAAATTAATAAATGTCTGCATCAACGCCATCATCAAAATCATCATCATTGGGAAAAGAACTAAAAAAAACAAAAAACATAAACGGCGATGATTCAGTAGCATCATCTTTGAATTCACTTGTAAAAAAACAGTTTACAAATATGACGGAACAGTATAATTTATATGCGTCGACTATAAACCAAATGGAAGAAAAAATAAAGGAATTAAAAAATATAATGCTTTCCGAGTGTTTTTTACAACACTGTCAAAATTTTACAATCGATACTCCAAACCATGTAAAAACCAAAACCAAAACCGAAACCGCAAATAAAAATAAAGTCAACACTACAAAGAAAGACAATAGTGTCGACTATCATAAAAATATTATTATAGCATCAAGTAGTGAACATAACGAACATGGTAACACTGTAAATGAAATTATAGATGAAAATGGTTCAAAAGAAGACAACGTAAAATTAGAATACTTTACTCCATCGCAGTCGAATTCCCTTTTTTGGTGTTTTTATATTATTTACAACGGTTTCGCCTCTTATGAATATGAGTCCAATTATTTTACAGCAGAACAACAGTTCAAGATTCAAACCATCGAGAAGGTAAAAAGAGGCGAAGGAAAAGCGGCTTTAAAGGAATATAAAATATCGAAGACATGTTTTGAGGGAGGGTTATTGGGGTGTACAAATATAAATGCCAAAACTTTGTATGCTCTTTGTTTATGTTATAGTTTGAATATATTCTACATCTATAAAAATACGTATTATGAAATGATTTCAGATATAAAAAAACCAGTTCATATTGTTAAGTATAATGCAGAAACAAATAACTATTCGATTCGTCTTCCTGTGGATACAAGTGCGACGGAAACATTGAGCAAACATTCCGAATATATAGAAAAAATCAAGGAAACATATTGGAAACTCGACAACCTTGAAAAACCTCTTCGTCCTATTACGGCATACTCGGTACAGGACCTTATTACTATTTGTTCAAAGCTTGAGATTGATATTGATTTTATCTGTGAAACAACGAAGAAAAACAAAAAGAAAACAAAAGCTCAACTATATGCGGATATAATGCATAAGTTATAAATATGGTGAGTTATAAATATGGTGAGTTATAAATATGGTTATTTTTTAAATATTGACAAATATTTGTTTTTTAAATTGTAATATAAAATTGATTACAATTTAAAATAATAGTACGATTATATATACAACACAGATAGAGAGATGTCTCGATCGAATCCTAACCCCAAGCCAAAAGAAATGTTCAATATCATGACACAAAAATATTTAGACAACATTTTGAAAAAGGAAGATGGTGTATCAGAGCTCGAAGTAAAATTCGGAACAAGAGGCGTCAAGGAAATTACGAAAGACGATTTCGACAATGTCGTCAAAAAATTACTCTCCACAGGTTTTAAAATCTCAAAATCACAAGAATACTGTCTCAAAATTCAATCCGAGTTCACAGACATCGCAACCGGCAAAACAAAGTTATCCAACATTAGAACAGAAGTATACGGTTTAAGTAATATACAAAAATATTGCAGGAATGATCGTCTCGAAGACATTAACTACCGCTTCGTCCAAAAAATGCAAGCAAAAGAAGGCTCCGAAACTATACGCCCCGTCAACTTTGACGACTTCAATTTTCGCCTCAGTTATCAGAAGGAAAAGATTATCCCCATCTCTTCTGGTCTCGGACAATCTATACTATCCACGTGGATAAAAGAGAAGAAGATTTTTCGACACATTAACCGCACGACTTTGATTCACGACGACTACCCATTTCATGTAGACATATCCGTCGTCAAAGAATCGCATCGTCGCGACGGTCACCTCATCCCCGAGTACTCCTTTCAAGCATCTAAGACAACCGAATGTGAACCGAAATACGAAATCGAAATTGAAATGGATAACCACCTTGTCGGCATCGGCAAAAAAATGAATAATGCTGTTGTCGTGGCAGATATATTGCGAACCGGTATTAAAATAGTATTATCAGGTCTTCAGGGTACAAATTTCCCAGTATCATACGACGAACTTGCGCATACATCCAGAGACTACTACTACCTACTATATCCAAATGAAAAACCGAAGCATAAGTCGGACAAAGGGGACAAAGGTGACAAAGGGAGCAAGGGTTCCGCTGCTGAAGTAGAGTTAACTGACCCTAAAAATATTACACTAACGCCGAATCATTTTATCGGTCCATCATCCTATACGCTTCAAGTAGTAAATATTGCCCCCATAAACGATGACTGCTCTATTCCCAATATTAGAAATAACTATACCGTAACAGATAAGGCGGATGGGATGAGAAAGATGATGTATATTTGCCCCAACGGAAAAGTTTACTTGCTAACTACAAATATGAACTTTGAGTTTACGGGTGCGGTTTGTCGCGAAGAACGCGTCCACAATACACTCATTGATGGCGAACATATTCTACATAATAAAAACGGAGAATACATCAACTTGTTCGCCGCATTTGACCTATACTTTATAAACGGCAGAGACGTCCGACAAAAAGCCTTCGTGGTTACATCGTCTAGTTCCGATAAAAGAGCAAGCGAAGCTGTCGGTGAAATGCTAGGTGAATATGAAGAAGAATTCGAATCCGAAACGGATATAGGTGAGGGTGCACGCGCGCGCTCATCGCAGAAGAAAAGTATGGAACTTCGCGAAAAAGAGATGCCTCGCGGTTCGGCAAAAGGTAACGAAGACTCGCGGCTTTTCTTACTTCATCAGATTATCCGCGACATGAATATCCAGTCTGTAATCTCCGGCGACAATATTCCTATCAAAGTCGCTGTGAAAAAATTCCAGGTCGCTTCCCCAGATAAGAGCATATTCGCCTGTGCGAATTTTATTATATCCGGTCAAAAAGCCGGCACCTTTGAATATCAAACCGATGGTCTTATATTTACTCCATGCAATACGGGCGTCGCCAGCAATAAAGTCGGCGTTGCTGGACCACTACATAAGGTAACATGGGATATGTCGTTCAAATGGAAACCCCTCAATCAAAACACAATCGACTTCTTAATTACAACCAAAAAAAATAAAAATGGCACTGACGCGGTCGGGAATATATTTGAAACAGGTATTGACACGATGAAGAGCGAACAGCTTCAGCAATACAAGACAATCATTTTGCGCGTCGGGTATGATGAACGCAAGCACGGCTATATTAATCCCTGTGCTGCTGTTATCGATGATAAGTTGCCTCACGCGGGAGATGTTGACACCGGCGATGGCTATAAGCCTGTACCCTTTTATCCGACCAACCCATACGACCCCGAAGCGTCCATATGCAATATCCCGCTACGCGAAGACCAAAACGGCGTTTTACAAATGTTTACTAGCCAAGACGAAATTTTCGACGACGAAACAATCGTGGAATTTAGTTATGATGCCACGCGCCCGAAACATTGGAGGTGGGTAGCTGAGCGCGTTCGCTACGATAAAACCGCCGAATATAAACGCGGCATTAAAAACTACGGGAATGCGTATCATGTCGCGAACAATAACTGGTACTCGATTCACAATCCTGTTACCTTGGAAATGATAACCACGGGTCAAAATATCCCCGATGAACTTGCCGACGACGATGTCTACTATAACAAGACTAGTGGCGATAATAAGACACGTTCTATGCGCGACTTCCACAACCTATTCGTCAAA
>Ga0255211_1000690_pt1 | contig 11294 bp, 8 predicted proteins | sample Miss_Yuk_RepB_8d_FD_183036 | JGI IMG/M metagenome (GOLD analysis project Ga0255211, IMG submission 183036) | Freshwater microbial communities from Mississippi River, Louisiana, United States - Miss_Yuk_RepB_8d | ecosystem: Environmental > Aquatic > Freshwater > River | place: USA: Louisiana...
GCAAGCGCGGCGCGGAGTGGCCGTCCAACGTAAGGGGCGTGGAGGCGAAACTGCTCGACGACAGTGACAAGGAATGCACGGAAGCTGGCCAGGTTGGCGAACTGGTCTACCGAGGGCCCAATGTGTTTGCCGGCTATTACCGTCGGCCGGACCTGGCAGCGAATTCGTTCACCGCCGACGGGTTTTTCCGCACGGGCGACTACTTCATCTTGCGTGACGAGAGGCACGTCGGCTTCTTCGACCGCAAGAAGGACATCATCATTCGCGGCGGATTCAACATCAGTGCGGCAGAAGTGGAGAATCTGGTGCTTACCCACCCCGGCGTGCAGGAAGCTGCCGCAGTGGCCGTCCCCGACGAGATCATGGGCGAGAAGACCTGCATCTACGTGGTGCCCAGGGACAAGGCCCATCCCCCGACGCTGGACGATATCGTCGCGCACCTCAAGCAGATCGGCGTGGCCGTCTACAAGCTGCCCGAGCGCATGGAATACATTGATGCGATCCCGCGCAATCCCGTGGGCAAGATCTTGAAGGCGCAGCTGCGCCAGCGCCTTCTCCAGGCATGAGCCCTTGGCGGGCGTTATGCAGCCTGCCGGGGGTCGGCCTCGGCAGGTTGGGCAACGCGCGTGCCTCGGGTGTGCGGGCTCATATCAGGCCCGGATGCCGGCTGCGCGGAGCACGCGGGCCAGCGCCTCCAGCACGGCTGTGCGCGCGCGGTGCTGAGGGTCGTGGCCAATCCCGGTGAGGGCCGCCACCTCCAGGGGCATGCGGCCGTGGTTTACCAGCAGTCGCGCACTTGCGCGCCAGCCGTAGTCGTCGTCCTGGCCAAACACTGCGGCGACGGGACAGCCGACTTGGGCGACCTGCGCCGCCATCGACCAGTCGATCGCGGCCTCGTCGGCCCACGGCTCGTACCACGCCCAGAACATCGCATCGGTCTTGTCGCCGTGGTGTCGCGCCAGCTTCTCGCGCAGGCCGCCGTGCTCGAAGGCCCGTCGGGCCGAGGCCATGGCCTGCACCATCGGCAAGTCCAGCGCCACGGTGGGTGAACAGGCGCACACGCCGCGCACCGCCAGCGGGTGCGCGGCAGCGGCCAGGATCCCCATGGCGCCGCCATCGCTGTGGCCGAAGATCACGGTCTGCCGGATGCCGAAGTGGCGCAGCACCTCGGCGAACACCGGACCGGATTCCTCGAAGCGGTAGGAGCGGTCGCGCCGACCGACGTAGGCCTCCGAGCCGCCGTAGCCCCAGCGGTCGTAGGACAGCACGGCCAGACCGCTCGTCCGGGCAATGGCCTCGGGCAGGTCCTTCCAGGTGCTCGTGCAGTCGAGGCCCCCGTGCATCATGACGATCACCGGTGCTCCAATCTTGATCCGGCCCCAGGAGGTCGCCGCCAGGCTGCGGCCGCCGGCAACCAGGCGGTGCTGCTCGATGTACGGGCCGTCGCTCAACACCGATCCCCCGTCGCCAGTGCTGCCGATGCGGTATCGCAGATCACGCGCAGCTCAGCGAGCATCGAATCGACCGCGTCGGGGCGTCTCTGCAGCAACTCAATGAGCGCTTGCAGCCCGGTTCCGGAATCGGTGGATGGGCCGGACGTTGGCTGGCCGAACCACCGCAGGCCGCTGCGGCACTCCTTCAACGTGAACCCCAGGGCCTTGAAGCGTTGCAGCAGCTCCAGCGTGCGAAGTTCGGCTGCGCCATACACGCGCTCGCCGGCGCCTGCGCCTGCCGATGCCGACCGGCTGTGGCTCCCGCGGCGGCCGGCGAATCTGCCCGACGGTTCGACACGGCTGCTCAGTACGACTTGGGCAGACCGAGCACGTGCTCGCCGATGTAGTTCATCAGCATCTCGTTGTTGATGGGTGCGATCTCGAGCAGGCGTGTCATCGGCCACAGCGTCACCACGTCGTAGTCGCGGTCGAAGCCGTAGCCGCCGTGCACCTGCAGCGTGGCCTCGATGGCCGCCACGGCAGCGCGCGAGGCCAGCAGCTTGGCCATGTTGGCGTGCGCGCCGGCATCCTCGCCGTTGTCGAAGCGGTCGGCGGCGTCATAGGTCATCAGCCGCGCGGCTTCGAGTTCGGCCTTGGCGAGTGCCATGCGGTGCTGCAGCGACTGGTAGCCGCCGATGGGCTTGCCGAAGGGCTTGCGGTCCTTCGAATACGCCACCGCCTTGCCGAGCGCGTAGTCGCCCAGGCCGAGCGCCGCGCCAGCGGCCAGCAGCCGCTCCGAGTTCAGGCCCTCGAACATCAGCTTGGCGCCCTTGCCGGGCGCGCCGATCACCGCTTCGGCGGGCAGCTGCACGTTGTCGAAGAACACCATGTACTGGCGCTCGGCGGTCTCGACCTGGATGTTGAGCTGCTGCAGCTTGATGCCCGGCGTCTTCATGTCCAGCACGAACAGCGACATGCCGTCGGTCCGGTGCGCCACCTCGCCGGCCTTGGCGGTGCGCGCCACCACCTGCATGTAGTCGGCATCGCGCGCGCCGGAGATGAAGACCTTCTGGCCGTTGAGCGTCCAGCCGCCGTCGGCGTTGCGGGTGGCCAGCGTGGTCATCGCGAAGCTGTTGGTGCCGGCGTTGGGCTCGGTGATGGCGAAGCACATCTTCTTCTCGCCGGTGCAGGTGGGCGTCACGTACCTGGCGATCTGCTCCTTGGTGCCGTGGCGCACGATGGGCACCCGCGCCAGGCCGGTGACGACGAGGAACAGCGTCGGCACGCCGGCCAGCGCCAGCGCCTCATTGAGCGCGGTGATCTCGAGCACGCCGCCGCCGGAGCCGCCGTGCTCCTCCGGGATCGACAGCCCGAGAAGACCGAACTTGCCCAGCTCGCGCCACAGCTCGTCGGGGAAGCGGTCTTCCTTGATGCACTGCAGGATGTAGCTGCGCGGGTATTGCTTGGTGACGCCGCGCGCGGCCTCCTGGATGTCGCGGATGCGCGACTGGATGATCGAGGAGGCGGTGGTGCGGCCGGTCGGCGTGGTCGGGGCGTTCATGGATCACTCCTTGGGGTTTGGGGCAGGGCGGGTGGGGTCAGAGAGCGAGTTCGGCGGGGATCTCCACCGGATGGTCGAGCAGCATCTGCGCATAGGCCTTGCCCTGCGGGTCCATGCGCACCGAGGCGATGCCGCCGCCGCCCAGCGCTTCCTGCAGCGTGAAGTTCAGCGCATGCGTGCCCGGCAGATCGTAGCGGCGCACCTCGCCGTGCACGAGGTGCGCGAACCAGCGCGCCACTGCCTGCTCGGTGATGGCGGCGCGGATGAAGGGCAGGTACTCGGGCTTGCGGGCAATGAGGCCGATGTTGGCGGCGTCGCCCTTGTCGCCGCTGCGGCCCCAGGCCAGCTGCACCAGCGGCACGGTACGAGCGCCGCGGGCAAAGGCATCGGCAGCGGGCAGCGGGCCATCGACCGCGGGCAGCGCGCCGGCATCGAATGGCACACCGGCAAGCGCGGGCGCGGCGACCTTTTGCGCGCCCATGTCGATGCTCACGGCCAGCCTGGACTTGGGCACCAGGCACGAGAACAGCCGCACCACAGGCTGCACCTTGGGGCGCCCGCCGGTGAAGCCGGTGATGGCCGGCGCCGACATCAGCGCCATCGGCGCGACTTCGCGCGAGAACAGCTCCAGCGCGTCCTTCAGCGGGTGGCGCACGCCCACCTTGAGCATGACCTCGCGCGCGCTCACCCTGGCCTGCGGGCCGTAGGTGTCTTCGGCGCCGATGGCCTCGACGCTGGCTTCGGTGAAGTCGGGCCAGCCGCGCTCGGCAAACTTGCGCCGCATGCGCGCCAGCATCGAAGCGCCGACACGGCGCGCCTTGGCGCCGGCGTCAATGCCGCCGATCATGAACAGGCTGGTGGCGCGAAAGCCGTCGGCGTAGGTAACGCTGACCTTGGCCTGGTCGGTGGGCGGCAGGCCGCGCGCGCCGCGCACCTCGACGCGATCGGGGCCGATCTGCGTCAACGTGACGCCGGTGAAGTCGCACACCACGTCGGGCAGGATGTAGGCGCGCGGGTCGCCGATCTCGTAGAGCATCTGCTCGCCCACCGTCGAGGGGCACACCAGCCCGCCGGTGCCCGGCGGCTTGGTGATGACGAAGCTGCCGTCGGTGCGGCACTCGGCGATCGGGAAGCCCATGTCGTCCCAGCCGGGCACGCTGGCCCAATCGGTGTAGTTGCCACCGGTGGCCTGCGTGCCGCATTCGATCAGGTGGCCGGCGAGGCTGCCTTGCGCCAGCTTGTCCAGGTCGTCGGCGGTCCAGCCGAAGCGCGCGATCAGCGGTGCGAGCGTCACCGCGCTGTCCACGCAGCGCCCGGTGACCACGATGTCGGCGCCCGCGGACAGTGCCGCGGCGATCGGGAAGGCGCCCAGGTAGGCGTTGGCGCTCATGACCTTGGCGGGGAACGTTGCGCCGGAGAACATCTCCTTTGTGCCGGCCGCACGCAGCGCCTCGACTTGCGGCATCAGGTCGTCGCCGAGGACGGCGGCGATCTTCAGGTCCACGCCCTCGGCCGCAGCTGCGGCGACGAGCGCATCGCGGCAGGCCGACGGGTTCACCCCGCCGGCGTTGGCTACCACCTGGATGCCGCGCGCCTTCAGGTGCTTCATCAGGGGCTTCATGGTGGCGACGAAGTCCGGCGCATAGCCCTGCGCCGGATCTTTCGCACGGGCGCGGATCAGCAGAGACATCGTGATCTCGGCCAGGTAGTCGAAGACCAGCACGTCGATGTCGCCGTGCTCGACCAGTTGTGCAGCGGAAAACTCGGTGTCGCCCCAGAAGCCGGAGGCGCAGCCGATGCGCAGGGTGTTCTTGCTCATGCCGATAGGTCCTTTCGCGAGCGGTGGTTGGTGGGCGTGCGCAGCCGTTTCAGCGGCCGGCGCCGTCCGGTTGCGGCCACATGACGCGCCAGATGCCCTTGGCGGTGGCGCAGACACGGCCCTGGTCGTCGTGCAGCTCGCCTTCGGCGAAGGCCACGCTGCGCCCCGAGCGCACGACCCGGCCATGGGCTTCGAAGCGCGGGCCGGCGGCGGCATCGACGTAGGTGATGTCGAGGTTGATGGTCGACTGGCGCAGTTCGTGTGGCGCGATGCTGCGCATCTCGGGCCGCGCCAGGTTGGCCGAGGCGATGGCGCAGCCGAGCGCGGCGTCGAACATGTAGGCGATGACGCCACCGTTGATCACGTCGGCCGAGCCGCCGCCGCCGCGCTGCATCACGGTGGGCTTGCGCAGGTGCACGACGGCACGCCCCACGCCGGCGAGTTCCAGCTCCAGGCCCTGCGCGCTGAGGAAGGTGTTGCTGCCCCAGCGCTGCCAGAAGGCGTCGACGACGGCGGGGGGAAGGGGGGGCTGATCGGTCAAGGTCGGGTTCCTGTCGCAGAGAGTGACGTGGACGTCAAGGGCGCGCGAGCCCGAGCGCCTCGATGCGCTCGACATGCGCGAGCAGCGAGCGCTTGGCCACGGGCCAGAGCTGCCTGGGCGTGTCGGCATAGGCGATCGGTACCCAGTCTTCCGGGCCGCCGTCGGGGCGCAGGCGCATCGCCTCGATGACCTTGGCTTCGCGCGCGAGGCGGTGCGCCTTCAGCCACGCGATGGCCTGCGGCGCCGAGCCGATGACGTGACCGTGGGCCGGGCAGATGAAGCGGATGTCGTGGCGGGCACACTCACCCAGCAGCCGGTCGAGCGAGTCGATGTAGGCGGCCATATTGCCGTCGGGCGGGTCGATCACCGTAGTGCTGCCGTTGAGCACGTGGTCGCCGGAGAACAGCAGCCCATCCTCCTCGAGCACCAGGCACACGTGGTTGGCGGCATGGCCGGGCGTGTGCACCGCGCACAGCGTGACGCGGTGCTCCGGGGCGTCGAGCACGACACGTTCACCATCGGCGAGTATGCGGTCGGGCGTGAATTCGGAATGCGCACGCGCCGTGGCCTCCGACGGCAGGCCGAGGATGGTCGGGCGATGGCCGGTGGCCGCTTCGCAGGCCTGCGCCAGCGGCCGCGCCGCGGGCGAATGGTCGGGATGCGAATGCGTGCAGACGATGGTCTGCACCTTGCCGCCGGTGAATTCGAGCAGGCGCGTGACATGGGCGTCGTCCGGCGGCCCGGGGTCGATGACGATAAAGCCTGCCGCCGCGCTGCCCAGGATGTACGAATTCGTCCCCGGCCCAGTCATCAGGCCCGGGTTGGGCGCGGTGAAGCGCCACAGGTGCCGCAGCAACTGCACCGGACGTTCACTCTGCCAGTCGAGCGCATGCAGCAGCTGCCCGTCGGGGCAGACGAGTTCGAGCTCGCCGAACGGCAGGTCGCTCTCCATGAAGCGCTGCGGCTTGCCGCCGACGAGCGCGCCGCGCGGGCACGACTCCCAGTGCGGCCGGTTGCTGGCGCAGGCGGCCAGCGCGGCGTCGACGCTGGCAAAGCCCGCCAGCCAGCGCAGCGTGCGCAGGGTGGGGAAGATCATCGGCAGCGTGCCCGCCTCGTGATGCGCCAGCGCGTCAGTGGCGCGCAGCCACACCGGCTCGAACTGCTCGCCGTCGTCGGCCACCGGCGTCTGGGCTTCGGGCATGCGGCCGATCAGGAACAGCGTGTCGAAACGGCGCGGCTGCACGTCGCGGTCTGTGGTCCAGCGCACGGCGACGCGCAGCGCGTCGGCGGCCAGGCGCAGGCCGCGTGCGCGCAGCTGCGGGTACAGCGGCTCGTTTCGCCGAAGCGCCGCGAGCTCCTGCGCGGCCAGCGGGCGGCCATCCGCGTCCTGCGCGTGCAGCACGCCGAGTTCCTCGAAGCTCTCGCGCAGCGCGGCCATCGCGGCGGGCAGGTGGGGCAGCGCGGCTGCGGCCGGGCCCGCAAGGTCGGCCGCGTCCGCATCGGCATCGTCGATGCGGCCGCCCGGGAACACGAACACGCCGGGCAGGAAGCTCGCGTTGGGCGAGCGCCGCGTCATCAGCACCTCGGGGCCGGAGGCCGTGTCGCGCAGCCACATCAGCGTGGCTGCCGGCCGCGGCGCGACGGGCGTGCGCGGTGGATGAAGCTGGGTGGCTGCGCGGACCATGACTCAACAGCCTTCAGGCGCTCGCGCTGTTCGAACGCAACAGCTCGTCGAGCGTGCGCTCCAGGTGCCGCAGCGAGTTGCACTCGCGCGCGATGTGGCAGTAGGGCGCGTAGCGCTTCATCTCCGAATCGCCCAGACCCCAGAACGAGCGCGGCTCGGGGTTGAGCCAGATGACGCGCCGCGCGCGGCCATACAGCGTCTTCATGATCTCGCTGCGCGGATGTCCGCGGTTGTTGCGCGCATCGCCTAGCACGAGCACGGTCGTGCGGTGATCGATGCGGTGCATCAGCTGCTCGTCCAGGTCGAGCAGCATCTGGCCGTAGTCGGTGCCCGAGCCGCCGACGGCCTGCATGACCCTGTCCACTGCCTGCTCCACTGGCAGCGACTCGAACGTAGCGCTCACGTCGACGAGGTGGTTCGTGAACGCGTACGACTGCACGTCCGACAGCAGCTCGTCCAGGCTGTACAGGAACAGCAGCAGGAAGCGCGCGTACTGGCGCACCGAGCCGCTCACGTCGCAGATGGCCACCACCTTGGGCCGCTCGATGCGCGTGCTGCGCCAGTGCGTCTCGAACATCACGCCGCCGTAGGCCGCGTTGGCGCGCATCGTGCGGCGGAAGTCGAGCTGGCCGCGCTGCTCGCGGCGCTTGCGGCAGGCGTGGCGTTCGGCCAGCCGGCGCGCGATCTTGCGCACGATCTCGTGCATGCGCGTGAAGTCGCGGCGGTCGATGGTGGACAGCTTCTGCGACTGCAGGAACTCGTCATGCAACTCGCGCGTGGGCGCGGCGCCGTACATCGCGAGCTTGCGCTCGACGAAGTTGTGCACCTCGTTGAAGAGCCGCTTGCGCGCCAGCTCCAGGTCGGCGTGGCGCTGCGGCGCCAGGATCTGGCGGCGCGCCTCGCTGATCTCGCGGTCCAGCAGTTCCAGGCCCATGGCCTGCTGGATCTTCTGCGTGTAGTGGCCCTTCTGCGTGAAGAACCAGATGTCGGTCAGGCCGACCTCGCGCGCGGCCTGCTGCATGCGGCGCGACAGTGCCGCCGAGTCGCCGGACATCAGCAACTGGGACAAGGCCTGCCCGGCGCTGCCGTGGCAGCCGCCGGGGCCACCACTGCCCTGGCCACTGCTTTCGCGTGGCGGCGCCTGCGGCTGCGAGGCGTCGACGGCCGGCGCGCCTGCCGATGCGGCGGTGGTGCCGAATGAATCGAAGTGGAAGAAGCGATCGAAGGTCTCGTCGAAGACGGCGCGATCGGGCAGCGTTTTGGCCAGCGTCGTGCCCAGCGCCGCCTTGAGCAGCTCGCGCTCGCCCCAGCCCACTAGCGCGGTGGCGCGCGCAGCGTCGATCTGGGCGTTCAGGCTCACGTCCAGGTCGCTGCCGCGCAGCGCCTTGAAGAAGTCCTCAAGCGTCGCTTGCATGAGGGAACTCCGCGTTCTTGCGCGCCTTGTCCATCAAGGTGGGCAGCTGTTCGGCGGCGGTGGCAATGTCCTGCTCGAACTTCAGGAACACGTTGAGCGTGTCGCGCACCAGGTCCAGGCTCAGGTGCTCGGAGTTCAGCAGCAGCAGCGTCTTGGCCCAGTCGATCGTCTCGCTGACCGAGGGCTGCTTCTTCAGCTCCAGCTCGCGTACCGCCTGCACGAAGGCGACGAGATCACGGTTGAGCTTGCTGCTCAGCCCCGGCACCCGCCGCTCAAGGATGCGGCTCTCGATGCCGGCGTCGGGGAAGGGGATGTGCAGATGCAGGCAGCGGCGCTTGAGCGCGTCGCTCATTTCGCGCGTGTTGTTGCTGGTGAGAAAGACCAGCGGCTTGACCTTGGCGGCGATGGTGCCGAGCTCGGGCACCGAGACCTGGAAGTCCGACAGCACCTCGAGCAGAAAGGCCTCGAACTCGGGGTCGGACTTGTCGATCTCGTCGATCAGCAGCACGCAGCCGCGCTCCTGGTGCAGCGCCTGATAGAGCGGGCGCGGCTCGAGGAAGTGCTCGGAGAAGAACAGGTCGTCGTGCGCATGCAGCCGGTCGATCTTGGCCGCCAGGCCCTCCGCGTCGCGCATCAGCCCGGCCAGTTCGTCCTTCAGCAGCTGCGTGTACAGCAGCTGCTTGCCGTACTTCCATTCGTACAGCGCCTTCGATTCGTCCAGGCCCTCGTAGCACTGCATGCGGATCAGCGGCACGTCGAGGATGCCGGCCATGGTCTTGGCCAGCTCGGTCTTGCCGACCCCGGCCGGGCCTTCGACCAGCACGGGCTTCTCGAGGTTGAAGGCCAAGTAGACCGCAGTGGCGAGTTGCCGGCTGGCGATGTAGTCGGCGTCCGCCAGGCGGGACGACACCACGTCCACGCTCGCGAAGTGGGTGTCATGCAGGGACTTCATCGGATTCCTCGGTGAGCAGCATGCGTTGGCCGGCCTCGAGCTGGCGCGTCTCGCCGACGCTGCGGGCGATGCCCAGCACGCAACGGATGTCGCGGCTCAGAGACGCGATGGCGTCGCCCAGATCGTCGAGCGTTGCGGCGAGAGATTCGAACTCGGCCTGCCAGTGTTCCAGCAGGCGCCGGCTGCCGGCGTTGAACTGCGCCAGGCCTGTGCCCGGGCCTTCGGCTTCGAGGCGGCGGGCCGCCTGGTCGGCCGCCGCCTGCAGGGCATCGAGCTCGAGCCGCAACGCGCCCAGGCTGCGCAGCAGTGCAGGCGCGGGCTGGGTCGGGCGCAACCAGCGCGCCAGTGCGTCAAGCTCGGCGTGCATCGCGCCGACCACCGCGCTGGTGAGCAGCGCGTCCTCGACCACGCGCACGGGCCTGGCGATGCGGTCGAAGGCGGTGCCACCCGGGCCGAGCCTGGAGCCGGCGGGCACGGCGCAGGCTTCGAATTGCAGGCCGGCGTGCTGCAAGGGCGCCAGCACCGCAGCAGCGGGTGCGCTGATCGGGCCAGAGCCGGCGCCAGCCGAAGGCTGAAGCGCAAGGCCCGGCGTGCCGGCTTCGACCAGGAAGGCGTCGAAGGCCGTTCGCAGGCCGTCATCCGACGTGACCGCCAGCACCACGAAGACATCGGCTGCCGGGCCATTGCTGACGTGCGACTTGCTGCCGTCGAGCAGCCAGCGCTCGCCCTGCGCGTCCTGTTCTCGGCGGGCGCTGCAGCGAAGGCGTTTCGGGTGCGCGCCGGCGTCGGGCTCGGAGACGGCCAGGCCCACGATGGCCTGGCCGGCGGCCATGCGCCGCAGCAGTGCGCGCACCCGTTCCGATTCGTTCCCCGCGCCGCCGATGACGCAGCGCCCCAGCATCTCGTTGAGCATCCAGCCGAGCGTGAGGCCGAGGCTGCCGGTCTCGCGCGCCATGCCGCCGGCAAGCCGGCCGATGGTGGGCCAGTCGGCACGTGGGCCGCGCCCGTCGAGGTCGAACGACAGGCCCAGCAGGCCCTGCTCACCCAGGTGGCGCCACCAGACGCGCGGAAAGCCGGTTTCGCGCGCCACCGCGGGCGCACCACGCAACGCCTGGCGCAGTGCCCGCACCAGGCCCTCGGCCTGCGGGCGCTCGGCAGCGGCCGAAGTCTTCATGCGTGGAACCCGAGCTGCCGCGCCGCCAGGTCGCGCATCACCTCCTCGGCCCCGCCGCCGATGGCGTTGACCTTCACCTCGCGGTAGATGCGCTCCACCGTCACGCCGCGGATGAAGCCCGCGCCGCCATGCATCTGCACCGCCTCGTTGGCGCAGAAGGCCATGGTCTGCGTGGCCTGGTTCTTCAGCAGGCAGATCTCGCCCACCGGCGCGTCGCCGTGTTCGACGCGCCAGGCCAGCGTCTCGAGCATGGCCTGCGTGGCTTCGACGCGCATGGCCATGTCGGCCAACTTGTGGCGCGTGACCTGCTGGTCGATGAGCTTGGCGCCGAACATCTCGCGCTGCTTCGCCCAGGCCAGCGCTTCGTCCAGGCAAACCTGCGCGAAGCCGTTGGCGCCGGCCGCCAGGAAGATGCGCTCGCGGTTGAAATTCTGCATGATAGCCTTGAAGCCCTGGTTCTCGGTGCCCACGAGGTTGTCCACCGGCACGCGCACGTCGTCGAAGTGCAGCGTGGCGGTGTCCGAGCACAGCCAGCCCATCTTGGACAGCGGCGTCTGCGTGAAGCCCGGCATGCCTTTCTCGATGAGCAGCAGCGACACGCCGGCCGGGCCCGGGCCGCCGGTGCGCACGGCCACGGTGTAGAAGTCGGCGCGGATGCCCGAGGTGATGAAGGTCTTGGAACCGTTGACGACGTAGTGGTCGCCGTCGCGCCGGGC
>Ga0255211_1000692_pt1 | contig 11282 bp, 11 predicted proteins | sample Miss_Yuk_RepB_8d_FD_183036 | JGI IMG/M metagenome (GOLD analysis project Ga0255211, IMG submission 183036) | Freshwater microbial communities from Mississippi River, Louisiana, United States - Miss_Yuk_RepB_8d | ecosystem: Environmental > Aquatic > Freshwater > River | place: USA: Louisiana...
AAAGACGAAGTATATCGCGAAAGCCACAAGCGACGCTGTCCGAACCGCGCGTTGCGAAAAAAAACTCACCCAAAAAGAACTCGCACAAAAGTGTAATATGGACATCAGTATCATCGCCGAGATTGAACGTGGTGGAAACTGTGTGTATAATGCGATCCATGTGAATAAAATCCAGTCTATATTGGGTGTGAAGATTCCGAGGGCATAGGTCGAGGATCGTCGTGACCTCGTCACGATTTATTGTTGTTGCCCCGTAATAAACGCAATAATTTCGTCAATCGTAGGCTTCATCGTTTCTGGGAATTTACGATTGGCAGCATCAAGCGCAACACGCACCGTTTCCCTAAGCACAAAATCATGACGCTGATCGGTGCGACAAATGTAGTCGAATCGCGCAACGAGCGTTTCCAGTTTATCGCCTTGTCCGCCCATCGACCGATTACATGGGTCGCATAACCATCCACGGAATGTATTTGTGATGTGATCGTGGTCGAATACGAGACCATGGCGGTCATCGCCTTTTTTATGGCAAATCGCGCATACATCGTCTTCGCTAGGTTTGGTGGCTATTCCGAGTTTTTTTGCGGCACGACGCGCATCAGCAAGACCTTTGCCTGCGGATTTTGTGCAATCTTGACATTCCGGCCGTTTAAGACGGTAACCGTGTTTGTCATGTGGCTGACTACCTGATGTGTTATTCGCAAATTCGGTGAGTGCTTTTTCAGCTCCACATTTCGAACACTTGCGGGTATGCGTTCGAGCATATTCATCTTCTTCTTCTTTGTTTTTGAATCTTGGAATGGGATAGGGAGGAGTGGTAGGAACCTCTATTTCTATTGCTGAATCATGTTGATCCAGCTTATATTGCTGCTGCTGCTGATAATGCTGGTGTTGTGCCGAGATGTTCATCGTTTAATGTGATGTTGTTTTCATTAAAAATAGAAAAAACAAAATCAATTTTTACATAAAAAACAATCACTAACGAACTTAAATATTTGATATAGTAATAATACATATTCACAGTTATATCGCGAAACATGGGCGGTCAAAAGCATAAGAAACCGGGAAAATCCGGACATAAGCATAAGTCAAAGAATATGACTACATCATCAAAGCCGGTTACAATCAAAGATGTCAGCGCAGAGTTTCAAACGATAATCCTTGATTTTCTGCGTGATATTGACGGAACATTTCCTGAGTTTCATGAAGTTCTTTCGAAATATTTAGGTTATTCGCATGAGATGAAGCCGATGCCTGATGAGTTGTATCTTGAACTATATGCGCACTGCAAAAGCGTGTATCCTATCCGTTTTTTTGATATTCTATATAAGAATGAGGCGATGTTTGCGGCGACCGCACCGGGACCTCACGCAGAAGCAGAAGCAGAAACAGAAACAGAGACAGATAGTAGCACCGCGAGCGTTGAGTTTCTTCCCGGTGTCGATTTCCGAGAGATTTGGGCGACAGAAGATATTACTGAGAATACGAAGGATACGATCTGGAAGTATCTTCAACTGATACTGTTTTCAATCGTGAATAATCTCTCGGACATGGGGTCATTCGGTGATACCGCGAAGCTTTTTGAAGCCATCGATAATAACGAATTGAAGACGAAACTTGAAGAGGTGATTGGTGAAATGGGGTCGATGTTCGGGGGGGCAGAAGGTGGACAGCCTCCAAACCTTGATGAAACATTCAAGAAGGCAACCGAATTCATGAATCAAGCATTTGATGGACAGGCGGCGCATGAACAGCAACAGCAACAGTCGAGTGGTTCGTCGCCCGGGTCGTCACACTCGATGCCGGACGCAAGTTCGATCCATGAGCATCTCTCAGGAATCCTAAATGGTAAGATCGGAAAGCTTGCCAAGGAAATCGCGGAAGAGACCGCTGCTGATCTTAACCTAGATATGGAGAATGAGACATCGATGAAGGGAGTATTCCAGCAGCTTCTTAAAAATCCAACCAAATTGTCGGGGATTATTAAGACTGTTGGATCTAAACTAGATTCCAAATTGAAGTCAGGTGAGCTTAAAGAAAGCGAAATCATGCAAGAGGCAAGCGAGCTTATGTCAAAGATGAAAAATATGCCTGGAATGAATAATTTGGCAAGTATGTTGAGCAAGATGGGTATGAATGTCCCCGGAGGAATGGGAGGTGGAGCTGGTGGTGGGAAAGTGAATTTCGGGGCGATGCAGTCACAACTGAACCGTAATATGAAACAAGCACAGATGCGCGAGAGACTATTGAAGAAGGTTCAGGATAAACAGGCTGCGGCTGCGGCTGCGGCCGCCGTATCTGGTGCGACCACAGCAGTATTCACGTCAGGTGAGAAACCGGCGAAGACACCACGTGCGCCGGCAGCACCAGCATCGGCTCCACCCACACCATCACCAGTATCTTCTTTCACGAAACAGAAAAATGATTAAGCCGAGACGTATCAGGGTTTGTTCGGTATCTGCGGACGCAAACGCGGAAGTGGCGGACGAACAAACAATCTACATAATATATAAGTATTAAAGTATATTATATAGTATCAAATTAGACGACACCATATTCGATTCCATCCACGCCAACGAAAGAATGAGCAAAGATCAGGTATTTTGGATAGAAGATCCTGCTGTTCTCATGAATAAGGAATATATTCGCGAGATATGGCCACAGAAGTCGATGGAACCTCCCGCAAAACTCAACGCAATCACCAGATTCGTTATCCTCGCCACCATTTTAGGCTACTTACTCACATCTTCCTTTTCGCTGTTTATTTTGGGTGCGATTACTTTAGGAATTATTGTAATGATTTATAATTTTGTTCATAAGGGCAAGGCCGGTATGGAAGCAGAAAAGGCCAAACAGATCTTGAAAACAAAAGAAGGTTTCTCGAATAATATCGACAAACCAGAGATGTATGAGCTCATGCGGGATGAATTTACGGCGCCTCGTCCGCAGAATCCGTTGATGAACCCACTTATTCCTGAAATCGGCGATGATCCTCAACGTCGTAATGCCGCACCATCTTTTAATCCTGCCGTAGAGGCCGATATTAATGAAGCAACCAAACGTTTCGTGAGCGGAAGTTTCGACACGAATGCCAGTAACGTAATATATCAAGGTTCGAATGTTCCCGCAGAAGCTCCGAATCATACACCAGAGGAAACATATGGTAAATTGTTCGGAACTTTAGGTGATAACGCCGTATTTGATTCGTCGATGCGCCAATTTCATCCAGTTGCGAATACACGCATACCGAATGACCAGGACGCATTTGCGAAGTTCTGTTATGGAGAGATGAAATCGTGTAAAGAGGGAGATGAATTCGCATGTGGGCGTATTAATTCACGTCTTGGGGGGGTTGTTGGACATTAGTTCAACGGATAACACATCAGACATCAGACATCAGACATCAGACATCAGACAATAAATATTTAGACGCGCACACCTAAATATTTATTTATATGCATAGATTACAAGAAAGGAATAGACGAAAATGGCCTACGTTCATAACTTTGCTTTTGATAATATGTCGCGTATCGGATGCGATACTGGTGATCTCTCGCAACGCAACGTTCAAAACTTGAATGCGGCCAATTATGCGCTGAACAACTTTTTTTCAACAGATTGTCAGATGGAACGTCCGATCCAATTCGCGACAAGTCAGCCGAATGTCTTTTACAAGGGTGGTCACCATACTGGTTTTGGTGGATGCAATATCGATACCAACTCTGAACTCACGATTGGTAGTTTGAATACTCATGCGAAGTGTAAGTTGAGCCTACTTGAACGTCCCTTCAAGACTGTCCCTTATTTAGGACGCGGTGCTGTAAATGTCGATTTTGAGTCGAGGATGCTTCATGGTGATATGAACACCAATAAGAAGAGCATCACACAGTTGTCGGAGCAAATGAATTCCGCCCACTCTGAGTATCCTCTTCAAGAGGAATTTAAGGCAACAATCAACAATCCAGCCAATTATGTAGAAGGCGCAGCGGTGAATGGCTGGATTCGCGGAGGCGTTCCTTCACGTGAGTTGGTTCGCGATCAAGAGCATTTATTCAACGGTTCGCGGTAGGTAATTCATACAATCTAGGAGTATTTCGGCACAATAACATATAAAAATGATAACATATAAAAGTATATTCATACTTCTATATATAAAATACTTCGTGGTCTGTTATGTCATCATCGGAATCTCTAGAAGACGTCGTTCTTGAAACAATTAATGAGGACGACGCACAAGAAGAAACAACAAATGCCGCAGCCATCACCGAGAACAACGTCGAAATTAGCGAGGTTGATCTTTCTGGATACAACTATGATCTTGTTCCAACCTATAAAATGATCGAAGATCTCGATGATCAGGATACACTATTTCGTATTCAGTTTCTTCAAGCATTCGGTATTACTGACGATGAATATCACCCCGAGATCGTTTCGGCTGTTATCAACGACCTTTATGAGAGATATATTCATCACACCGGTATTCGAGTGTTAATCGAGGCGCATCCTTTGTATAACTCGAATATCGGTGGTGTCCAAACCGACGAAGATGATGTTGGTGGATCGGCGGAAGGTTCTAATTCTACTTCTACTTCTACCTCTACCACAAACACAATTTCATCACCGTTGAATAACGCTGAAATGATTTTTTGTATGATGTTTTCATTTCAGTTGTTCGACCTTTTTCATAAATGTCTTCGCCATGCTAAACACCAAGAAGAAATACCGCAACCCCTGCGTGATGAAATAATAGAATGCTGGAACACGATGTTTTAGGCGAAATCGTAAATAATAAATAATATAATATAATAATACGATTGTTATAATATTATATATCACCTTCGCATCACTTTACTATGGCATCTACACGAAACAAGAATACACGCTCCGATTTTAAAATCGAGCAAAACGCTCAACACATAGCACGCAATTATGTCGCGTTTGAAAACAGTTATGCCGGCAAGGCATACGCTCCCGCTCTCGCATTTGAAAGTGTTGGCATCCTCCCCACCAAGATGTCTCGTGAGCATTTTGCGCGTAATTCTGTGGATATTGAATCTGCGTTATTCGGCATTAACTCGACCAACCTTGTTGAACCACAGGCGCCGGTTGTTCCTCAGTTGAAGCAATTGCCAGAGGTGAAGTTTTTTGACAGGATGGCGATGTTTATGCCTGAACCGCTGGTGGTGGAGAAGGCAGCGAGGCCGTTTCAGCATGCGGAGGCGAAGCTCTTTTAGGGGGGTTGCGCCCCCCAACGACGCTTGGATGGGTGGATGAATTACTATAATATTTTCCGTAAATCGACGAAACGCTATCGTCGTGATCGCCGCGACCGCCGCCGCACATCTAGGAAATAATATTTAGATAAATCAAGACTTCATTCGTTTCTATTCCATGATGCTTTCTTTTACTTCATCCGTTTCGAAATACGTCTATGTTCAACTTCCACCAAAAGGTATGTATTGGGACAGCACATATCAAACCTATGTAAGCAAATAAAATATAACTATTTTCTCATGTAATATCATAAAATTATTACATGTCATCTCGTTCCGGTATTCGTCCATCACTCGCATTCACTCCAACCGCCAGCGCACGCCCTTCTGTTGTGTCGTCTCCGGTCAATCCGCCTGGCGCACTCGTCCCTGGTCAGCGTCCCGATCGTGCGCTCAATTCGGCACAATTCGCAGCAGCTCAACAAGCAAGAGCCGCGGGTGTTGCCGCCGGATTATCCGGACGTGCTCTTGAAGTTAGTGTCGCCCAAGCAGTCATGCGTGTTCCATAAACTATATAAAACTATTTTCTCCAATACTATCATAAAACGCTCTTTGAACCCCTCGCTCACTCACTCACACGCTCACTTCGATGCAAACGATCAGTATCCCTAACCCCAATCCCCGCACTTCTCCCGCGGGTTTCTCCGGTTCTTTCAACGCCAATAACCAAGGCTATACCGGGACTGGACGTATGACTTTCGGAAACGATAACCGCAGCGTATATATCCAAGGCCAAGTTGGTGGTGGCTGGTCCGGTCGCCCTAGTGTCGGCGGAATGGTCGGCGGAACCATCCGTTTTTAGGCGTCATTCGTATCGATATGATACGACACGATTCCCGTGATAAATAATCTACGATTATATTAGTTATTACGTCTTGTCATGAAATCACGAAAAAAGGTATCGCGTAAAAAAGCGGCACCGCATAAAACAAGATCACGACGCAGTCGCGTTCGCACTAACCGCCGAACAAAACGTGGCGGTATGATACGTTCGGTACGCACGCTATTCTATCATGATATACTTCCGCTGCTATCACGTGCTAGACTGAATATATATTTGGGTCGAGAACCAACACCGGATGAATATGCTATTACAAAAGAAAATGACCGTTATTATGGAACAATACTGGATATTCCAGTTGATAACGGTATAAAAAACAGTATCGAAGAGTTACGCAAAGAACTGGAACATCCGGTGAAAACAGCGGATAAAATGAAGTCAATAAAAGAAAAATACGACGCAATAATAAAGAAATTAGACGAAGAAAAGAAAAAGCAACATGCTAAGCAAGCGCGAGAGTTGATGGTTGTAGGAAAACCATTTACACCACCACCAACACCAGTCCTTTCAGCAACAGTTGTCGGCTCTTCATCGACCCCGAACTCAAAATCCGCTAGATCGAGTGCCATATCAAGTTTAGTGAATCCACCATTTTCTACACCACGTCAGCCAGATTATTCTACTAATAAGCCCGAACCCGATACCTTGCCATCTAAGGGCGAAATACGTCCGCCGGGACAATCACTCGGCGAAGGCACACCACTTAAAAATCCATTTAATAAAGGAGAACCACTTATCAACTCCCCGTATTTTTCACCACCACCGCCAGATCAAGCCGCAAATAAAGAAAATCAAAATCCAAATTTGTTATTGAGTCCGGGTCCTACGCCGGTGAGAATGTTAACATTCGTCGACGACGACAAAGTATAACTTCTACACTACAACTTGGAATACGTTCTTCCAAAATATTTGTCCAGCTGTCCAACAAAGACGTCGCCATTCGCGACTTGACGTGGTGTCGGGATGCTCGAATGTGTAACTTCCGTCACAAGCACCTTTTTGTCGCCTTGTAGCCAGTAACAATACGGCGGGCTCGTAATGTCCTTACCATTAAACTTATGATGACTTGGACACGATACACGCATCGCTTGGGCTGCTTCCGAATACCAACCGAAAAATAGCGTCGTGTCTTCTGGATAAGGTGTAGATGGAGGTGTGGCTGGAAGAACGTTGCTGGATGAAGATCGAGACATGTCGCGTAGCGTCGTTAATTCTAATGCTTTGATAATAATATGATAATATTATCAAACGATTTCAATTTTACTTTTTACTTTTACCGCGGATTACTCATCCACGTCCAATCCGGCAAACTGGTTTTGAACCTTCACGCTTCCGGTCGCCTTTGATCCTTTCATATTCACTTCTTCCTTTGTAAGATTATCATCGTTTGCTGTCCTGGGAGGAATTTGAACAGAAAGTGATGGAACCGAACGTCCACCTCTTGACGCACGTGAATTTCTAAATCCGCTTTTCGCGTCAGCGCTATTCACAGTATTTTGTTGGGACCTGACAATTTGTTTCTTCGGCTGTTTTTGAAATGTGTTGGCTTTGTCGTCAGACTTCGACGCACTATCGCGAATAGGCAAAGGCGTCGCAATCACACATGCCAACTGTTGCGCCACCGCCAATTGATTCACATAGTCAATTATTGTATGCTTCGTTACAAAAACACCATTCTCTTTCATCTTCGCCAAATAAACATCATAATGAACCTTATACATATGAATCTTTAATTCGCGGTCATACTCTTTCAAAGGTTTCGCATTCTTCTTTACGTAATGCTCGATATATGCGTCATACAATTTTTGTGTATATTCATGCAGACGTTCGCGAATTTGCTGAAATGCCCGAGAATGCTGAGGATGATACTTCAAATATTCATCAATCGCACGATCTTTACGCAATTGAAGATACTGAGCCGCGAGTTTTTGCTCCATTCCCTTGCGTTTCTTCACATTCTCGTATTTGGGATTACGCTTCTTATAACAGAAGCCAGTATCTTTATCCACAAAAACAACACCTGGCAAAGAAACACTACGAGTATCGGCCGACGCATACATCTTGCAGTAGTCTTCTACGGTGTGACTTGTTTCAGTATTAGTTTCGTCAGATACGCATGTGAGTGTTGAAGGCATATGAGAAACTGAACCGCCGAAATTCTTGGAAAAAATGTCGCGATCGATGCGAACGACATTCACGCCTGTGTCAACTCCTGCGGCAGGATCAATATGAGACAATTCATAAACCGCAACGAGATACAACTTTGGAACAGTAATGTTATTGACGATTTGATTCTTTGGATGTTGGACAACACAAGAATAGCAATAATTCTTAGGTATAGAATCAAGACCGCCTGGAAGCAAACTCAGTATATCACAAATACGACGGCGTAAAACCTCCTTCACGCCCAACTTCTGAAATCCGCGTGGTTCATCTGCTCCGCCCGAAGCCTCTTCTTTACCAACCTCTACGGATTCTGCAGCCGTCTCTCCCGCTTCCACCAACTGTGTCTCTGCCTCCGCTTGAATAATATGATCAAAAGACACTTCACCGACCCAACTTTTTGTAGCCATATACCATTTTCCACTATATTGATGATCATCTTCGTGTACGTTGTCATACTTCCAAAACAAATTCACCATGATTCCTTCAACTAGCTCTTCCGCAGTTAGATTGCTGCTTGCCGAATTTACTTCGTGACTTTTCAGTTCGTCACTCAAAGTAAGCATCTTTGGAGGCGCGACACAACAAACATTTCCATTCGAATCGAACACCACCGAACGAAATCTTCCCACAGTTGAATACTGCTCGGCGGTCAATTTAGCACGGTCGTATTTTAGTGTATAAAACCCATCATCCGATTCAGAGGACGATGATGTCGTGTCAGTTTTAGAGAAGTGAAGTAGAAATCCTCGATCAGAACACCATGCTCGTCCTTCGTTATTTTCAAAATATTTTGACTTCACCTTTTCAACGAAGTCTTTCAAGTCAGGGAATTCAGCGCTGGATATAGAAAACATGATGATCAGAACTATATTAACATACAAGTAATCTTTATATCGGTTATTCGGTTATAACACCATTTTGTAAATTATATACCAGAAATTATACACGACAAAATATACACGACAAAATATATAGATATAATAGTAACTATATATATCATAACATGGATTTTGAGCCGGTTGATATTCAAGACCCATCCCAAGAAGAGGCGTATGAAGATCCACAGCAAGATCCAGAAGAGCAAGATCCAGAAGAGCAAGAAGAATCAGGCGTTGATGAAACAGAGGCTCTTTCATTAACGATCGAACTCGGTGATATTATCCAGATCGTCGCACCAACGCATCAAGAAATACACGATCACATCTTTTTAGTTGATTATGTTTCGTCTCGAAAAATAAAACTTATAGACGCTGATTCTCTCGAAACTATCGTTTTGAAACTTGACGCAACTGGGCAACTTAGTGATGAAAGTATAACTACAATTAAACTTTTAAGTCGAGCGGATGAAAAAGGTTACGCGCGGCAAAATAATTTAGTCGTCTCTACTTGGGTTGATATTCGATTTGGTGGTGATGTTCCGGCAATTATTACTGGTATGATCACTAATCTTGAAGAGGATATGATTGAAATCCGCACCTACCCAGAAGATGAAATGATATACATTAATTTTGAATATATGGGTATCCCTGAAAATATACCGATAGAAGAAATCAAGATTCGACCTCCACCAGCAGCATTTACAGGTGAGTCATCGTCGTCGGTCTCTGCATCCGGAGCCGGTGAAGAAGGAGGGCAAGTTGATGAGGCCGGATTTTTAACGATGGGCATGGACGCTCTTGCCGGAGTTTCTGGACCTCTCACGCCGAGAGAACAACGTAGAAGAGAAAGGCAACTTGCGCGCGGGCGAGAACCGGATGAAGATATCAAAGAACAACCTGTTGGTGAATCGGAACATACTGTGCTTGGTTCGTCGTCGTCTGCCTCTGCCTCTGGCGCTGGCGCTGGCGTTCCAGTATCGGCACTTCGAGAGAAATTACGATCGATAATTATTGACGCCGACCAAATTGAAATAGGAGAAGAATTGGATGTTCTCGTTCAAACGGTCGATATTCCAGACGAGAATCGTCGTTTTAATTTAGATAAGCAGTGTGATGATTTATTGGACGCACTTATTACGAATGTTCCTTCTCTCGAAAAAACCAGATCGGTGATGGCTCATATTCAAAGAATGGTGATTCGTTTTCGTGAATTGCGTCATAAATTCTCTCAGTTTGATGAAAATGGCAATCCGACTGTGCCGCCGCATAAGAGCGCGTTGTATCGTCCTCTGGTTGAAACGCTCATGCGTATGGATCATGCGCTTCGTTGGATTATACCCGTTGTTCGAACAAAGAAAGTAATATATGATATACCGATCGATGAGCGAACCGCATCTGAAATGGATATCGTTCCTCGTCTTATACAGGAAGAACGAGATAATGAGAACCAACTTCAACGCCAATGGTATGATGGTTCGCTCACATATGCTCAATATATGATAAATCTCTCATCACGTCATTTTACGCCTTCATATGAACCACGATATACACATGATGTTATTAATTCTCGTCAAGTAAATGAAAATATCACCGCAGTTATCGACAATTTGGATGACTTTTACTCATCAGTAGTAAATAGTGAAGAAGTAAAGCGCCGTCGTTTTGTCACGCAAAAATATAACCTTGGATTATCAAAGGTTCGACAACATAGCGCATCCTTATCTTCCGACCCAGGTGTCGCTCTACCCACCGCAATTTTAAAACGAACAACTGATTTCACGAATCTCACACCAAATGATCGAATAAATATCGTGGGGTTCATGACATTCCCAGAACCAGTTATGAATTATTCACGTATATCCCTACCAAGTATCAATATTCTTGACAAATCCGATCTGAATACAAAGCATGTTCATTATTGGGATATGCTGCGCCAGATGATGTCGATCACAACCCATGATGTTCAAAACTTGGATACACCGCTCGATTTGAACGCACATTCTCTTCTTCATGAAATCAAACAATTTGTCCTCGAACCAGAAGCGGTAAGCGGTAGCAGTAGCGGTAGCGGCAGAGAAGGAGCTGCCGCGGTGATGAACGACCGTGACAAATATCGGAAGTTTC
>Ga0255211_1000694_pt1 | contig 11268 bp, 4 predicted proteins | sample Miss_Yuk_RepB_8d_FD_183036 | JGI IMG/M metagenome (GOLD analysis project Ga0255211, IMG submission 183036) | Freshwater microbial communities from Mississippi River, Louisiana, United States - Miss_Yuk_RepB_8d | ecosystem: Environmental > Aquatic > Freshwater > River | place: USA: Louisiana...
AGCGCCAGCGGCAGCAGCAGCAACAGCACCAGCAGCAACAGCATCACCAGCAGCATCGGTAGCGGCAGCAGCACGAGCAGCAGCAGCACTACCGGTAGCGGCAGCAGCACGAGCAGCATCGGTAACCGAACCGAAAAATCAAAAACAAATCAGTTTAACGGACTCATTACCGCTGATTCAAATGAAACAAAAAGGACAACTTTCTGCAGTATCTGAAGCTGATGAATCGGAATCTGGAGAAGAAGAAGACGAAGAAAACGAAGAAAACGAAGAAAACGAAGAAGAAAAACAGTCAAAAGAAGAAGAAAACAATGAAGAAGAAGTTCATAGTCCACAAATAAAAGCGTTACTTGAAAAGAGCCGCGACAATTTAGATAGCGCACTTACTCGTTTATCTAAGAGTCAGGTAGCTACATCCGATGTTCGACAAAAATCATATTCAGACAAAGAAAAAGTTGACAATATCATGAAAAATTAAGTAATATATATATGTTATAATTATATATAGAATACAGTATACTATGCCATTTCGATTTCAACGAATAAAAAAAAACGTCCCAAAAAAACGTTGCGGCCTTTGAAGAAAAATAAATATGATATCAATTACGGTGAATTGGATAGTTTAACTCCAAATTCTCCAAATTATACACGACGAAGTTCAGAAGTTCATTCACAGTCAAGTACACCACTCATAAATCATACAACTGGTAGTCGTGTAATAGATTTAGCTAATGTACATATACGCCCTCTTCCTTCAAGTCCGAACGGAGGTGGCATACGTAACAGTAACAGGAGAATGAGACAACGTAGACAAACACGACGACCGCGTTGAGTCAGTAAGGCAAAGTCATAGCCAACCTGGCGTTTACTATATTATCTTGGAAATCCGGGCAATGCAGTACTAGGGCCGCTAAATGGTCCGCTTGGACGACCGGATAGGTTAAGGCCGATTGCCCTCGCTTCACCGAATGTAAGAGCTCCGGCATTATTAGCTGCGTGTTGAGCAGCCCGTGTGGGGTTTGCTATTAACCCAGTATTGGAGCTAAAAGTATGGCCGCCTGACTGGTAAGTTGGTCCACGAATTCCATTCGATGAGCCGCCAAAAGGGACTCCAGGACGAGACGCGTAAGATGACATATTGAAAAGCAAAGAAGGGTTGAGGATTCAAATGGGAGTTTATGTAAAAAAAGGATAAAATATTTTTTTAAATTTATCGTTTTCCTTAATTTTTATTTTTTATTTATGTTCTTAATTTTACGTAATAATCCGCGGAACGACGTTCATGGTTTGCAACTCTTGAAACAGCAGTTTGCAAGCATACGGAATCTGTACCAGCGCAAAATTGGTTCGGTTCTCGCAGGTCCGGCACACGTGCACCCCAGCAGCATCGTTGAACACCGCAATCATTCCGCATTCGCGGCACACGTGCACCTGGTATTTGTCTGAGCAATCGTACAACCGTCCACGGGTGAACCGCGATGCGCCGTGTGCCACCGTGCAATCCCGCTCCATTTCGCCAAATCGAAACCCGCCGTCACGCGACCTCCCTTCCGCCGGCTGACGCGTCAAGTTAACCATAGGACCAATTGACCGGCTGTGTTGTTTGTCTGCAACCATGTGTTTGAGACGCTGGTAAAATACTGGGCCCATGAAAATGTCGCTGTCCAACTGTTCTCCCGTCAGTCCATTGTACATGACTTCATTGCCGTGCTTTTCAAATCCTAGCTTCAGTAGACGTTCACTGATGTCATTAATTTCAAAGTCTCCAAATGCGGTACCGTCTCCGAACAGTCCTAATTGAACCAACACTTTACCCAGCAACGTTTCTTTCAGTTGACCAATTGTCATGCGCGACGGAATGGCGTGTGGGTTGATAATAATGTCCGGGCGGATGCCGTCCTTGGTATACGGCATGTCACACTCGGGTATAATGTTTCCACATGTGCCTTTTTGTCCGTGGCGAGATGAGAACTTGTCACCAATCACCGGTTTGCGTAACGCGCGCGTGCGTACTTTCGCAAAGCAGTACCCTTCTCCGTTTCTATCCATGTATGTTTTATCCACATATGTCTCTTCATTGGTTCGATAAATCCGGCTGGCGTCTTCAAATTTAATCACCTTTGTAGGGTCGTTCCGATTTTCCTTGATAGGTACCACCTTGGCAATCAAAACGTCTCGATTTTCAACCAGCGTGTTTTCGGGAATGATGCCGCGCGCATTCACTTTTTCGTAGTTTCCAAACTTCATACCTTTGGTTCGTTTGGGGTCCGGTCGGCATCGAATCTCCTCGTCTCCATTGATTTTCTTGTCTTCATCCTTCTCCGTATGGTAAATGGTCGCCATGAACATGCCGCGGTCAATTGACCCCTTGTTCACCAGTACACTGTCTTCCTGATTGTATCCCGTGTACGTCATAATTGCCACAATAATGGTTCCGCCTGACGGAATTTCATCGAGCTTTATCATACCCATCACGCGCGTGTCCACCAGTGGCCGTGAAGGATATGAAAGTACGTACGCAGTTTTATCCAATCGGCTGTGGTAGTTTGTAACGTATACGCCCATAGCTTGTTTTCCCATGGCGCATTGGTACGTGTTTCTTGGGGCTTGGTTGTGGTCTGGAAACGGGATGCACGAAGCTAGTACGCCGAATATCGTGCTGGGATGGATTTCACAGTGCGTGTACTTGAGCAAGTGGTTGTTCATGTTTTCCTTCAAGTGCGCATGGTTCATTGCAACCATGCTGAAGTTTTGTTCATCCGGGTCAATGTACTCGATAATTGACTGTTCCGTCCGCAGATTGGTCATAAAATCGTCCCACCGAAGCGCTCCAGATTTGATACCGGCAATTACTTGTTGAGTAATGTAGGGGGTATTGTTTTTTACACGCAAAACCGGCCGGGTCAATCGTCCACCGTCGTTGCAAATTCGAATTTCTTGTTGACGGTAGTCGAAAACGACAGAGCAGTACACGCTTATAAGCCCAGACAATTTCTTGGCTTTGAAGTCATGAAACATGCGCACTGGGTCGTCTGTTACACCAACCCAAGCACCGTTGATAAATACTTTTACACGCCCAAACACGTCGCTCGGCTTTGCGCATGCATCCAGTGACTGCATGTACGGTTCAGCCTGTGCATACAGCGTTTCTGAATTCGTGGGAATGGTTATGTGCGTCATGTAACTGATGTTTTTAACAATACCGACGCTGCCACCTTCCGGTGTTTCAGCGGGACAAAAGTAGCCCCACGTGGATGGATGCAATTTTCGAGGCGCAACGAGTTTTCCGCTCTTGTCAATTGGTGTACTCACTCGACGCAAGTGACTCAAACTGGAAACGTACGTTAATCGATTCAATACTTGTGCCACGCCGACTTTAGTACTAGGCGTCATGCTTTTAATCCCGAAGTCGCCAGTGGAAAGCGCGCGTTTAAGACCGTTTTCAATGGTAGTTGACTTGACAATCTTGGGAATGTTGGTTCGTGTGATGATTTGCATGTGGTTTTCGGTAGAACGCCATGACCCCGTATTAATTTCGCGAATGACCTGTTTTGTCAAGTCCTTTACCACCTTGTGAAAGTAGTTTCGAAACAAGTTGTTCAATAAAACGCCGGTCGTGTCGATGCGCTTGTTCAAGTACGAGTCGCGGTCGTCTTGTGAAAGTTGTCCCAAGCTAACTTTCAATAGTTTCAAAACCGCATATGCCAGAAAATACACCTTTTGTTTTTCTGTTCGGCAGTGTGGAAACATGTCGTTTGATAAAATGTCGGATATGAATTCCATACGACGTTTTGTGGATGTGGATGCATACGAATACGTCGTAGTCGGCGCAGCTTCAGAGGCAACTGCTGCCCCTCCCGTTGCGCTTTGTTCACTTGTAGGTGCCGTATCCGCATTTGAACTTCCTGCAATCATACGCAGCGCGTCTTCTCGGGTCAAAACCGTGTTTGCATCAATAATCGATGCGGTTAACGCGTTTAAAAGCTCTTTTGCATTCTCGGTTTCGGCATCAGCGTTGGTATTTAGATTATTATCAAACTCGCACGGGTGCATCAATATGAGTTCACAAATGGACTTGTCTGAAAGTACACCAAGCGCTCGAAATAGCACAAACAGCGGAATTGGCGTTTTGATTCTAGGCACTTGCACGTAAATTGGATTTCCAGACCCATTTGTTTTGGCGGCAATCATGATATTCACCTGTTTTGGGGAAATTTGTTTATGGTCGGGTACCGATTTAGTTTCGGCAATCCAGTTCCATTTAGTATTGCCTTTTGAAATATTGAAACAGTATACCTTGTTTTCGGCGGCGCGTTCTTGACCCAGCACCGTTTTTTCGCTTCCGTTTATAATGAAGTAGCCTCCCGCATCGTGCGAGCACTCACCCGTAACATTGGTATTCAAGTGCGGGTACTGAGACAGCACGCAAATGGATGACTTTAACATGATTGGAAGCTTTCCTAAGTGTATTCCTGGGAATGACGTATGCATGGTGTGCAAATTGTTCAGATTTTCACCGGTACGAATAATGTACTGTACGCGCATGTCAACCGTCATGGTGGAAGCGTACGTAAAGTTTCGGAGCCGGGCTTTTTGTGGAAACATGATTTGAGTTGAACCGTTGTTTTCGTGAATTTGAGGACGGTGCACACTGAAATTTCCAAACGATATTTGAACCGTCAGAGCGTGTTTTTTAGAGGCGCGGTCATAGTCTTGGTCGGATGAGATTGAAATAGGGTTAAACATTTCGATGGTTGCCGGAACAAACTCAGTTACAAATTTGTTGTATGACTCCAGCTGATGTCGTACAAGCCGCTGTAAATGCTTGTTTTGAAAGTAGGATGAAATAATGTTCCAAGGAGTTTCAACATACCTGTCCGTTTGAAGTGTTTTTTGTCTGTCATTTTCATTTGAATTTTCATATATGGTATCGGTCATGTGTCTCTGTTCGTTTTCCATGGAGCGTTACTTCAACCTACAAGGTAGTTACCATGTAGTCATCAATTTGTTTTTATATTTATTTTTTACTTGTTTGTTTATACGATTATACATAAAAATAAAAACATTATAAACATTAAACACAAACACAAACTATTATTACATACAAACAAAATACAAAAAATAAAAAATGAAAACCATACGAATCGATGGAACTTTATATGACATCAGTAACTTCAAACATCCGGGTGGGTCAGTTATTGAATATGCGGGGCAAGGCAAAGTAGATGATGCCGGCGACGCATTTAGAGAGTTTCACGCACGTTCAACTAAGGCCGATAAAATACTTTCTTCACTACCGAAAGTTACCACTCCAGAGTCATATAATAATCAAACCGAATTTGACCCCACAGCAACTGCTATAACAACCGATTTTCGAGACATGCGCAAGCAGCTTGAAACCATGGGATGCTTTGAACCCGACTACATCCACGTGTATTTTCGCCTTTTAGAATTGGCATTTTTCTTTGGTCTGGGCGTATTTTTGGTCCCGTACAACATTTACGCGTCGATGCTCGCATTTATCGCGTTCAAGACGCGATGCGGCTGGGTTCAGCATGAAGGCGGTCACCTCAGTTTGACGGGAGTAAAATCAATTGACAGAGGGATTCAAGTTGTCACGCTGGGGTTTGGAGGAGGTGCCAGTAGTACGCTTTGGAACTCCATGCATCACAAGCACCACGCCGCACCGCAACGAGTCAATTATGACATTGATTTAGACACTACTCCTTTTGTAGCATTTTTTAAAGGCGCAATTGAAAACAGTAACCGTACTACAGTGTCACAAACGTGTTCCAAGTTGGTTGAAAAAATAGCTTGCATTTGGATGCGCATGCAAGCCTGGTTTTTTTTACCCGTAACAAACGGCATACTGGTTCATTTTTTCTGGACGTACTATCTGCACCCGCAACGTGCATTTCGTGCAGCAAAAAAAGATAAAACGAGTCTGGCTATATTAGAGCTGGTTGCAATTGCCGCATCTCATGTGGTCATTCCTTCTATTTTTTACACTCGAGCTCCCGCTCATGCTGACGTGAGCATTTTTTATTGTTACTTTTTACTCATGGTGTGCAACGCGTTCAATTTTATGTACCTGTTCGGGCACTTTTCACTGTCCCACACGTTCACTAACGTGGTTCCAGAAAATCAGTCGCTGAAATGGTTTGAATACGCCATTCAACACAGCGTCAACATTAGCACGCAGTCGCCGCTGGTGACGTGGGGGATGGGATATTTGAATTTTCAAATTGAGCATCACTTGTTCCCGTCCATGCCCCAGTACAAGAATGCAATTGCCGCGCCTTATGTGAAAGAGTTTTGCAAACGATGGCCCAAAAATCAGTATATGGAAGTCGATTACTGGACAGCGTGGAAAAAAATGTTCAAAAACTTGAATGATACGGGTATACACTACTACCGCAACGGATTCAAATGTGGCGATTTGCAGAACTTGGCTAACATCTCCCAGCAAACTGAAACGCTTGAAACTGAAACAACAAATGTAAAATCTGATTCGGAAGAAGAATACGAATCAGAGTTTGATAAACTTAAACTGGACTAGTAAACGAATTAAAACATAGAGTGACCAATCACTTCATTGGCAGCCATGGGTTCAAACCCGTTCATTGCTCCGCCATACGGTGAAGCGCCGGCGCTTGAAGCAGGCAGCTGTTGTTGCGCCGGAGGTCGAAACTCATTCTGCATGCTCTTGTTGCTTGTAAGTTGCGCTGGAGGAGGCGCATGACTGCCCGTGACCATCATTCCGCCACTGCTTTGTGCGTACATATTTGAAAGCGGTTGAGTAACACGCACTTGTTGCGACTTTTGAGCATACCCTTCACGAGCCGAGCCCTCTCCCAACCAAAGGTCTTCCACTCGGTCAACAAGTATCTGAACTTTTTCACCTAGTTTGGTCTTAATTGATAAAACAACCATCAAAGTACCCAGCGCAATGGTTACCATATTCAGTTCGCCATACTTGTATCCGCTATACGTTGGAACATACGTTATCATACGGTGAATGAAATAAATGGACCCAAACATGAACAACAGCTGTACCACAATTTCGGCTAAAATCATCAAACTGCCTTTTTGGTCATCCGGGTCGGGCGAATAATTTCGAATGACGGAGAGAACAATTGCAATTGGAACTAACGCTAAAATAATGTACTGTGTTATATTTAAGAGTACTCCTTGTTGCGCGTCATCCATTTTAAACACATAATCAATAAAGCCTGACCTGCGAACTCCGTCGCGTACCGATTCTTCTAAAGATTCCATGAGTTGTTAATTATAAGTTTTTATTTATAAGTTTTTATTTATTTATTAATGTGAGGATAGATAAAATTAAATAAATAAATAAATAAAACCATCTAAAACGGTTAAATTTTAAGTTAGTCTGTCATAAAGAGTCGATTCATATTCGTAACTTCCATTTTTTGGTTTACATGAATGGCTGAAAAAAGTTTTTTAATTAGTTCGTCATCCCTAAACCGAACTGTGTAGTCTTGTTGTAGTGCATTTCGACCCACGCGTCCCAACGCTTGGACTGTTTTTTCTTGCGTCATGTCGCTTAAGTCTTTTCCAATGTACCCATGACAAAACTGGTAGTTTGTTCCGTAAATGTAGTCCGATGACGCAATAATTAGGTACAGTTTCTGGTTTTGAGCAAGAGTTTTAATAATATCATTGTACCGCGTTCCGCTGTTGCTTATACCCGTTACATCATGCGGATTTGTAATTACGCCGATACCCATAAGCAGAAGAAGTTTCCAACTGTTGTCAATCGGTAACAACATAATTTGCTCTACTGTGTCGGGGTCCACATCCGACGAAAATCGGGTACTCGCGCGGTCGCTTTTGTCGCGTTTATCGCGTTTGCGCCAGTACTCGTAATGCTCTTCCGTGTTGGGAATGAAAATCTCGTTCAACGTAACCGTTCTCACTTGTTCGCGAAGCTCGCTTATTTTACCCTGTAATGAAAACAACTCGTCGTACCGCTTCATCACTTTGGCCGATTTTTCATTAATGCACAGTTTGGAGTCGAGCTCCTTTTTACTGACAGACCGTCCATTCACACCATCAGCCGCTGTTCCGCTTGTACCTGACCCTTCGCGTTTTGCGCGTTCATCCTCTAGTTGCCGTTCCAGAACCGAAATTTTATCACTCAATGCCGCATTGAACTTAATGTCGTTCATAATGTCGTCAAACACTTCATCTGGAATTTCGGTGTTCTGCAGAGCAAACGCCGCAATTTTTTTCACTTCGCTTGTCAAGTAGATTGTGGGTCCATCTGTCAGCGTATGTGCGTCGCTCGTAGTAAAATAAATCGTGGACTCGTAAAACGGCACTCGCGATGCTGTAAGTGGACCAATAACGCCAGTCCAAGCTTCTGGCCGAATGTTTGCCACCAGTTTCAAGTAGTATTCCTTGATGCTGGTCATTGTAATGTCAGTCAACTTCTCCGAAAAGTATCGCGTTAAAGCGTATCGCTGGGATGTAAGAATAAGACTTGAACTTGAACCGTTGGAGCATGCTTTGTCTACTGCACAAATAAATCGAACCACTTCCCTCAAATCAAAGTACCGCATAATTGTTTTGTATGTTTCGCAATGTTCGGCGCTCGCTTTCACTTTCTCATAGTCCTCCCCGAAAAGAAAATGCGGTAACTCAACGGCGCCGGCTTTATTCAATACGGGAATCGACTTTTTACAATCATGACTCACAATGTTATGAACCTGTCCCGAAAACTTGGTTCGAAAGTCGGCAATAACGTTCGCGATTTCGTTCTCTTTAGGAAGCGTCGCTGACGAGAGCACAATGTTCGGAATGACGTTTTTAGACCAAGTTCGATGAATGATGGCATGATACGGATGGGTCTCGTAATCCAGCATGATAGTGGGTTCGTCCCAGTACATGACCAGCTTATCTGTCGGGTTAAACGCGCACATGTAGTTCATGGCATACAGGTACGACTTGACATCACAAATCATGAGTTCCACATTGTCGCCCACACTGTTGTCCACTTTACGAATGCCGCCCGTTTTCCAGTCGCGCGTGTAGTCTTTTGCTGAAAAGTAATGCAATCGAATATCATCAATGTTGTTACACCCAAATGCAAACGCCACTTTTTTTTTCATAGTGATGGCCGCTTTGGCAAGCGCAATTCCCACATGTCTCGCAGCGCAAATGAATACAACCCGGTATTTTTCGGTGATTCCAAGCGGAGACAGTGTTTTCCCGGTTCCTGTGGGTGCAATGTAAAGGATTAACTTGGGTTCGGGGCGTTTGATAATGGTGAACAGCTGTTTCTGGTGTTCGTACAGGTGCATGCTCGCGTACTTATGGATGTACTCGTTCCGCTCCACGTAGTCATAAGCGTGCTCCACAAAATAAAGCACGCTGGCATGCTCAATTGCTTCATTTTCGTACCACTGTATCGCATGAGACACAAACGAATCCACATTCGTATTCAAGTTTGAAATGTTATTGTTATACAAAATACACAGAGTGTAGTAATAGTACGTCCATTTGAGCCGACGGTCAGCAACCCATGTGCCGGTGCCGACTCCATAATACTTTTCCTCCATCATTTTATCAAACACGGACAGCAAAATGCTTTCATATGTGCTATCAAATGCATATTTGTCCATTTTAATATTTTGAATTCGCATTGCATCTATTTTTTTAATACTTTTTGCTTCTCCCATAACGCGCTTCCACGACTGAAAAACATCGATAACGGCAGCCCCGGTACTCGCACTCGCATTCAAACGCGCCAAATGGTCCCGTTCTGCTTTACGGTGTTTTTTTACTAATGCTTCAAGAGTGCTTTGATAAAACGTGGTATACAAATGCTGGTGCATTTCATGTGACGGTATGATTTTTAGAAATGAAAGCAGCGACTGTTGACTGGTTCGCACAATGTTGACGTCATTGAACCCGTGAATAATCATTTGCATAATATCTTTTTCGCTTTGACACTCCGGAATTTCAGTGTAATCCCATTCGCTTTTGGACAGCTTCACTTGATGAACAACGTCTATTCCTAACTCCTCGGCCGAGACGATGATATTGGATGGTAACTGTAGTCCATTATTGTTGTTGGTATCATTGACGACGCACGTTTTTCCTCCCACGGAGACACCAAGGTTTGAGTCGTTTGAGTCGCATACTTGTTGTAAAACGGGGACATGTATTGATAAAGGGGCTGAGTCTGGTTTTGGTTTCTGCTTTGGTTCTGGTTCTGGTTCTGGTTCTGGTAAAGCATGTACTCGGGTGAGCTTGGAAACTCCATCTCCGGAAGAGATTCGAATCCTAAGGTTCTTGTCCGAAAAAAAAGTGGCGAAAGACTCACAATTATCATCAGTACCATAACCACTACCACTATTATTATCGCTATCCATATTATTTGCATTTTCGTCTGAGTGACTCATACTGCGTACACTGTGTTGTGCCGTGTTGCATTTAAGTAACTTTTATTTTTGTTTTGTGTTGTTGTTTTGTTTTGTTATTTTGTTTGTTATCTTTCTATCTTTCTTACAAATAACAAAATAAAGAATAATTATTATAAAATTCGTATAATTCTATATTTATATACTAATGTATTCTACTGGTTCTGGTTCTATCATTTGGTTCAAGGACTGCTCCTATAAAAATAAGCGCCTGGTTGGCGGAAAGTGCTGCTCCCTCGGTGAACTGTACCATCTCTCAAAACGCATCATGTTTTCGGTCGCCGACGGGTTTGCAGTCACCACTGCCGCATACGACGAGTTCATTCGGCACAACCAACTTGAATCCCGCATAAAGTCTGCGTTACAAGAAGCATCCGACAGTGCAAAAAACAACCAGTTGAAGGATTTGGAGGTCCAGTCTCTCAAAATTCGAGAGATTATAATGAACGGAACGTTTCCAGACACCCAGAAAAATGAAATTGTAGACGGATATGCCAAGCTGTGCGACATTTATTCGCGTCCTACCGGCGGACTTGAAGTCGCAGTACGTTCTAGCGCGGTGGCGGAAGACATGCCCAACGCTTCCTTTGCCGGGCAGCAGGACACTTATCTCAACGTTCGAGGAGAAGACGCCGTTCTAGCATCTGTAAAACGGTGTTTTGCATCGCTATTCAATGCGCGGGCCATATCATATCGCAGCACGCATGCCGACATGCTGAAAGACGACGACATTAAAATTGCTGTAGCGGTTCAAAAAATGGTTCGGTCTGATGTGGGGTCTGCAGGCGTGGCGTTTTCAATCGACCCTGAAACCGGG
>Ga0255211_1000702_pt1 | contig 11208 bp, 7 predicted proteins | sample Miss_Yuk_RepB_8d_FD_183036 | JGI IMG/M metagenome (GOLD analysis project Ga0255211, IMG submission 183036) | Freshwater microbial communities from Mississippi River, Louisiana, United States - Miss_Yuk_RepB_8d | ecosystem: Environmental > Aquatic > Freshwater > River | place: USA: Louisiana...
ATAAAACTGCCGAATATCGCGCAGGAGGAAAGAATTATGGTAACGCATATCACGTTGCGAATAATAACTGGCATTCGATTCATAACGCGATTACACCAGAGATGATAATGACTGGTGAAGGAATACCAGATGAACTCACAAGTGACGATATTTATTATAATAATGCTGAAACTGCCAACGGTGGTCGAGGTATCGATATCGGAAGAGGCACGAAAATCCGCACACTGACAAAGGGGATGCGCGACTTCCATAACTTGTTTGTAAAACGCAAACTGATCATGAGTGTTGCGCGACCAGGACAGACACTTATTGACCTCGCGGTTGGTAAAGGCGGCGATTTACCGAAATGGGTTGCCGCAAAACTGGGTTTTGTATTCGGTATCGACTATTCAAAAGACAATCTAGAACATAAATTCGACGGTGTTTGTGCGCGATATCTTGACACAAAGAAACGAAAACGAAATATACCAGATGCGATATTTATTCATGGTGACAGCAGTAAAGAAATACGAACTGGACATGCTGCAATAAGTGAAAGATATCGTATAATATCACGCGCGATTTTCGGTGAAGGCGCAAAAGACGCAAGTATATTAGGTCGTGGGGTTTATCCGCATTATGGTCGTGCGGCCGATGGTTTTGATGTTTGCTCTGTTCAGTTTGCGATTCATTATTTCTTTGAAAATATAATGAAAGTCCATACATTTCTTCAAAATGTGTCCGAATGCACGAAGCTTGGTGGATATTTCATCGGAACATGTTTTGACGGCGCACGTATCTTTAACGCATTATCGCGGGTTGAGAGTGGTTCTGAAATAAGTATTTTGTCGTCGGGTTCGGGTTCGGACCCTCAAAAAATGTGGTCTGTTCGTAAAAAGTATCACCAGACTGAATTTGAACCGGATAGCAGTAGTATAGGATACGAAATTGAAGTGTATCAGGATTCGATCAATAAGCTTACACGCGAATATCTCGTGAATTTCGATTACTTGACACAACTTCTTGAAAATTACGGGTTTGATCTCGTCACACCGGAAGAAGCAGAAACAACGCTTATGTTTCGTATGCCGGATGGAACCGCGACATTTGAAACGATGTATCATGAAATGGAAATCGAGTGTAAGAAGAAACAACGTGAAGGTAGCGAAAGTACTGGAAATGAATGGGAACGCCGTTGCCAACATGAATATGGCTCTGCGTTATATATGACACAAGAAGAAAAACAAATTTCATTCTATAATCGATATTTCATATTTCGAAAAAACCGAAATATCAACGCAAAGCAACTGAAAAGCAGTTTTCTAAGTTATGCCGGATTACAAGAAGAACAACATCGTGCTACTGCTGCTTCTTCTGAGCCAGGCGATGTTACGATTGAGTCAATCGCACTTGAAAAAATCGCGAAGGCATCGCGTCCGATCGATGTTGCATCAAAACCCGCAATCGCTGCGCACATCTTAGAGGAACGCAAAGACCGGCAAATAAGTGAATCTATTTCTGCATCATCAACTGCGACTACCTTAAAATCAAAACCAAAACTTAAAAAGGTAACAACAATAAAGGCGGCAGAAACGGCGAAGTCTCCCGAACTTCCTGCGACTGCTTCTGCCGCTGTTGCTGCTGTTTCAGAAGTAGAAAGTGCTCCCTCTGCGCCAATCGAACAAATCGAGAAGAAAATACAAAAACGAACTAAAAAAGTAAAAGCGACATCGACTGACGCAGAAACGGAAGCCGAATCAGGAAAAGCTGCATCAGCAGTAGCAGCACCTCCTCCCAAACCGAAACGACAAACAAAGAAAAAAACTGACTTATAAACATTTACATACAGAATGTAATCGAACAATAAATGTATAAAAAGTCGCCCAAGAATTGTTTTAAACCTCTGTTACAATGTAGTGGGCAAAATAGTAACGACCTCAATACACATGTCGCCGTTTCTTCTGCGAGTTCTTCTCATTCACCATCTACTGAAACAAATAAACATAACAACGGTCCTGTATTAACTTACTTCAATTATTTTTTATTACCCCAGGTTGATATACAAGTATATGAAAATGGAAATTATATTCCACTTGAAATAAATATTACGCATACAAACGATGAACAAAAAGTCTATGTTTCATCGTCGATTTATGCGCATCTATGCGACATCAAACAGCAGATTGAGAAGTATCAAGATACATGGGATAATATAAAGAAATTTACGAATCCATATGAATACATTCATTCAAACATCTCTGGAAATAAAACAAATATCAGCAAGTTACGTCCATTATCTCGTTCATTTTATAAGATGATCGAGATTATGAAAAATACGAATCTGCTATCACGTTACGACGAAACGTATGCGACAAAACCGGATTCAAAAATGGGGATAAAAACGTTTCATCTGGCCGAAGGGCCCGGTGGATTTATTGAAGCGTTGGCGTATCTACGCGGTTTGGGGTATCAACGTCATAGTTATAATGAATATAATGAAAAAAAATCAGGCAGCGTATATGAGTCAAACGATAATATAACTTCACCCATACATATTCTCAAACGTAATACCGAATTTCATGACGAATATATGAAAGAACAAGAATATTTAAAAGTTTCACGTCGTATATTTGATAGTCAAAAAGATGTCGCTTCTCAGACAACTACTCATGTTACATATGGGAATGACCGATATTATGGTATGACATTAGTAAATGATGATCCGATTTGTCCTGGTTGGAAAAAAACACGAACATTCCTTGAAAGTCACCCGAATGTTCTAATTGAAAACGGCGCTGATAAAACCGGTAATTTAATCTCATTAGAAAATTTCATATATTGTGCTGAAAAGTATAAAAACACGATGGATATTGTAACTGCTGATGGAGGGTTCGATTTTTCGTTGGACTTTAATCAACAAGAAAACATGGCAACGCAGCTTATATTTTGTGAAGTGTTCTATGCGCTTGTTATGCAGAAAAAAGGCGGTTCATTCATTCTTAAAATTTTCGATGTATTTCACAAGACGACAGCAGATATTTTATACATACTAAGTTATTATTACAATGATGTATCTGTTATGAAACCATATACCAGTCGTGTCGCGAATTCTGAAAAATATATTATTTGTCAAGGATTCAAAGTAGGTGATTCACAATCGTTGATACAGCAATTTACGAGTGTATTTCCATCTCTATTAAATGGTGTTTTGTCATCATTTCTGTCATTCAACCATGATCTCTATTATTTGAACCGTATTGAAGAGATGAATGCGATGGTGAGCTTTCAGCAAATCGAAAATATTACATCGACTCTTTCCATTATTACAAATCATAGGAATGCGGAGAAATTGGAACAGTATAAACGCGCAAATGTAAATAAATGTATTGCTTGGTGTGAAAAATATGATATACCCTATAACGCACAGCATGCGTGTTTTCAATCTACCAATATTTTTCTTCATAAGTCGATTCAGCCTCCTGTGAATGGGAATATCGGATTGAATTCATCACATGGAGGGAGTGGGATAGGTGTGTGAGCTGCGTCTACGACCTTGATAGGATCAAGTTAAAAACAGTCTAAATATATATCCAAATGTATGGTAATATAGCAAGAATGCAAAGTACATTACAATTTATAGCGGGTCAATTGAAGAAACCGAGAGAACGATTTGAGACGATATTAGAGCCACTTCAAGCACTGCTTCAAATTGGGTTTCTTGCGTTTTATCCGATTGGAAGCAAACTAGCGATTCATAATAATATACTCACGATCCAAGCACCTGGTTATACGCAACATGTGCGTCGTTGGTATAATAATGACAAGAAAGAGGACGTATTTTATTTGTATAATGTGTTTTCCCGTTTCAATAAATTCTATAAGACGGTGCTTGCGAGTGGTGGCGGCGAGAACGCGGCATTATTTACCCTTCTAAATGAACTCGCAAAAACGGGCATCAATAATTTGATACGCACTTATAATCAGACTGATAAAATACACATTCTTCATACACTTCAAATGTATAAAGGAATGCTCGACAATCCAGAGTTGGTTCGTCGTCTAGCGGCGAACGATAAACCAGACACGACGACGATTGGCAGCGGCGGCGGAGGCGGCGAAGATGATGAGTTGCCATCTCAGTTACCAAAACGAATTGCGTCGTCAGCCGCTTCGTCATCGCCTCCATTACGTCCGGTGTCATCTCTCGGCACGAGTGTTCCGATTGATAGTTTAGCCGATACAAATATCGACCTGATATTTATTAAAATCACCGATTTGTATTCACAAGAAGATTATACCATTATTTACAATACACTAGTTAAAATCCAAAATGATACGCAGTATTACTTGAATTATGTCGAGGGATTGAATAAAATACTCGAACCGGTGAATATTCGCATCAAAAAATGGATTGATGACAATATTGTGTTTTAACCCGTGGTCCTGACGGATCACCATGATCACTCCATCTCCAATTTCACCCAACACTGCTTATACGTAGCATTGCTGAGTTCACCCTTGATTTTACGAGAGAATTCTGGGAACGCGATCTTGATTTTCGTGTCCTCACCCGTCTTGACGAATTGATTGAGTTGTTTGTATAACTCACGAATCGCTGGATAAGAAATATTCATTTGTAATTCGGTGAGTTTATCGATGATAGGACGAACCTGTTCGCGGCGTTGTTCAATAGTGCGTTCTGTTTGAACTTGATTCGTAGTAGTCATTTCTTGCGTATTTTGCCTTTTCTTCATATTACGTTTCCAGTGCTTTCCTTTACCATAGCGTGTATTATCAGCGGGTGTATCAGCGTTGGCTGTGGTGGCGCTGGCGCCGACGTTGGCTTCCGCACTACCATCAGCAACAGCAGCCGCTTCGATATGAATATCCGTCATATCTTCTGGTATGAGTATTGATTCGGTGCGCCAGTTGTCTTCGAACGATTTTGGCGCATGAAGCGTCGGAGTTGGCGTGAGCATAGGTAGTAACAAAGGCGATGAACTCGCATCGCGAACTACACTATTGTCTAATTCTTTGCACGAAGCACTAACGTCCATCGATATATTTGATCCCATTTATTACAATAAGTTACAATATATTTTTATACCTATTTGACAATTTTATTCATAAAATATTGATTCACAAACGCCTAAAATACCACGTCGAAATCGTCATTATACATTTTATCACTTTTCTTAATTCCGATGACATCATGAAAGGTCTTACTTCTCATAAGCGGAACATTCGTTCGTATTTTCAAGTTTAAATGTGGATTTGTTAAGACTTGAACAAGAATCTCTCGGAAATTCGCATACTGACGATTCTGTATCGCATAATAAGTATAAAAATTAAGAAAAGAGCTCACTCGAACATGTTCATCTCTCGTAATATCATTAACATCATCGTATAAATGCCGATGATATTTGTTAAGAGCATCTTCACAAACGGCGATGCCGGTTACATCCGCTAAATTCTCGGATAGTGAGAGATTGCCGTCGATGACAAATCCGTCTTTTCGAGAGATTTCTTCATATTGCTTACGGATTGCAGCAATTTTACGTTCATATGTTACGATATCGTCGTTACTCCACCAATTTTTAATGACGCCTTTGTGATTATAGATTCGCGAATTCACATGAAGTGCGTGAGAGATTTCATGCCCAAACGTAAAACCAACCGATGCGAGATCATATTCGTAACCACGTCCAAACTGAACATTCATGCTATGCATATACGCAGTTGGAATATAGATACTGTTCGTGTTTGGCGTATAGTACGCATTTACTACAAAGGATTGAACCCCGATGAGTTTCATCGTGCCCCAGTTCATGATATCGAGGTCTTCTGATGATAAACGTGAAGCGCTATTTCCACATGAAAGATGATGCTTCGCAATATATTCTGTTCGTTGAATACTGCGTTTGAGTAGATTGCCCCATGCGTCTTTCGGGTCATAATCCAGATGTGTAGGATCCGGTGCCGAGAGATTTGCCTCACCAATCCGTAATTGTAGTGTATCCAATTTTTTCAATGCACCCTTCTTCGTAGTTGCCGACATCCATGTATTCCGCTCGATACGTGCCTTATAACAATCGAGCATCGTATTTCCAATCTCTCGAACTTTCAAAATCATTTCATCGTTTTTATAACGGCGGGTAAATTCATTCGTCATCGTCTTTGGGAACGCATACGCTAATCCAATAATCGGAAAATATTCTCTCGGAAAGTGTGTATCCTTTCCACGAATGAGTGTATCGTTGAAGTCAAGGTAAATCTCTCGCCACTTGTCGTGGAAACAGATGAGTTGACGTAAATACATAAAATACCAATAACTCTTCCATGCGTCAGATGCCCATTCCTTTTTGAGAAGGTCCATGATCGAAGATAAATAACCTACTTGACTTACGATGAAATAGGGTGGAATGTCATCACCATATCCGATCCATTTTGCCACCTCTGACCAATCCAGCCCAACGAGATACATCGAGTCTTGCGAGAGAATTCGTGTGGCACCACGAATATTATTTCTATAATGTGGAAGTTTCAGACGTTCTTTCACGTCGGCGTCGCCGCCGCATCCGCTTCCGTCATCGCTTTCAATCCCGCAATCACAGTTTCGGTGTTTCGTGATTTTTGCGGGGGCACACGATAGATGCGGCGGTTTTTCAGATTTATTTTTTGTATTGTAAATATTCGCATAACTTTCATCGAAACGACAATCCAAACTGTTCATACATGTGAGTATTTTACACTCGATATCATAAACATCGCTTACATTGATGTTGTGTGTAGTTTCATAGTCACGACCCAAACATTTTGTGAAAACATCATCAATAAAACGTAGAAACGCATTCGTGATTCGTTTTTTGTATTTTAAATATTCGACGGTTTTCATTTCCGGTCCGTCGGTCTCGTCGTCGGCAGAATTGGCACTTCCGCCTTCTTGCGTTTGTCGTATTACCTTGTTCGTGCTAACATTCAAACGAACTCCGCGCATCTGTTTTTCGAGAATGCTATCTGCCAAATAAAACCGATAGTCATATAATGAAAGGGACGGCGATCCTATGTGTGCGGAAAGCTTTCCCGGAGTATATTCATCTGGGTATACGTTCCAAACAACTGGAAGCGCCCATTTCACCATCTCATTTTGATTCATGACCCCCAAAAATTTATAAAGATTGTTTTCGCATACGAGATCCTTATATAATTTACAAAATTCAGAAATATGACCCAGTATCGGTTCAGGTTGTAGATCGCGAAAAGACGCGAATATATTTTTCATTTGCAGCGCAATCGCGGTGTTCGAGTTCGAGCGGGTGTAATCATGTATCATCTTGATCGTATTTTTGAACATCTCGTCCTGAATTAATTTGAAATTGTCTAAAGGTCGGATGTATTTCAATTCTCTCGGCAAGGTCTTCGGGACTTCTCGCAACCATTTCTGATTTGCCCATAAATAGAAGTTATCGGCGCGGAGTGCGCGATCTCGTTTGCGTTGTGTTATGTTTCGTGAATCATGACTGTATCTGCGATTGCGGTGATGTCGGTGTTTTTTTGTATGTGTCATTACACCAGTATATTACTGTTATATACTACAATAGTTATATATTGGTGAGAATATATTAGCATGTCAAGTGAGGTCGTTTCACCGCCCGATTGTATAAATTACAGTCGGGTTTGAATATCTTGCTCTTGATGAAGTAAGGTGCTCCCATCGAGCCGCCATGATACTGTCCAGCATTTCCAGCCGCAACACCAAACGCGGTCTTGAATGAAGCACCGTTCTTTGTGATGGTTTCAAGTTTCAATCTTTCGAGACGTGTCCCGGCGCTTACTGCTCCTTGAACACCATATTTCGCATTATTTGGCTTGTGAATCACAGTTGTGCGACATTTGGCACGGTCGGCTGCGTCTGGATAAATTCTCTCAGCATTCCCACAATTCGTTGAATAATAAACTTGTGCGCCTGTTTTAGAATCGCTGGGATTCGCGGGGGTTCCATCGGGAAGAACATACTGGTTGGCGGTTCCCGACATTTTCGAAAAGGTTTGTTGTTGCTGATATGTCCGGCATCGCGCTTGAAGGTATGACGCGGTATTGGTATGATACGCACGACTTACATTTGTATTCCCGCTACGAATAATGCGCTTCTTCGGATTAAACGAGAGATTTTTGGTCTCGTAAATACCGGTGTTGATTTGATATGAACCAGGCTGCCCTGGAACGCCTACTTGTTTATAACCAGGGTTCCGCACAATATCATCTGGCATACATTCGCGTAAGAATGGGCGCGGGATATCTTCTACAACGTAGTTTTGTTTGGATGCGACACGGGTGTCACAACCGCACGAAGTTCCTCGGAAAACGATTCCACCTGGACGGTCGATGAAACCGATCGTGGGGCGAGATTTATTGGTGGAAGACGGCATCAGACTTTTACGCCAGTGCTTGATGGGTCGCGGGCGAAAGCTTGACCGCTTGATCACATTCTTGGTTTGGGGAAATTCACAGCATTTGGTATCACGACCAAAATCATTCAGGGGGTTACCTTCTGTTGATGGACCGTTCTCCGCAGGTCGCGTATATCCAGGAAACACACTTCGAGTAGTGGATTGCTTCGTGGAACGGATTGCCACTTTCATCGTTCTAAAATTAAGCGGCCATGAAACAAAATTCTTGCTCATTTTATGTATTCGTATATATCAAGTAGATAGTTTAATTTAGTTATAATATAATTAATGTTCGAATATATTCAATTCTATACCAAAAATCTCTCGAACTTCACAATATTACTCTTGATTGGCGTCGTGATTGCGATACTAGATATTACAATTCGCAACGTCATTCGAGATGTATATCTAAATGTTCGAGAGAATATGCGGGGGAAGGACCGCGACGAACGTGAGGGCATGGAAAATAAAGGAGGTGGCGCAGGCAGTGGCGATTGCCCCAAAGATTGTAATGCTGTTGAAGCATTACGGACCAAACTGACCGGATTAATCGAAAACGCCGCTAAACTTCAAAATGATATTAAACAAAATAATGAAACAATCAAATATCAACATAAAGTCATCGAAAATATGCAAAAAAGCGTGCAAAAATTAGTTGAAAAATCAAAGTAATAAAATAAGAGGAAATAGTAAAGAGTTTCGGCTTTGAAAATGATATATAATACATTTATTCATGCTGATGATGAAAATGCGACAACTGATGTATTTAGGTCAAATGTATTACAATTTATAAATGATAAGGAAACACACCCGATTGTAAAATATAAAGGATTCATACTTGCGTTTTTACTAGTATTTGCCGGTTTATTGATTTTACTGTTGTTTAATCGTGATAAATTACTAGGTCATTCGTTTTGGAAACATTTGTTTGTTCCAGTATCGGTGTTGAAAGATAAATATTTTTCGATGAACAAACGAGGCGGCGGCGATGGCGGCGATGACGACGATGACGTATTATTCGGTTACGATTATAAATACCGAAATAGCGAATCCGCAATTTTTCGTGAAGCGATTGAAGGTATGACAACGACCACGACGAAAGACGGAAAGGCAACAACAAAGTCTGGTCAGTTTGTCAGTGCTGATACAGAAAGTGCTGAAAAAAACAAAAAAACACCTTGCGCAAAGGACTGTTCAGAATATGTTGAACTTAAAGGAAAAATAAACGATCTATCGAAATATGTAAATGCGGTGAAAGACCAAACTAACGAAATTAAACAAACATCTGAAAAATTACAGGAATTAGGAAAACAAATCGAAGATTTAAATAAATCACTTTCACCAGGGGGGCAGGTGAATATACAGATGTAGGCGACGATGATTCGCAAATACGAATCAAATCAATAATTTAATCTAATGAATACATAGTAGTATATATCACTCTAATTATAATAAAAGATGACATCAACGTTATCGTCAGTATCAACATCATTACTGGGTCCATCCTATGATTATTGGAAAAGCATAAAACAACCCGAGGAAATGGGTATGTCGCCGGGTTTCTCACTTGGTGCTCTTGCGACGAATGTAGATGGCCTTTTATCATATGTCGAAGTTCTTATTTCAGGATCAGGAAATGCGAGTGTAACCGGAAAACCCCTTGGTAATAAATTCTTTTTAAAAACAACCGGAAAATGTAGTAAAACAACCGTTGAAAAATGGAAAAAAGAACAAGATGAAGACGCCGCATGGGAAAAAGCGTATGAAGATGTTGAAAATAAATTAGGCGCAAAAGAAATAACTGAAGACCAGGCTACAAAACTGAAAAACGCACTCAACGAACAAAAGGCGAAGCGCGATGAAGAACGTAATCAAGAAAAAGAAAAGGTAGATCGATGGATTTATGTAAATAATATACCCGATGGATCGATTCCGTTTATTTCAAGTGGTGCTGATGGACGCGGATTTCAATCGTTGCGAGGTCTTATTCCCGGTGCGCTCGGAAATCTAGGAGCATTAAATCCGGTTCAATTGTTTAATGGTTTTACAGCAGGCACTTATCCGGATTGTGCTAAAATAACACTAGAAACGGTGGATAATGATAATGCGAAAAGTATGAAAACCGAGTATATCGCGATGATCGATATGGCTCAACTTAACCCATGTAGTTTTCCTGGTCGTTATAATCCTGCTTCTGGAAAATCGTGTCAGGTGAGAAGCGACGGATTTCATCAACTAAATCCGAGTGTTTCTGGTGCGGTCGTCACAGATGAAAGAAATCATGTTGATCCTAAAAAAGAAAAACAGAATGATAATATATATGGAAATTTAGCAGGTTCATCCGGTGTTGCTTATCACAATTCGCATCGCAGTCCATTAAGTTATAACATTAATATTACGAAGTCGGCCGCAATGAGTGAATTATCTTTTGACACATTTCAAAAAAATCATGATGAAACAACGAGACCAACGAGTCAAATACTGAATGCTCGTGAGGTGATTGAACAACATAATAAAAATGCGTCGACATTTTATAAACAACCAATAACTCAGGATTTGTCCGAAGAGAGAACCGCCCGCGCCAGCGACAACAATAACGTAGCTTCTTTGTATGATGAACTTATAAATAAACTATCAACCCTGATGGAAGATAATAATGGCGATTCTGAGCCATCCAGCGAAGATTTATCAACGATACGAGGAGACACGATGTCTCAACTTTATTATTATGGAGTTACTGCGGTCTTGTTGTACCTTTTTTATAGAGTTCTATATAAAC
>Ga0255211_1000704_pt1 | contig 11179 bp, 10 predicted proteins | sample Miss_Yuk_RepB_8d_FD_183036 | JGI IMG/M metagenome (GOLD analysis project Ga0255211, IMG submission 183036) | Freshwater microbial communities from Mississippi River, Louisiana, United States - Miss_Yuk_RepB_8d | ecosystem: Environmental > Aquatic > Freshwater > River | place: USA: Louisiana...
TATGTTCACGGCGTATACTATTATACCATTTTTACGGCGTATTATTAGAAATATAATTTACCGGTTCAGGTACAGACTTAGGAAGCGTTGCACGATCGAAAACAGTGTCGCTTGCGTTATTTGCGTATTCAAGGCTGAAAGGTTGTCTTACTATAGTTTTTCTCAAATCGCGATTACCACCACCCGACAGTTCCGTGATTGAAACATCCAACCAATATGTACCCGCAATCAATCCAGATGTAAATGATGCTGGAATATTAAACTGATACATTCCAGGAGCAGGAAGCTTTACGATATAGTTATTATATTGTTCTGCAATATTACCAACAGACGATTCCCAGAGAAGAGTAGTGGCATATGCGGTTGTCTTGATATATCCCGAGACAAACCACTTATCAAGTTCTACTGGTTCGCCTTCGTAATTTAAATAAATTTCAAATACAATGTCATCGCCCTGATATACAGATATTGGTGCCGGTTTACCCAGTGGTTCCGGATAAGTATCCATTTTTTTAGTTGTGTAGTAAACGTCTGCCAGTCTCATTAGAAGCAATGTTTTTTAATTTGTCCTTTGTTATCTTTAATAAAATAACATACTTTCTTTACATTTAAAATACTTTTGAATGATTCTTTTTCGTCAGGAGAAAGCATGGCCATTGCCGCTTCAAACATCGGGCGATATACTGCTAGATCGTTTGCTTTTTTGGCGCGGGCAGAACAATTACAACCGGCTTTGGCTGCTGCTGGGGCAGCAGTTGCCAAGTCTTTTAAGGCTGACAAAGAGGACAACCCCAATACGCCAGGAAATTTTCTAGCTAATTCTATAAATGTATCGATGCTGGAAATTTGAATTAGTTCGATCATGCTTTTTATGTAATCAAAATGACCTACTTTGTCAACTACTACAAAGCAGGATTCGGAGGAATATCGTTGCAAATATCTTGTGCACTTGTATAAATCGCTCCGACAAAAATACGATTATAGTCAGGGTCGTCTACAATAACTATATTACTATCCCCCTTTAAAAAGATTTCAGCCTTGGCGTTCGGCGTAGCCCCATTGATATATGACACAATCGAAGAACAATCATTATCTACTCCACCGAATGTATTACAACCAATATGTTTACCAAGATATTTTCCTAATTCTAAATAAACCACATTAGATTTAATATTTATATCGGTTTGGTATCCTTCTAATAAATTAATATTTCCAGTTAACTTATCAGCCGTTTCAAAAGAAATATTTTTTACACCCAACCATTCTCCACCAAACTCATATGAAACGCTCGGTTCAAATGTTACGTTCGTAAAATTATGTATTCCCGCTGGTAGATTATTTGCTCCAGAACCAATTACCAGTAAACTACCGTTTGCATGTCTAATGTATTGAGGATATGGATTTGCTGTGAAAGCCACAAACGTCAATCCTCCAGCAATAAAGGTTACGGTATCTGGTAACACAGTAATGCGTGTTAAGGCGACAGGTTCGACCAACGATTCAAATACAAACTGAGCGTCTAAAATGACGTTATCGTATAGCTTTTCTCCGGAATCCGCAGTACGAGATATTGCCTCTTTCAGCGGAAAAGCTCTAAGGCTATTTTCATTTAACCAATCGATTACTAATGAGTCGGCCATGTTATGGATTTGGGTTGGTAGGTAATGTATTGTTTTGCTGGGCAACAACGTTACCCACACTCAAACCTCTCAATGACACAGTAAAAGTATTGGTCCCAGGCGTAATTTTGATTGTTTCTGAATCTTGAATGAACACACTATTAGCGGTGGGTAATACTGTATTTAAAGATTTCAAATACGGTTCTGACGATAATGCCCCGAATGAAACTGCATTAAACTCCACGTCATTTCCTCCGACGTTATACCAAATATTTTCATCACTTGTAAGTGCAAGTTCGCCAAAATTAGACTGAAGTTTATATACGCCTGCGTTCGAAGGGATACTTTTAACTAGAAAAGCTAAAAACTTAATATTTAAAGTTAATGTTCTGTTGGCAAGTTCATCGTATAAATATACGGCATTAGGCCCCAAAACAATTTTACCCAAGTACCGGGTACCTTCTTTAATCGTTATTGGATAAGCCACACCCAGTAAATCAAGTTTATTGACGGTTATTGTTTTAATTAAATTATCAAATTGAATTATAAATTCGATAATATTGTTTGCTGCACTAATGCTTTTTAACACCGGTACAAAGCCATCAAACTGTATGAAGTTGGCATCGATTAATAAATCGTCATATCCAAACGAATTAACCAACGGATATGGCGATAACGCGGATTCATTATTCCAACTTAAAACATTCAGATTAGCCATAAATATTTAGGGTGTGTCCCATGTTTGCCATTCGGGTACTGCGGTTTCGAATATATCGGCGTAATATGTTGTATTTTCGTTGTCAGCTGGAGGTAAAACCTTTTTCTTTTCAGGACATAATTCCTTAAAGGATAATTCTGGAACAGTATCTAATTTTAGCACACTACCAGTACCTACACTTATTTGAATTGGAATAATTCCGTAGATATCAATATTACCGTTTGAATCAGGTTTAACTGTATTAATTTTTTTAATTAACGGAGTGGGGCAATTACCAATGGTCGCGCTTACATCATTGTTCGATGCGATAATTGCTGGATCTTTTGCAGCTAAATTAATTTGTGGAGAAACACTTACGATATTTACTGATGCACTAGAAAATGAAACATATCCTGTAGCTGTTTCATCATTATATTTTAATGCCGTTACGCCGGGAGGCGTAAAGCAGAACACCGTAGATGGTTCAAGTCTACCATTTGCATAAGTTAAATAGTAAGTTCCGCTCAACTCTGCTAAGGCAGAAGCATCACCTATCGTAATTGACCCTGATACCGTGGGTATCAGTGGTGTCAATAACAGGGTTTGCTGATTTTGCGTAATTTGCCCATAAAAATTACCCAGCATTAAATTTGTGTCGTTTTCCTTTATTAACACACTCAGATAAGAACCATTAACAGTTATTCTATAGATATACGCGTTACTTAGTGACTGTGGAGTCGAAACCTGGATTGCAGTAATAAGCTTTTGCGGTAACTCGGAACCATCTGTAAATAGATGCGTAGAGCTAGCACATATAGGGTATTTCCTATACATATTCTTATTTAAGAAATCTAACGTGATGTACGACATATCAAATTAGTTGTTCTGAAAAGTTTACAGCCGTACTCCCAAACGAGCCAGTTAACGTAAACGGAATCGATACCCAAGTACTAATAACTAAATCTACGTATAGTGTGCTCTGGCAAGGCACCTCCACATCAAACATATTGGTATTTTCTTCCAGTATGGTTGTTGTATTACCAATTTTATATTTTAATCGCGGGATTCCTCCATCTGTTACAATTGTCAGATATAACATCTGTGGATCGGTAGTTGGATTTGTAAACGACGCGGCAATCGAAAAATAATACTTACCAGTTATTGATTGATTCTTAATCCATCTAACGTCGTATCTTGGAATAATCTTTTCTGCATCAACTGTTTGGCGGTATAGATCAATTTCTTGTTTTATTACATCAAAGGTATTTGAAGCGTACGCAAATACGGAAGCAGTACCGTCTCTAATGCGATTCAAATAGTTTGCAAACCCCTTCAAATCATTTGAAGTACATTTGGGTGTACACTTGTTTATAAATGACAACATCGCCGGTTCAGGATTTAAAATTTCTCCGTCAACTGAACCGGCGTACACTAAATAACATTCATCTGCTGCCATGACGAAATTTCTATTAAACACTTCGGGCTCTAAGCCGTTGATTGTTTTTATTCCCGTATTTGAATCACAATCGTTGTAAATGCCAGTACCGGCACCAGGAATTACATCCCAAATCATTTGATTTTCGATAACTTGAGAAAACGAAGTATTAGTACCTTCTTGCAGCGTAAGGTTGGCTAACGGGGATTGTTCATTGCCTTCAAAATAGGCAGCAGGCGCCGGATTGGGTCCGTCCAGACCATTGTTCCAATTATAAAATGCTAACGACGTAACGCGGGGAACCATAGGCACAAACGCAGAACCCGCTAATGTAGTTGCTTGCTTTAAAAAAGTTAAATCTACAATTGCATCTTTTAGCGTTATGAAGCTTGCACCAAAAACAACCTTAACAGCTACAAACTCATTAGCTATCCCATAGAACTCTTTTTCAATTACATTATCATATTGAATATCAAATTCAAACGTATGAACAGTTATTCCGGCACTGTCAAACAAAGTAAACCCCAAAGTATAATAGAATTCGTCTCTATTATTTGAAAATTTATGAAGAAACGCACCCACAGGTGTGGGAGACTTGGAGGCAACTAATAAATCTAAAAAGAGATTATTCGCCAGTGCGGTTCCTGCATTAGTTTGCAAGGTTGCACGGTCATCAAATGGATATTTGTTTAATCCATTGCTCGTTAGATAATCTAGAATCATTATTTTTGACAGTCACAGACAAAGTCTACAGTGGTCTTGTATTGGGTGAATAAGGTATTCAACCCTTCGTAATAATTGCGCAGCGAAAGAAGCTGCGATTCCAGAGAACTAAGTCGATTGGTTAATTCTGCGATATCACTACAGCCCTGACATGGTTTACAGCAAACATCTTCGAGTAGCAAACCCGTTCCGGCAGGAATTGGTGTTAGGTTGGCACAATCCGAAAAATCTAATGTAAAATTACCATCTCCGTCAGGCAAAATACCGTTAATTGTTTTGATGCATGGATATAGATTTCCACAATCTGCGTTCAAGCCAATACCCTCGGCAGCGTCAACAATAACTATACCTGATAGTGGATCTTGACTAAACCTTACGTTTGTTCTGGCTAAGATTTCAACATCTCCAGTAGCGGTAAATGTTTTTCCTGCCGCTGTTTTGAATAACAACCGGTTAATACCTTTTAGTGCAGGAATAGATGTACGGGCTTCGAACTCTGTAGCTTCGGGTGTAAAGATAAAATTTCCGGACGGAGTTTGATTAATACCATCTAAGGTAAAAATAGTCATGATGCCTGTGGCACCGATATATGCATCAGTCGGTGACAAGTAATATTCTTTGTAACTCGTATGCGTTGCTGTATCGATTACAAACAAACCAACGATTACTCCGGCGTAATCAGATATTTGAATTGTGATCTCGGTATCAAAGTTTGATAACTTTGAAATGTAGAATCGACGGGTTGGGTCGTATGTTGCGGCGAGTTGTAATTCAACAATCAGGTTATTCGGGATTATTAACCCACCATCTGTGCTGGTTCTAGATAACCCTTCATGTATTGGATAATTTCTTAATGAATTTAGATTAAGAAAATCTAGATTATCAATATTAGCCATACTGTTAACCTATTCTCCAGTAGATATCTACAATTCCAATAGGTGTGGTTAAGGGATTAGTGCCAGTTGCGAGTTTACGGTACAATTCAAAGTTTACAGCGCAATCACCACCGGCGATTTGTGCAGCGGGAATTTTAAACGCCGGTAATGGGATTGCTCCAGTTGCATTACCTACCTTTAAAACCGATTTAGCTGTGTACGAAGCAGGAATAGAAAATGAAAGAGTGGTTGGTCCAATAGAAGAACCCAATACCAATCCTGGTTTGGAAATCGAATAGCGAAATTCAAATTCAACAGATTTGGCCACTAGTGTATTTTCCGTAGCTAGCATTAGCATTACGAACGTCAAATCATTATTAGGAATTGAATATGGTAATAGAATTTTGCCAATAATCTTAGACGGTAACACAGATGGAACCGTCATATTGATATAAGAATGTAACCCTGAATATAATAATTCGGCACCATCAGGTTCAATATTGCTTACAACCCCCGAAGTACTATTACTAGAAGAAGAAACTACGTAATGCCCAGGTTCCCCAGAAACAGGAGTTAGAATCACGCCGGCACCCGCTGACAGTTTACTAATTACAGGGGTATTAATTACTCCAATTTGCCCTGTGGTCTGGTTGAACTGAAGCTGCTTGATTGCTGTGGCAGAACTTATCGCTGGGGTGCCATCGACAAAATCCAACAACATCTGGGCGTATAGGTCTCCAACATTGGATTCTGTAACCAAATCAGATTTAAAAAATTTAATAATGCTTGAAGTGGGGTTAGCCTTGTTTAACGAGGTTACGACCGATTCCTTCAAAGCAGGATTAAACTTCAAAAACTGAAGATACGTTTTTGGTCTCTGTTCTTCTGAACCGCTGTTGAATTTCCAAATGTACGGTTGAGAAACGTATACTCCATCGCCATTCGATGTAAATTCAATGGGTGCTCCGGTTTCAGTTCTAGCAATCTTGAATGTATCACCGCTTATTTCAGTGACGTAATAATCTGTGGCAGAATCTAAGGCATCACCTTCAACAACTGCGGGAAACTGCACCGAAGCTGCAAGCCTAATTTTATCTCCTGCTGCGAATCCATGATCGACAACTGTTAAGTCTGATGCGTTGGTTACGTAATCGATTGTTACCGATGATGTAGCAACTAAATCCTGTGCCCAAGGTTGCTGCTCATCCGCGTCACTAAACCACCAGATACCGATATCATCAACTTTATAAATACCGGAAACCGCATCACTCTGGATATCAGATTGAACAATTCCGTTTACAGTTAAAAACGTAAGATTCGGAGGATTGGGAGGTAGCGCCTTAGCCAAGTCAATTTGCTCAGTTTGTTTAGTCTGACTAATCCCCGTATCCGTTTCAATAAGCGATTGTGCTGGAAGATTGTAAAAAAACTTTGCACCGAGCGGGGCAATTAGCTGGAGCGCAGGAGAAAGATCCGCAACCCCAACCCAACCTACCCGACTTAAGTCAGGATTTATAATAGTCCAATGATCTGTGTCGTATACCGGCTGACCAATTGGACGATCTAACAAGTTATATTTGTAAGTAGTAAAAAATTGATTAAATTCACTTACGTTTGGAGCAAAAAGAATTTTTCTTCGATTTAGCGCGTAACCAATGAAAATAGAAATACCGCCAGGATTTCTAGTAATTTTACCTGGCTGTGAACGAGATAAGAAAAATGGTCCAGGTTCGAAATCACCAGCTTGATCAATTTCAGTTGTCTGAATTAACCCATAAATAGGATCGTCGATATCCACATCGAGTTCAACCAACCCCATCAAATAGACATCAGCAGTATCGTAATCAAGATGTACGTCTTTAACTAGACCAAAAGTGTATGCTGATGCAGCGGTTGTAAACGATGAACTATTTACTGTTACTGCGAATTCGGTTTTTGCAAGTGTCAACCCTTCTTGTGCAACGTTGCCTACGTATTCTCTAGTATAGTAAACTACTTTATACTTTGCGATCGACCCTACAGTTGAAGGCAACAATGGCTGATCGTAAGCAATTAAAACTGACTTATCAGTAATTGTAGCAATCTTCTCAAATAAATGTTGTTCGCGTTGTGTATGTTGCGCGAGAATTGGATTTACTACTTCGGCGCTGACATCTTCGCCGTTTTTAATTTTTGCTACTGTGGGAATCCAAGGAGTGATAGCCATATTATGCGGTGAATTGAATGCCCCAAGCGATTGTTAAATTATAGCTGGTGTTATAAAGCAATTCGGAAAAGTGTGCACGGGAAAATACAATGTCACCTCCAGGTCCGGTGGGTTCTGTGGCGGCAACTAGAGCAACCTCAAAAATTTGGCTTGGTTCTGCTCCGCCATAATTTTCATCCCGGAACGCCGCTCCGCTGGTATCCAAACCGGTGGTTACAATCCCTGTAAAAACAGAAATATTGTTTTGGTAACCCTCCGTGTTCAAAAAAGATGGAGAATATGCCAATGGAACGCGAATATAACCGAAGTCCTCCAAAATTCCAGAACCGTAGCTGCTAAACTTATCGGTGTAAGCTTTATCTAAGGTAGGTCTAGTAAAACTTCCGTCTACATTATTTTTATAACCAACATAAATATGTGAAATATTTGAATATTTTACACCTGCCATTGCTCGAGCTAACAAATCAGCTCCGTTATTGAGAATTAGATTTTTGTTATCGCGTAGCAACAGCTTTTCCCCAGTCTTAGGGTTGACCTGCCAGATTTTGTAAAATCCTTGCATCTTAATATTCTTCCCGTCTGTAATTACGTGTTCCATGATAAATAATGTATTTTCTATCTTAATAAATTAAGTGAAATCAAGCAATTGTAATTTATTAAACGTAACAGTTGATTCACCGGCAGAAGGAGTCTTTAGCGGGTTGCCCGCTTTCATTTTGGCACCGGGTCCGGCAACAGTGATTTCGTCAAAAGGAATAGTTGGAACAGACCTGCTAAGTTGGAATAGTCTAATTTCTAAATTATTATAAAGATATGGTGCTAACTTTTCGATGATACCTTCTTCATTAGAACCATCGGCGTTTAATAACTGAGTACCGATATTAAATTTAATATTAATTGAATTATTTAATTTAGAATAAACTTCATTCTCCAATCGTAAATTTAATCCAAAAATAAAATAAACGTACGGAGGTAACTGAGAAACTAACAAAGGAATTAAACTTAAAAACTTGGATTGTAGTGTATTGGAAATAAAATTAAATTTAATAAATGAAGTATTATTCTTAAGGAAATTTTCCATAATGAAATCGACGGGAATAATTGCCGCCGAATCACCTGGATTAATTAAATTAAATTCATTTTTTAGTTTAACAATATTTACGGTATCTGCATTTATTGTTTTATTGAATAAAGCGACATCTGTTTGTGACCCCTCAACTGGAAATATAACTTTTCCGGTTTCGTCTAATGTAATTAAATCTAAAGTATTTTTAAATACTAGTTGGTTAGTGTAGTTACCCAAAAAGATATATTGAGATAATGCTAATTTACTACTTAGCACTGTTGAGCTTTTCCACCACTTAGGTGTTTCAATGTTATCATAATATTCAACTGCATCGACAAATATAAACCCTTTTTCAAATGTAGTATTGGGAATTACTGCCGATTTAATCTCGTATAACTTATCAAATTTGTATACTTCTTTATCAGTAATTACAAATTTGAAATAATCGTCTTCAATTATTTCAGACACAGTTTCCGTTTCATTGACTACGGACTTAATACCTAAAAAGGCTAAACAGATATCTTTAATCGCAGAAACTGATGGACCTTCAATATGTAAATTAATTATGCTCTTTAGGATTGTTTTAAAGAATTCATCATTATTTAAATTTAAATTAAAGATATAACCAAAATTATAATATAATCGGTTATCGTCAATATGGGTGTCGTATGCCCACAATATTGCAACTTGTTCTTGTTGCTCTGCGCCCTGTGTGTCAATAAACGTAGCAGGTTCTCCATTTTCTGTAATTACATCCAATTTTGGAAAATTAGGATTATCAAAAATATTTTTATTAAAATATAATACTCCGTCATCTAGAATTACGTCTGTTCCGTTTATATAGATAGACTTAGGATCAAATACACGATCTGCAATAATTCCAAAATCTTTAAAAGAAGAACCAACGGAATAAAGATAAACATCGGCGGACGGAGTCTTGGGAAAACCAAATTGGAAAACTACGTTTTGATAATAAATATCTGAAGCAGGTTGCTGACCAAAAACTGCGTCATTGGTTTTAAATACAAACGGAGCAGTATTAAACTTCGATTTATATACAATGATGGGATGCCATTTTTCCGTATGAAATACATCAATATCTTTGACGGAGTACGAGTTTACGGCCTCTAACAGCTCGTAATAACGCTGAATAAGCTCTTCCGCTAGTCCGAGCGTGTAGCCCCTTAAAACCGCTTTATCTTGGAATATCTGCGTCCAGAAAGACCCCAAAGATCTATAAAGAACTTCAGGGTCTGTTCTATCCTTGGTTGGATAGTTATAAATTGGGGCTTCGGTATATTTCATACCACTTTAATGTCGATACTCTCTGACATAGTTTCTGTCGAAGAAGTATTATAGTAATCTGCAAAAAATAGAGTCGTATTAGGTGTTACTCCTGCGGCGTAATTTGTAGGAATTATTAATTCATTATTGCTGCTAATTTCTGTCACAGAATTATCCATCCCTAAAATAGACCCAGTAATTCTAACAGGAAGTTCCACGTGGGTGATATCATAGTTATGGCAGATATCTACTAATTTAGAAGCTATCAATGTTTCACCAAAGTTTAGAGAATTAATATATTTAAAAATGTCCTGCTTGATAAGATCGACAGGAAGTTCGACTGTGGGATTTCTTCTATAAACTTTTAAAGACACAGATACAAAACAAGGAATCGCAGCTTTGACCAAATAATCAGCACAAGCAATACGTTCGTCTGAATCTAAAAATAGATTTTGAATATCTGCTAAATAAGGTTGGTTTGACACCAACACTTCAAATGAACAAGTTCCGGTTTCCATTTCGGAGGTAGTACCCGTATACTCGACGGTTACACTACAGGTTTGATATACAGAAAATCTACCTTCGGCATCGGTATAAATATCGTTAATCTGACCAGCCACTGCAGTATCAATACCAAACGTAGCAGTATGTAATAACGTACCGCCTACAAACGTAGAATTTACATCTGTTTGTGAGGTGGGTATTATAGAAATGATACGATAAAAACCAGGAACATCATTAACTGACATCGAAAACTCCCACTTTTGAGTAGTGGGGTTGTAGGTCGCGGTTTTGGTTATTCGCTTTGTTTCAATTCCTAAACTCGACCTGATATACACGTCTGCTTTGCCTGCTGTTGATAAACCAAAAATATTATGTTTTGATCTAGTCATTTCAGCGTCATTTGCTCCAATAATAGAGAGCGTTTGAACAGGATAAATTTCTTTTAATCGAGAAAGAATAGAATTCTTTGTAAGCAGCGTTTTATTGGCTAAACTTTGCTGAAATTTAGATATCAGCATTTTATCGGTATCAATAGGTAATCCTGAAGTAAAATTTCCATACGCTTCAGCTTCGATAAAATTAGTTAATGTTTCTCCGGGGCCAAGGCTAAGCTTTGTTTTATCAGATAACTGATATTCTGTTCCTACATTTTCCGCTTCAACAGGAATTAAAAAATAATATAACGAACCTTGTTGATTTAATTTAATGTGATTAACGTCTGTTGGATTGGTCGTGATTACATAATTCGTCATTACCAAATAATTAAGTTT
>Ga0255211_1000705_pt1 | contig 11175 bp, 11 predicted proteins | sample Miss_Yuk_RepB_8d_FD_183036 | JGI IMG/M metagenome (GOLD analysis project Ga0255211, IMG submission 183036) | Freshwater microbial communities from Mississippi River, Louisiana, United States - Miss_Yuk_RepB_8d | ecosystem: Environmental > Aquatic > Freshwater > River | place: USA: Louisiana...
GACCCGTTGGCATCAGGATCAACTGAACTTGCGAAGTCTCGTGGTAGTGAAAAAGCATGGAACACCTCTGCGATTACGCCTGGCACCGCATTTATGACAAAACTCAACACACGTATGCGCGATTACTGTGAAGTAAAAGCGCGCGTAATTGGAAATCAACTCGCATATGTATATTCTGGCAGCGACATTCCGGGTGAAGGTGAGCATAAAATTTTCGAGTATATCCGTGAAAATTCGAAATATCACCAAGATACAGTAACGTTGATCTATGGCCTAGACGCGGACTTAATTATGTTGTGTTTGAACCATCTACATATCTCTCAGCGTATCTATTTGTATCGCGATACACCAGAATTTATACAGTCACTTGACAGCACATTATCGAGTAGCGATCAATACTATCTAGATATACCAGAATTCGCATGTTCGTTAGAAGAGATCATGCGTGAAACGAAAAGCGGTAGCAGCGGCTGTGATAGCGAACTTCAACACAAAACTCCTTATATATCTGATCATAAAACAATATCGACTACAACCCTAGCAAAGGGTAGCACCGATGATACCCTCATGAAAATAACACCAGAGGTGATTGCCGCGATCGATGATTACATCGTAATGACATTTATGCTTGGCAACGATTTCATGCCACATTTTCCATCGTTGAATTTACGTACAAATGGTATGACCGTATTACTTCAAACATACGCAAATATGTTTAAAGGTACGAATAATTACTTAGTTTCACGTGAATGCGGACGACCAGTCATAGTTTGGAAGCATATGCGCGCGTTTATTGGATTGTTGGCCGAGACCGAGCATAATCGTTTCATGAATGAACATAAAACACGGGATCGACAAGGAAAGATGAAGTTTGGAAGTGATTGTTCCAATAGTAATAATGGAATGTCGGGAAATAAACGTGCTGTGGGCAGAGACGTTGAAACGACGAGCACCGCTACCGCTTCCGGAACAGCGATCGATAAATCACAACCGTCTGTCGCCGTCGATATTCGCGAACTCACGAAGATCGCATGTAGTCGAGTAGTTCAATTGGTTGGTAATATCGAGCGTTGCCATTCTTTGAACGAATTCATGTCCATTCCACTTCAAGAACGCGCCGCCGAGAAATATATTGACCCATTTCGAGAGAATTGGGAGTTCCGTTATTATGACGCATTATTTGGTATCGATATTTATGCTAGACCGCGTGAAGGCAATAAGAACGAGAGAATCGACCGACTACAAATGATTTGTGTTAATTATATCGAAGGGTTGGAATGGACCATGCGATATTATTCAACGGGTTGTATTGATTGGCGATGGACCTACACATATCCTTACGCACCGCTCCTCGTTGATTTGATGCGTTATATGCCACATTTAGACACGGCCCTATTTCCGAATGCTACACCTGATGTGAAAAACCCGGTTCGCGACCTTGTTCAGTTGTGTTATGTCCTTCCGATGGCGTCGCATAGCCTTTTACCAGCCGCGGTAGCGGAAAAGTTGAAGCGTTATTACTCGCATTATTATTGCGACAAGCTTGATTTCAAGTGGTCATATTGTAAGTATTTTTGGGAGGCGCATACTGAGTTGCCGCATATCCGGATTTCGGAATTGGAGCGGGTGGTGGCGGGGGTAGCGGGGGTCCGGTGAGTGTGTAATCATTTCACTATTTACGACTGCCACTTATCGCGTCCCATGCCGCCGCAGCGCCTTCTCGAATTGCCATTCCTGGGCGATTATGATGAGCATAATAGTTAGCATTTAGCCCATGACGCATAACACCCGAATTATTGAGTGCAGCATTTACACCAGACTTTATTACGGTGTGTCTGATATTATTTATAATACCTTTTTCATCGGGCTGTGTTGATGACGCAAAATTCATAACTAGTGCGGACATTCTTTGTATTATAATATAATATAATATAATATAATATAATGATCGAATTTTTTCCACTTGTAACGGCGGGTGGATATATACTATACGTTCTAACAGTCGATCTTATAAATTATATAAAGACGTAAAAATGGTGTTAGTCAATCCGACTATATTAAGCCAAGACACAGAAAAATATACTAGAAGATATAACCGCTTGCTCGATATTCTTAAATCTGGAAGCGAAGAAGTCATATTTTGTAGAAAAGGACATGCTTCTCACTTACATAAAGAACACAACGGAAAATATACTCATATTACAGGTGATCTTTATGACGCTGAAAAAATAAGATACAGTTCTTCAAACGAAATATCCGAACTTAACATACAAAATAATTGTAAATACGTCAAAATCGAGTAATATTGAAATTCATAATATTGCTTCGCCCCAAGCAGATGATGATCGGTTTAATGACTTATGTCGAACCATTTTCAAGATGTAGGTAGTAATACATTATATAAATTTATCACGAAACACCGCATCTACACTTTCAAGCGCACCCTCGACCCATCCTTGATGTCGACTCACTACCTCACCAACAACGACCATCCCAGGCATCGGGTGTTGCGCTTTACGAATAAATTCTGGGCGGGTTTTATATTCTGTTGGATGAATCGGGGTGTAATAATGCGTTCCATCATTCCAGTAATAATCCCGAATCGCCATTATGTTCAGTGGTGGTTCATCTTTTGGTATTCCAAGCGCATTTTTTATCCACTTTGAATACATTTCACGAACTGCTGGCGTATTTTCAAGTGCGCCCTTCGATTTCAGAGCTATCGCATGTTGATTATCTGTATAAGCCACCATATATACTCCTTTATCAGGATCCATCTGTATCAATTTTTGAAGTGGACCTTTGACGACCGTAAATGCCTGAACATACCTTTTCATGACTTCGGTGCTCGCGCGATCAAACTTCGCATACACGATAAGAAAGGGCTGACCTTTAATGTGTTGGTATATACTTGTTGGTGATGACGCACCCGGAACGATTTTTCGAATACCCTGTATCGTTGTCGCAATCACTACTTTATTCGCATAGTATTTCTTATGATTGGCAGTATTGATTTCGAACCGATACTTGGCATCGTTGTCATTACCTCCGCTGCCCTTTCGTGGGTCTATCTTAACCACCTCAGATGAAAATTTGAAATGCGTTTCTCCTATCTGGTCATACAATCTCTCGATGAGATCGCTCCAAGGAACATGAAGCGCCGTCCATCCACTACTCACATTATCGTCCATTCCATAGTGATATAATGTCTCGCATATATCGGCGTCTTCGAAATCGGTATAACCAGTTGTAATAACAAACTCTTTGTATCTGTCAGCACCAAGAACATCTACGAAAAATTGCTTGAATGTCTTATCTTGATGAAAAGACGAGTCTTTTTTGTAGGCGTCTTTCAACTCTCTAACAATTCCGATAATATCGACTGGTTGAAATGATGCGTAATTTCGCGTGGATTTGAATTCAGAATACGGAGTTTTAGTATCATTAAGTAATTGTATAAGCGCATGATCTTTGTTTTTACGTCCGACACCTGCGCCAACAACGACATCCGCGCCATAAAATGTTTCGTTGCCTGCGCGACCACCCATCCATGTTTTATCATTTTTCTCTAAAATAAGGAATGTCGTATTTGCGGGTGCGAGGCATTTGATTTGGTATCCCGCATATAAACCGGCGATCCCGCATCCGACAATAATAATATCAACGCTATTGTTGTTCATAATATTATATGGTTTGGTTATAATTTATTCAATAAAGTTATTACGTTCGATTACTGTTTCTTTGGCGATATTCTTGACCACCTTCATTATATTATCATCTTCGCCGTCATAACCATGCTTTGATAGTTTCATATACATGTCATTTGCACGTGTCTCGCTCTTCTCGCATTCAGGATGTTGCTTCGCCCATTCATGTATCATTCTAATATTCTTTTGCTCGACTGTTTTAACTGCTTTGATAAGATTATCGCTGTCCACACCTTCCCGTTCCCATTTATCATGTTCCTTTACATACAATACTTCGCGTTTACGGTCGCTACAATGAATCGGACGTTTATGAATATCTGTGTTTTTCAGATTATCGATGAATATGCTTGAAATACCCTTCACATAACCATTACGTCCTACATTTTCCATGTCTTCCGTTGATAGTTCAATCGAATTCACGAAGTCGGTTATATTCATCGCATCTTTACACTTTTCATTCAGGAATACGTTGATGCTGAAATGATTATCGCCGTTGTGATTATATATATTATTATTCGTAACGGATGCCGCATTATTCAAACATAATTCCAATACTTTGTCGGTTGTTGCTTGTTGGTTTGCCATAAGATCTTGATTTGTTTTAATTATTTCAGTTGTATTTTTTACAACATCAGCAATAATCTTTTTGAATGCGACGTTATCTTGTAATAACATATTCATCATATTCATAACGTTGGGGTCGGTTGTATTCGTTATTTGCGGTTCTTCTGTTATTGTGCCGTTACATGTTTTCATATGACGAGATAGTCCGGATGAATAAGCGTAACATAGACCGCAATATTTACATGTGCGACTCTTATTTGAAGAACGATTTATCTTTTTCAGAGTAATAGGCTCATTATATTTTTGATTTGAATTATCAACAGTATTCAATACTATTTCATTTTCATTTTCATTTTCATTTTCATTTTCATTTTCATCAGTTGAATCTTCGTTTTTATTTTTGGCTTCATCTAAATGTGATATACCGCATTTTGATAAATGCTTCTTTGTTTGAACATGTTTTTTATAATCATAACGATTTAATGTATAAAAATTACAAACATTACAAGAAAATATCATTTTATACATATTATATAATATATATTTAATTTAATTTAATTTATACGATTGCGTTTATCGTGTGGCGGTTTTATTATGTCAAGATACTTATCGTAATCAATACCATATACTGTTGCGTTTTTAGTATAAGTAAAAAAAATATTACACCATGATTCGTGTAAATTTGCGTTATCCAAAATGATAACAAATGGTAATGTTAGTTATCATGTCCAAAAAAATGTCCATTTTTGGGAAGTCGCTCAAACCGCGTCCGATGCGTTCGTTTAAAAAAGTCAGTCACAATATTTTCTTCCCAAAAAATGTTTTGTGAGCATGTCAGTCACAACCGTGTTTTTTCATGTTGTTTCAAAAGTCTTGGCCGCTATGTCCAAAATGGACATTTTAAAAATGTCCGTATTTTTATACAAAAAACGCAGCCCGATAGGTATAAAATAACGCATACAACCAGACGATAATCAGTAAGACATATGTAAAATATCGCAAGAAACTCTTAAATTACCATTTTGGAAAAATGTCCATTTTTGAGAATCCCCGCTTCAACCGCCGATATTTCATTAATTTTATTGTTTTCGAACGGAATATTTTCGGCCAATCACTGACTTTTCGGACTTCGTCCGTCCTTCCAAAATCCGCCATTTTTATATAAACCGTTCTATATGTATTCTACTATATCCCACCATCTCGAAAATGGCGATTTCTGATATTATCCTGATGTCCCTCGTTACAACCATTCCCATACTTTATACATTCCCGATGATACTCGCGCATTTTTTCAAAATTCAAGGCTACAAAATTTCCGACCAAACCGAATGTAACCAACTTATTAACAAGTTACAAATCCGACGTTCTGTATTTTACCAAAATGGCCGTCCATTCGGCGTATTCTATGGAAAATGGTATATCGGATATATTTACTCGAATGATACACAACACGGAAGTCAAGGACAGATCATGTATATTATTATGAAACGAACCACGTATGAAATAACCACTGGTAAAAGTTCATTATGTGGTGGTTCGTTTGCCACCAACGCGAATGCTACAAACAACGGAACCACCACCGACAACGCCGTCTGCGAAAACAAGATCATCGACATTCGTGAACGGCGCGGCAATCCATGGTGGTGGGAATATTCTGACCGTAAATATGACGCTACCAAGTTCCTGAAACGAGAACCGAGAGATTATCAAGCGATTATTATCGCCGATATTCTCTCGATCATCAAAAATAAATCTTCGCGAAGCGGCACATTTTTCATTTATGGCGAGCCAGGGACTGGCAAATCCATCCTTACATTACTTCTTGCGAAACAGATCGGCGCATATTATTGTGACACATGGAAGCCGACTGATCCAGGCGACAATCTCTCGAAAGTATATAGCACGGTTTCACCAGACGATAACAAACCGCTCGTATTGATATTAGAAGAATGCGATCGGTTGATCATGAATGTTCTAGACGGCAACGTAAAACCACATCTTTATATACCGATCCCGATGATGGATAAATCTGACTGGAATAGTATGTTGGATAAAGTCACCGACTTGGGATTTTATCCAAATTTAATATTGATACTTACATCGAATGTCTCTCGTGACGATATTCATGAAAAGGACACATCAGTGCTGAGAGATGGCCGAATTGACAAGGCCTATCATATGAAACGAAGCGATTGAAACGGAACGGAACGGAACGGAATGAAATCTACGTCCTTCGCCCCTTTTTCCGATAATTACGAACACTACCAACTCCGCCAGATGCTAAACTATGAGGTTTATAATAGAATCGGTTGTTATCTGTGAATAAAGCACGATTCCCGAACATTACTGGAAGAAACCATGACGGCACAGGCGGCGCAGGAGGCGTTGGTATTGCGAATGACGGCACGATCGCAAATGTTCCAGCAGTGCTAGTAATCGTAGCTCCAAGGCTACCAGAAGCCCCAGTCGCTGTTAAAAGTAACACGGTGTTGGCGGTATTGGATACCATCGAAGTGCTGACCGTAAAATTCGCAGTATATTTCGCGACACCTTTTATGTAATGAAAATAATACATGTAGCCGCCAAACGCGGCATTTGAAGACAACGTAGTTTCATTCGCCACCAACAAATTCTCGGTATTCGTATAATTATAAGTGTCGGCAAGAGGTGTTCCAAACGACACGCCATTCATGTAGAATGTAGTTGTTCCGCCAGTTCTACATATCGCAAAATGAACCCATTTGTTCTTATAAACACTCGAAGCAAGATTAGCAACAAGATAGGATGAATTATTTTGCCAAAAATAAAATCTCCCTCCTTCAATTGATACACCGATCGATATATTACTAGAACTATACGTCCCTTTCTGAAATATTCGCGGAAATGAGTTCGTGTCCATCTCATATTGAAACCATTCTATGGTGAAATCTTGTGTCTCGAAATTTAGAGCGGTAGCATTCGGAATGCTGATATATGACGTATTATTTCCCAGAAAATATAAACTAGACATAAATATACGTAGTTTATATTTACATGATATAATTATTTCATACATTTTGTATTGTTCCAAATAACCGATCCATAAAATAATTCATACCGTAATTGTAATGAAACATGCGATGATGAGTTTGATGAAATCCACATGTTCGTCCGGTATGAGAAGAGACAATCGTATTTATTGTTGCAACGGTTCCAATCAAATAAATATGAAAAACTGAAAAGCGAATAAAATAATGTAGTAAAAAAATAGATCCAAAGTTGGTTATTATTGCATCGAATGGATGCGCATATAACGCAAACATACCAATTACTTCACTATTTTCATGATGAGTTTTATGATACTTATACAAATATTTACTGTGAATGATATAATGGATTGTATAAAACCATACTTCTCCAACAACGATTTGTGAAATAATATATAAAATTTCAGCGAATATAGAATGATAATTATCGACGGGTGCTAACATATATAAAACACAACCTAACGAAAATGGTTGAAATACAAACACATTCCAAAAGAGATTTTCAACATGATGACGCTTTATTTTATTTACATATAGTTCTTTATTTTGGGTATAATCATAATAACTTGCGACAACATATAACCAAGAGCTAAAAAAAGGAACAATAAACATATGCATGATTGCGTTTATAATATAAACAATAATTAATCATTTATATTATATAGGTAATTCTGACCCATTCGATTCCATTTCATTTCATTTCATTTCATTTCATTAGATTTCATTTCATTATGTCTCTCACCCAATTAGAACTTACCCGCGAATCATTTAAGGGATTACTCGAATTCAACTCGAAGAAAAACCGACACACAATTCTCAAACTAACGGCAGATTGGTGTCGTCCATGTAAAACAATCAAAGATCTAGCAATCCAACAAGTCGCAAATCTCTCGACCAGCGAATGCCTTATCGAATGCTATGAAGTGAATGTAGATGATTCGATTGATTTTTACGCATTCATGAAACAGAAGAGAATGGTGAACGGAATCCCAGTTTTCCTTTTTTATAAAGCCAACAACACGGAATATATTCCGGACGATTCTGTGACCGGTGCGAATCCTCCTGACATCGTTGCGTTCTTTGCTCGATGCGCAAAAGTTTCAGTAGATCTGGCCCCGAAATAGTGAGTATCATCTTATTTACTCATAGTAAATAACATAAAATCATAACATAAAACATACTAATAATAAGTATCTGAATATCATGGAATCTCTCGATCTTAATATTGACAATTATAATTTACCAGACATTCTTGCGCTATTCAATCTACCAACATTATTCAACGAGGTGGATTTAAAACGCGCCAAACTTGCTGTGTTGAAAACCCATCCAGATAAAAGCCAGCTTCCGAAAGAATATTTTCTCTTCTTCACGAAAGCATATCGTATCATCCATCAAATCTATACGATTCGTAATCCTGTTACCAACGAACATTATACACAAAGGGTTGAGCGAACACCGCGCACATCGTCGGTTCCGTCGTTGCGGTGTGTCGATAAAGATACACTCCGCGAGTCTTATACGCCGATGGGCACGGCAATATCAGCAGCCAAATCGATTGTAGATTACGGGCGTATGATGCGCCAGGAAGGATACCAGCCAGACACAACCGATGAATATTCACAAGCAACGCATGAGAGAATGAAACGTCGGTTGGACGAGATGATGACTTGTGGTGGGAATGGCACCACCGCCGCCGCCTCTGACAAAGCAACAAAGGTGAGCGAATTTAATCGTTGGTTTAATGAAAAGTTTGAGCAATATCGACTAAAAGATGAAGAACTAGAAACGGGATATGACGAGTGGTTTCGTGATGGACAAACACAGGAAAATCCAGATTCCGAACAAGACAGCAACGAAGGCGGCAATTGGGCAGATAAAGTCGCCATACTTAATCAACGCAAGCAAGAACTCCGGAATAAATATGCGCTTGTCGAGAGAAAGGAACTGGAATACGCCGGCGGTGGCGGTGGCAGCAGCAGCACCTACGACCTCACGAGAGAACGTCCCCAAGAATATTCAAGCGGGATATTCGACAGCCTCAAATACGAAGATTTGAAGAAAGCGCACACTGAAACAGTAATTCCTGTTACAGAAGAAGACTACTATAAAACCCGTAGATTCAATACTGTAAATGAATTACAAACATTTAGAGACCAATCACGTCGGGATTTATACAGTCAAACAAACCCAGCAGAGCAAAAGCAAATATATGAACAGTCACGCATACGTCAAGAAGAGGAAGACACACGACGCGCATTCATTTTAGCCAAACAAGATGAAATCTCTCGTGATATTCATAAGAAATTGTATTCGGATATATTTCGGTTGGAGAATTAAGATGATCTTGAACCTTCTCGCTGAATTCATAAAAAATTGAAATACTATTTCACATTATGGTGGAATACAGCGACCGCAAAGAACACACGTTTGGAATGAAGAAGTTCAATATCACAGAGTTGATTCGTATATCTCACGCCGATATTGCGAAAAAACACATCGGACAAGTATGCCGAGCCAACAGCAAAGGCGAACCCGAGTTTGGGCGAATTCGTTATGTCACGCCAACGTCAATCGTTTATGACCGACTGACACAAACAGAAGATGGCGACTTTATTCCACACCCAATTTCGTTCAATCCTATCACAAAAAATACTCTAAAGATTTCAACACGCAGCATCAAGCTTATTGCGATATCTCAAATGTAATCAGACCCCACCACACCATCAATTGAACACTTTCGATGTAAAGAAAATGAAATACAAGAATGCTAACACTTTTTTATATATTTTTATTCTATATACGATATCGTAAAATAATAATAACATTACAATTTAAGAATATTCATACATTATACACCCGACCCCGATGCTCGAAAACAAAGTAATAAAATTGGCAATCGCTTACCTCCTTATTATGTTGATTGGTTTCATTTATAACAAATATAAGAAAACAATCGAAGTGAAGGAACAATATGATGATGGGCAACTTATCCAGAAGTATCTATTGAACGACAGCAGCATCACGAAGAACAATAAACCGATTCTTTGGATTCATATTGAATTCGACAAAAATGCGCGGTCATGGGAGAGCTTTGGATCTAGAACAAGCGACAACTTGAACCAACCTTATCAATATCTCACTATCCGAAATATTATTGAACACTGTGGCGAGAGCTTTAACGTATGTCTCATCGACGATGACGCATTCGTGAAGATTATACCAGAATGGCGCACGCGCGTCGAACATCTTCCGCGCCCACTTCGTTCACATATCCGCGATCTCGCACTCGCAACGATACTTCACATTTACGGCGGATTTCTGATTCCGAGTTCATTCATATGTTTTCACAACCTACGTTCTCTCTATGACGCTCACCTTGAAACAGCAAATGTCGTAATTGGCGAACTCCGCACTATGTCATCTCTCGCCGCGGAGAAACAATACTCACCATCAACGAAGATTATGGGTTGCCGTAAGTTCGATCCAGTAATGAAGGAATATATGGAATTCTTGATGGACATCAACAACCGCGATCAAACGCATGAAATGGATTTTACTGGTGAAACTACTAGATGGTGGTGTGCGAAACAAGCCGCAGATTCAAAAGCGGTTAGTCTTATTCCAGCGGAAGAACTTGGTGTGAAAACAACGACAAATAAACCGGTTCTTATTGAAGAACTCCTTGCCGACGTCGATGTTCCGCTCTCACCTACCGCGGCAGGATTATACATTCCAGAACAGGAAATACTTCGACGAAGCAAGTTTCAGTGGTTTGCGCGTCTCTCGCCGAAACAAGTGCTCGAATCAAATACACTGGTGGGGAAGTATCTGTTAATAAAAGCGTCCGGGTGCTAAAACCACAACTCGCACCGCCA
>Ga0255211_1000707_pt1 | contig 11160 bp, 9 predicted proteins | sample Miss_Yuk_RepB_8d_FD_183036 | JGI IMG/M metagenome (GOLD analysis project Ga0255211, IMG submission 183036) | Freshwater microbial communities from Mississippi River, Louisiana, United States - Miss_Yuk_RepB_8d | ecosystem: Environmental > Aquatic > Freshwater > River | place: USA: Louisiana...
ATAAAAATGTGAGTTTGATGGGCGAATGGGCGGCACAACACCCGAAATGTATGATGAGTCATACAAAAGAAAATGACGAGTATTTTAAGTTGTCTAAAATTATAACAGATGGTGCGCAAGAAGGAAATATATCAAAGGTAATAAAAAGAGTAGCGAAAAGCGTAGCAATAGATAAATCAGCGTTGATGTCTTTGAATACGGTATAAAAATAAATCGTTGTTTATGTCGTAAGAATGAATAAAGTAAATGAAGTTGTATCTCTCTTTGCGAATTTCATCAATTATTTAAATGTTTCTTATTATGAGTATCAATTTACACAGAAACATGAACAAGCTCGTGCAAATATAGTTTCTATATATAATCATGTATCAGAAACCCCGGAAAAATCGCCGTCATTAGAAGATTGTATCTCATTTTATAATGATATTCGTGTTCTTGAAAATGTAACCGATACTGACGATCATGATTATCATATATACAAGCGATTATTACGAAGGCACATCGCAGCGCTTAGCATTAGCCCTACCCCTGAATGATTCGTTTCGCGCATTCCACGATTTCACTTGGATAGCCGAGTTCGCGGAGAACCTTCAACCCGCCTTTTATCATGGATATTCCGTCAGCGACCTTATACAAATACGTTCCAGTATCGGGACATACTGACATATGAAGATTCGAAATAGCATCACTATTGTTCTTTTCAAGAAGTTGACACAATTCGATATAATGTGTCGTAAGAATAAGATCGACTTTCGGGTTTTTTGAGATATAATCAATATATCCATATGCTGCTGCTACAGCCTCATACGGATTTGTTCCTGAGTAAAGCTCATCGAAAATACAGAAATGCCGCTTTGATGGATTGTTAATAATACAACGTAAGATTTCCATACAACGACGTGACTCAGCTTGGAATAGACTATCGCGTCCGGATGTATCTGGGATGTTGAGGTAGCAGTGGAGATAATCATATGGATTGATTTCGGCGCGTTGATAAAAACCAAAACCGAGTTGTTGAGAGATTATGATATTAAATAGCGTGGATTTGATTACTGTGGTTTTACCCGCGGCATTCGGACCGGTGATGACGAGTTGCTTATCTAAGATTACATCATTCGCGATGACCTTGTCGGGATTGTGCGAATTCAACGGCGCGTAAATTTGGCCGAATAGTTTGGTGACACCGGTTCTCGTTTTCTTATTCTTTGAAACAACTGTTGGCGCCGGCGGCGGGGGCACGCTGGTTTCCGTGACAGATTCGGATAATTTTTCTTCAGTTGGTTGTTCTTGTTCTTCCTTTAGATCATCATCGAGAGATTGAATAAACGAGCATTTATGAATGACGCCATTGATAACAAAAGACCGACATGCGGTCAAATGTTCCATATAAGCATTAAATCCGAAACTGTATTCCAGTAGTTCATTTAGGTCTGTTTGTGAAAATAATGAATAATAATTCTTCATGACATATCCGATTTGAAAGAATTTGCTTACACTCACAGAAAACGGCGAAATATCGGAAAGCGCGGTAGTAACTTCTTCAAGCAAACGGTATCTCTCGGCAAGTTCCTCACGGAAAGGTTCGTATGTCGAGAGATGATACGTCTGAATAAGTTGAATCATATAGTTCATATTTACTCCCGTAGCCGTCAAATATCCGTTGATGGTATGTATATGTGTATGAACCAATTTGATATTATTGTAAAATCGCAGACACGCCATGATGTTCTGGTAAATTTGAATAAAGTAAAAAACTACCGACATCAATATATACATTTTTTGTTCGATACTTACATTTTCGAACTGTGTAAATAATTTACCGATAGAATGCTGACTGATAATCTCTTTCAATATGTCGGCATATTCTGATATCGAAACACGTAACCCGCGCATCAAAAGAATGAAAAATGGTATAATCAACACGATTAAAGGAGTGAGAAGTGCGATAATCGGTGATGATATATTATAAAGGCTCAGAAATTGAAGAAACGATGAAGATGTATTGAGTTTTGCGAGGAAGGGGGTTTCGATATAACTGAATTTCTCTTTAAAATCGTGAAGTTTACCGGTTCCGCGAAAATTTTTCCACGTTTCTTTCATTGTTGAAAATGCGTCAACGCATCCTGTATGACCAGTATTTTGTGCGATACAGCGATCCAAGAGTTCATGATCGAACATTTCGAGTAAGGTCTGTGTTTGTTTCAAGTATTCGATGTCGGTTGTATAACACTTGCTCCATATGGGTAAATGTTCTGTGCCATACACAGATGACGGTGAAAATAGATAATGATAGAGTCCTTTTACTGCTTCGTCGCCGTCATCGCCGTCGTGTGTATTGGTGACATTAGATCCGAGTTTGGGTTTAACTTGAAGCATTTCAAGATCTTCGACAATCGACAACGGTAGTTCATGTAGTTTGTCTGGGTTGGTATAAGAGATTGGATGTTTGAAGGTATTTGTTGATGTATCGGGCGTCGTTGTTTCATTCGTTTGTGATGGTTTCGTGATACCTCCTAAATGTTCAAATAATAGTGCTTTTACTTTGTCAGGCTCACGCGGAATTTCGCCCACCGATTCACGAACATCCGCGAGTAAAGAACATACGCTAAATGAACAACTCATTATTATATTGCTATGACACAACAATATAATAAATCAAACTCACCGGTCGTAATAATGATACACCTACACTACAATAAACAATTCTTATCAAGAATCGCCATGACGTTTTCAGGAGTGTAAAACATATAACCATTTTCACTTACATCATATTTGTCCTTTGTAAAGGTTTGTAGTATGGTTAAAACCTCTTCCGGTGTATTATAAATCACAGCTTTATCTTTAAGAATCAATAGGTGTTCGCGGTCAATAGAACCACCATAGGTGATGACTGGTTTTTTACATATAGAAAATTCACCACATGTTAAACCAAATGTTTCGCCATCTATTCTGGCGTGAATGAGTGCGTCACATGTGTTTATAAATTTACGCTTGAATAACATGTCGGTAGTTCCAGGCAAGTGAATTACATGTTTATGTTGATAAAACGGATGAGTATTCATAAATAAAAAATATACATCATCTCTCGTTGAAAGAATTTGTTTAATAGCATCATGGACAAATCGAATATCAAAGGTCTCCTTTCCTCCGTATCTACCAAAAATGATGGCGTCTTCAGGTATTCCTAATTCTGACCGTAAATTTTCGTGACAATCCGGTAATCTAACAATATGTGGTGTAACCGGATAATTTTTACCGAATCGTTGATTGATGGTTTCGCCAATAGGGGTATATACTTGACCATGCGGTTGAGTGATATTGAACACGCAATGAATAATATTAATACAGTTATTTGAAAATAATCCGTCGTTTTGTCCGGATTTAATGATAAAAAGGTGTGTTATTTTATGTTCTAGAACAATTTTGTCAATATCTGGTTGTGAGCTGTAATAAAATACATCGAATCTTTCGTTGAATTTATCGTATGCCTGTTTATCAACATCAAATTCATGTTTGATTCGATTATAGTCTCGTGTTATAATAACGCTTTTATTACCTAAGAGTGTCTCATTATAATGAGCGTAGTCATAGATTGCGACTTCGGTGCCTCGTAATGTTAGTTTATTTGATAAAAAAGCAACGGTCTTCATGCTTGTTTTCTTGTGTAATAATACATTATCTCTTTATATTGAATAATGTATTAGTCAAATGTTGTTATGTATAATAGCGAGCGAGCGTGTGAGTGCGAGCGTGTGAGTGAGCGTGCGTGTCTTAAATCCCCTCCATAAAATTCACAGGCAACTCGGTGATCGACGTCTGATAATAGGATTCGATCTCTTTTTTGATTCGCATATCACGTCGAGTAATGAAATTGATAGCCACACCCTTACGCCCCCATCGTCCTGAACGACCAATACGATGAAGATATATGTGAACATCTGGTGGCATATCAAAGTTAATAACGGTGCTTACTTGTTGAATATCGATACCACGCGCAGTAACATTCGATGAAATAAGCACACGATGAATGCCCGCCTTGAACTCTTGATAGGCCTTCTCGCGATCTCGATTATCACCTTTCTCCATTCCGCTGTGGATACAGCAAACTGGAAATCCATCGAAAAGCATGGCCTCGTGAAGATCGGCTACACGTTTCGTTGAATTACAGAAAATGATACACTGAGAAACGGAAATTGTCTTGAATAGATCCTTCAAAGTCAAGTATTTCTGAACGTCATCATCAAGTGCGACATAATGTTGCTGAATACCTTCCAACGTAAGTTGTTCCGCCTTGACTTGGATATTTACAGGATTTCGCATGAATTTTTCAGTTAGACTATATAACTCGGTAGGCATCGTTGCACTGAACAATACAACCTGAATATCTGATGGCATATACTGGAAAATATTATAGATTTGGTCATTAAACCCCGCAGAAAGCATTTCATCTGCCTCATCAAGCACAAGCATATGAACCTGTGAACTTTGAATATGATTGCGTCGGATCATGTCGAATACACGACCTGGACAACCAACAATAATATGAGGAACTGACTTACGAAGCTCCGCAGCATCATCTGCGGTAGATGTACCACCCACAAGAAGACGCAATACAAGTCCTGACATCATCGCAGAAAGTCCTTGAATCACGTCATAGATTTGACGAGCAAGCTCTCGAGTCGGAGCAAGAATAATCACTTGAGTCGTTGTCTTGGTTACATCAACGCTTTGTAATGCCGCGACTGTGAATGCGCCGGTCTTTCCTGTCCCAGATTGAGCCTGCGCGATTACATCACGGCCGTTGATAATCGACATGATTGATTTTTGCTGAATATTACTAGGTTTTTCAAAACCATATGCGTATATTCCACGAAGAAGATCAGATGATATTTCAGCAACGTCTTCCCACACTTTGAATTCGGGATATGAGCCAGAGCCAACGTTCGCACTTGGAGTATCGTCACTAAATGACATAAGAAGATATAATAACGAGTTAATAAAGAATATAACGAATATGTCTAATAATCATAGTAAAATATATTTAAGTTCATTATTTATTCACGTGACGCACACGCATGCCACACACGCACATACATATATACACACACGCACGATGACTTACTTCTAAAATCATTAAACACGTATAAAATTGATATAAAACTTATATATGTATTATTATAGGCATCATTATCATCATCATCTCTGGACTACGCACGATATTATAATATGGCAAAAATCACACACCGCTACGACCTTCCCGATTATGGCGCATTTATGAATATGGGATTTGAATTGAAGTTACCGGATGATGTTATCAAGTCTGTATCTGATTTAGCTGATTTGGTCGGAGCACCCACATATATTAAAACTCCGGTTTTTCCGGTTCGAGATCCAAATGATTTTCGCACAAGTTCAACCAGTCTTACTAATGGCGGTTATCATGTTGCGGGTAGTAGTGCGAATACGTTTCAGAGCAGATTTGGTGGAGGGAATAACAGCAACGGAATGGAAGCGCCAAACAGTTTTGGTATGGGAACTCATACAATAACGCGTCAAAATGCGTCGTCTTCTTCTCGTAACCAACAAATTCCGAATAGTGAATGGGATACGATTTTGTCATTTCAGAAGACAGAAATGAAGAAAAAGGAAGGTATCGAGCTGAGTATTGATAATATTCGTTCCTACCTGAACAAACTCACCGACAAAACGTATGATTCGATGCTTGCGAACATATTGAAAGAAATCACGGGGTTATTTGAGGCGTGTTCTCATGACACATCTGATGAACATAATACACAAACGGTGATGAATCGGATTGCGTTGTCCATATTTACAACAGCAAGTTCAAACGCGTTCTACTCTGAAATCTATGCGCGTTTGTTTCAGGATTTGATGGCGAAAGAAAAAGAGCCGGATCATGCCGAATACGCAGTTTTTCGGAATGTATTTGAGGAGAATTTAGCGTCATTTATGTCACTCTTCGATACGATAGAGTATTGCGATCCAAAGAAGAATTATGACAAGTTTTGTGATATCAATAAGGCAAATGAAAAGCGGAAAGCGATGTCGCTCTTTATTGTGAATCTTATGAAAATGGGGATTGTCGAGAAATCACAGGTTCTCGCACTTATGAAGCAAATCCAAGATCTAATGTATTCAAATATACGCCAAGAAGGAAAGACGAACGAGGTGGACGAGCTCGCAGATAATCTATTTATCATGGTGAAACATGCTCACGCCGTCCTGAAAGATCCAAGCAGCAACGATCCTGAAACCATCGAGTTGTTTCATACACGAGTAGAGCAAATCACCGAGATTTCAAAGATGAAAATAAAGAGCAAACCAAGTATTACGAACAAGACGATATTTAAGCATTTGGATATGTTGGATGAGATTTCTGGGAAAGCGAAGAAGTAAGAATAAGAATTTTGGTTATTAATTGTAAAAGATATTGACCATCGATATATATGTTTTCTTTTGATATTGGATTTCTATCACGAAACGTTCCACCATACTTATAAGGTGTGATTTCATAGTATTTTTTCCCTAATAAATACGATAAATTATGAAAATCCGCCTTGTGATATTCAGGATGAAGTAATGGTCCGTTACACCTTGTATCAAATGAAATTTTATTATGAAAATGATTGTCGCATACGGGGTCACAATACCAATCTTTACGAAAGTTGATTTCGATTAAAGGTGTAGAAATTGGCGTGAATATGATATTTGTACATGCGGCTCCATGTGCTGAAATAAATATAGCGGCTTTCGAACAAATCGCATATTGTTCTTCTGGTGTCATATCATCGAAACAACAATACTGAAATGGTATATGAAACAAATGTTTGTTTTTTTCTAGAAAAAGCTGGATGGGTTCACCCGTTTTTGTATCGTATAAATATCGATTATTTTCTTTACGTTGATTCAATAATATATACGTACCTTTGTCAGATGGAATGATGTGTTTCAACATATCAAGTAATAATTGGTTTTTCTCATATTTAATATAGTAAATGTGTTGAAATGGTGACCGTTTGGGATAATTATATATGAAGAGGTCATTTGTATATTTTACTTGACACTGAAAAACGCGTTCTAGAACGAATTTTCGCCATTTTTGACATGGATTATTTATATGTATAGCATTGTTGTGTTGTTCATCATAATATACGTAGATGTTAGAATAACTCGCATCATAATACATATACAAATCGTATAAAATATGAAAAATGTTATTATCAGGTATTCGTGATACAAATAAATCGTTCATGATAGATAAATAGAACCTAAAAATATATTTATTATTGTTATTATTGTTATTATTGTTATTATTGTTATTGTTATTATTGAATTCATGAAATTCATCGTATCGTTTACAACAAGTCCAACCCGTATGAATAAATGCGGCCCGATGATTCATAGTATTTTAGACCAAACACGAAAACCTGATTTATTTTTATTGAACATTCCCGAAGTGTTTGCGCGAACAGGTGAGTCGTATATTGTGCCGAAATATATACGTAAATCACTAACGGTGAATCGTGTTGATACGGATTATGGTCCTGCTACTAAAATTTTACCGTGTGTTATGTATTTGTCTCACAGTGATCGGGTGAAAGAATATGATCCGGGAAATACACGCATTATTTACTTGGATGATGATATTGCGTATCCGAAGCGCATGATCGAGACATATGAACGCATGATTCCACCCAACGATAATAATGTATGGACATCAACCGGTTTCGATTTCGTGAATATGGGACTTAATGGTAAACGAGGGCATCTTGATACCGCGACGATTGCGGAAGGATACGGATCGGTATGTGTGAAATTGAACACATTTGGCGATGATTTCGTCGAATATATGACTCGATATACTGCGATGAATAATCCGGTGTGCCGTCTCTCAGATGACATGATTTTAAGTAACTATTATCATCGAAGAAATGTCGGGATTACGATTATGAATCTTCCGGGACTTCTTTCGATAAATGATATTTGGGATGAGAAGAAGATTCTGGATTATGGAAATGAGGATGATGCTCTCCATTTGGGCGCAGGGGGGACTTCCGATAATAATGTAGATAGGTATAAACGCGTGATTACAGTCTTAAATAAAAATAAAGAGCGTTGTTTTAAATTGTCATTTATTACGACAGAAACGGATGCTTCAAGCGGAGTCACGCGAAATACGCTCGTCTATCGATAAATTCGGTATTCGTTTGCGAACTCAGTAATTATTATTTATATGTATATAATAATTACATTCCATTCCATTCCATTACATTACATTATGGTAAAGTCCAAACTCAACGATAATATCAACTATCATGAATATTCGCATTTAGAAGAAGAAGATTTTAACTATAATACGCCATTATTTCAGGTTCAATTATTACGCGATCCTCAAAAGGTTGTCATAGGAATAGGACAATTAAACTATCATTTCGCGAAACGGTATAATGTAGTCTATGTTCCGATTTATTTATTCAATACTGAAATGGAATTCATGAAACAAATTGGCGTGTATGAAATGCCATCGGGTCAGATTAAGATGGATGAATCCGGTGATTTGGATGTCAGGCGTTTGACCCCTTTATTATATGGATTCGTAAATGTAGAGTTGTTACGTAAATCTCGCGCAAAGTCCGGTATCGCCACGACGACGACGACGACGACGAGCGATTCATCTTCGATAGACCCAAAGAAACGTGTGGCGGAAATAAACGAAATCAAGAAATCTCTCGGAAAGGAACCTGTAAAACCGGCCATGCCCGTAGTCGCCGTTCCTACGAATGAACATGATATCGACAGCGACAGCGACGGTGGCGGCGATACCACCGCATCGATGTTTGGTATGGACGCACGACAGACCCATTTATTATCAGGCGCATCTATCTTACCACTTCAAACCAAAGAACAATCTGAGCTTGAGAGAAAGCAGTATAAACCAAATCCTGCTTCTGATCTCTGGATCCAGAAATATCTTCGGAATAAGTATTTTAATTTTATAGACAACGAAGGTGGAAGCGATGCGCTTTTTGCGGTGATTCGTGATGCGCTACTTACACAAGGCCGCACAACGACCATACTCGAACTTCGTAAACAACTCGCCGACGAAATTACCGATGATGTATTTCGGGCGTATCGAGAGAAGTTTGCCATGTATCATAATCTCTCAAAAACACAATTCCGAGAGACGAAAGAGTTAGAGAACAATTATAATGATATCAAACGACGAATATCATCGATTCATGATCGTGCGCAACAACAGCTTATGATTGCCAACGCAAAAAAACTAGTGACCGAGCATAACCAAAAGCATGATGAAATGAAATATACAAAACTATTGGGAGGTAATTATGATTACATGCGTGATGTTCGTTCTCTCGATCAATTGAAAGAACGCATGATGACGTCGATGTATTGGCCAGATGGTTGGGCCATCGCCGCGCTGGAACGTGTTTTGAATTTGAAGTTTATTCTATTTTCGAGAGATGCGTATGAAACTGGTGATATTGATAATGTTCTTCAGTGTGACAACGGTGTTTCCATGGATGAATCGATCGATCAAGCGATCCGAAAGCGTGGCGTTTTTGAACCGACTGCTTATATTTTAATAGGAAAAACCGGTTCAAATGCTGTTCATTCTAGTGGTCGAGGCAATAGTAGTAGCAGTCGTTCTCCGCGTAATCGTCATAATCTGCTTTCAAAATCCGCAGCAACATATCAGTTGATCACTTATAAAACACACGGAGTTCTCTCATTTTCTGAATTGCCCTACGATATTAAGTTACTGGTGACAACAAAGTGTCTTGAAACCCAGTCTGGTGCGTTTTGCTTGATTCCACAATTCAAACTTTTTCAGCGAGAGCTGGGGATTCGCGTGGATGATATACCGAACGAGAACTTAGATGAACTTATTGAAGAGATTCGTGGAACGCGGAATGCTGTGAATTTATATACACCCGATATCGTATTCCAGTTTTATTCGAATTCTAACCCGAATGCACTGCCTGGGTCGGGAGCAGGAGAGAAAATACCTGAGACAGAGAAAATCCATTTTCACAGGTTGGCGACGTTTGACAACTGGCGACGTAAATTGGCGAATACATGGAATGAACCATTTATGCTTGATAACCATACATGGCAAAGTGTAGAGCATTATTATCAAGCCAGTAAATTTAAAAACAATAACCGCGAGTTTTACTTGAAATTCTCTCTTGATTCACGGTCGCAATTATCTGCGGACCCGCTTTTAGCGAAAGCAGCTGGAAGTAAGAGCGGCAAATTGAATCATAACACGATCATTCGCCCATCGCGAATTACGATTGATCCGGATTTTTTCAATCATGGTCGAAGTGAACGAGAGATGGAGAATGCTACATTCGCAAAATTCTCTCAGAACAAGAATCTCAAAGACCTACTGCTTGCTACTCGGAATGCGAAATTGGTTCATTATGTTCGGGGTGCGGCACCTGAGATTTATCATCACCTCATGCGTGTGCGTCATAAATTGCGAACCGGTGGTGCTAACTCTAACACACGCTGAAATAAGAGGTGAAAAATCCTTGTAACACCGCGAAAATAAGCATAATCACGATAATACGCACCCAGTCGGTTTGAGATGGATTTGTGAAATGGATCCCGGCGACATTCGCGCTTCCATTTGCGACCTTATCACCGTTGATAGTATTGCCTTCGTGATATTTACCGATATTATAATGGATTACATTTTCGATCACATTCAGAACAATAAATACGATGAATGAAAATGCGAAAATATGAAGGGTGCCGGGCTTGAAGTATTTCTTAATAATCAGTTCGAACATGATATTATAATATGTTGTTATTATAATACTATAAATGTGGATAGAAGAAGAATTAAAAAAAGACGCAGCACAAATTCAACGCTCAATACATGCATTATCTGCTGATTATTACAGTAAAATTGGGCGATCTATACGAACTCGTATGAGAGAAAATAAAGAAAATACGACACGGTTTTTTATGAAATTTTATGATTCGTTACGAACGTCAGAATATAATATATACAAAGAACTGAATGAAGATAGCAAAACGTCGTCGTCGTCCGACGCGTCTATACTAACATATACATTTAATGAGGTTCGGAATTCGGCAAATGATTTACCG
>Ga0255211_1000709_pt1 | contig 11147 bp, 9 predicted proteins | sample Miss_Yuk_RepB_8d_FD_183036 | JGI IMG/M metagenome (GOLD analysis project Ga0255211, IMG submission 183036) | Freshwater microbial communities from Mississippi River, Louisiana, United States - Miss_Yuk_RepB_8d | ecosystem: Environmental > Aquatic > Freshwater > River | place: USA: Louisiana...
TCACCCCAACAACAACAATTTAATTTTTAAAACCCAATATGCCAGTATTCAAGAACTTGAATGGACCTTTAGATTTAAACAGCGGTACATTGCATTACCGCATTTAAAAATTAATAATGGAAGCCCCTATCCTAAAGTTCAAATTGGTATTAAATCGGCGCTACCCCTAAACAAAGATTGGGCCCAATTTATTTTTACACGTATTAGCCTTTGGCATACTTTTAAATTAAACCGCTTTGGCATGTTACAATGCCGTGCAGAATCGGGCACTTTTTTAAATGCTAAAAACACCGGCCTAATGGATTATAAGCATTTTTACGGGAATTTAACTGTTTTTCAAAACTTACCAATTGATGGTTTTAGAAATACGCCGTATTATGTATACAGTACCCTAAAGCCCTATTTACAATGGCATAGTGAACTGCATTTAAAAGGTTTACTATTAGATAAGGTGCCCGTATTAAACCGATTAAACGTGCAAGAGGTACTGGGATTTCATAGTTTATACATTCAAGATAAATCCCCCTTAACACAAGTTGTATTAGGAATTGAAAAAATTGCTAAAATATTTAGAGTAGACGTTACTTATACCTTACAACAAGAACCAAGCCGTTCATGGTATTTTAATGTGGGTTTAGTACAGCCTTTTTAATGCGCTAAAATAAAAATCCTTGGAGCGCTATATTTTCGCGGTTGCGCATTTTTCGCTTACTAGAAGGGGATTTATCTGAATATGCACATAAATGTAATATGCCATGAATAATCACCCGCGCGTATTCGTGTTGTGTAGTGATTTTATTTTTTAGGGCATTTTCAATCACCCGATCTTTACTGATAAATAATTCACCGGACACATAATGGGAATCTGAATAATCAAAAGTTATGATATCGGTATAATAATTATGATTTAAATAGGTTTGATTAATATAAAGCAATTCGTCATCGCTTAAAAGATTAATTTGAATGTGCTGAATTTGTTTTTGCTCTTTACGAAGTTCTTCTTTTATCCATAGTTTTACGGCACTGGATTTAAGCCCTGTAAGCAGATTAAAGCCTCTTGTAAATACAATCATAGTAACTGCAAATTACTTGCCCAACATAAGTTGATGCTCTATTTGGTATCGGTACTTTTGGCAAGTATCCCATTCTTGGCTTAGTTTTTGGGTTTCATTAAAAACAGTTTTTTTAAACTCTGTAGCATATTTAAGTTCTTGAATCATTACCTGCCTGCCTTTGTTATCTTCAATTACTCCCGAAACGATATCCATACGAATAAGATTGAGCCGTTCGGTAAGTGTTTTTTTATGATCAAGTAAGGTTTTTCGGTTATTAAAAAATATCAATATATTTTGTGCCGAGGTATTATATTTTTCAATTTGCCATTTTTTAAATGCTGAAAACGTATCAGAACCCAAAGAGTCTAAATGTTTTAAAACCCTGTGGGATGCTCTAACTTCATTCATCAAGCGGGTGCTGTCGCAAAAATCCATACCTGATGCTTGCCCTTCAATAATACCCGTTAAGCTGTCAATGGTTTTTAAAACGGGTGCCACACGATGCTCGCGTGTACAAGACATTAAACACCATAAAATAACTGTTGCTATACAACAAACAAAGCCTCGTGTCATGATATGGTTTTAAATCCGGTTAATGCGTGCAATACTTGAGGGATTGTTATTCCCTCCGGTGTTTGATTGTTTTCAAGTAACGCAGCTACAATACGGGGAAGCGCTAATGCCGATCCGTTTAAACTATGAGCCAATTGCGTTTTACCGTATTGGTCTTTATAGCGGCATTTTAAACGATTGGTTTGAAAAGTTTCAAAATTACTAACACTACTAACCTCTAACCAACGCTGCTGCGCGGCACTATAAACTTCAAAATCATAAGTTAGGGCACTGGCAAAACTCATGTCACCGCCGCACAGTTTTAAAATCCGGTAGGGTAAATGCAGTTTGTCTAAAAGACTTGATACATGGCCTACCATATCTTCTAATATTGTATAGCTCTTTTCGGGGTGTGCAATTTGAACTATTTCTACTTTATCAAACTGATGTAATCGGTTTAAGCCCCGTACATCTTTTCCATAACTGCCCGCTTCGCGTCTAAAACATGGGGTATAACCGCAATTTTTAATGGGTAGTTCAGCCGCTTGTAAAATAACATCTCGGTATATATTGGTAATAGGTACCTCGGCTGTTGGAATTAAATAATATCCGTCTGCATTTGCAAAATACATTTGGCCATCTTTATCAGGCAACTGTCCTGTACCAAATCCACTATCGGCATTTACTAATATTGGAGGCTGTATTTCGGTGTATCCTGCAAGCTGAGCCTCTTGTAAAAAAAATGTTATTAAGGCGCGTTGCAATATGGCGCCTTTACCTTTATAAACAGGAAAACCGGCGCCCGTTAATTTTACGCCAAGTTCAAAATCTATTATGTCGTATGTTTTGGCAAGTTCCCAATGGGGTTTTGCAAGCGCATGCAAAACAGGTATATGACCTGCCGTGCGCATCACTTGATTATGATCAGCATCTGTACCTGCTGGTACTGAATGGTGTGGGATATTAGGTAGCAGCAGCAGTAAGTCATTTAAGTGTTGAGTTGCATTTTTTAAATCGCTTTCAAGGGATTTTTCAAGGTTTTTTAATTCAAGGATTTGTGTTTTTAACTGCTCCACTTCGGCTGTTTCACCTTGACGCATCAGCTGCCCTACAGATTTTGAAAGTGAATTTATTTTAGCCTTTAAATCATCTGCTTCTTTTTGAAAATGTTTACGCTGGTCGTCTGCGGCTAAAATGGCTTGGACCTTTTCTTCTGCCTGTTTGATGTTTTTTTTCTCAAGACCACGAATTACCGTTTCAGTGTGTTGTCGTAGTTGAACGAATGTTAACATTGGTACGAAATTACAAATAAAAAAAGCCCCAAAACGGGGCTTTACAATTAAGAATATTTAAAATTAGGCTTGCGATGGAATTACAGAAACATATGAACGGTCATCACGCTTTTTCTTAAAAATAACTGTACCATCCACAAGTGCATAAATGGTATGGTCTTTTCCAATACCAACATTGGTTCCGGGATTATGGCGGGTTCCGCGTTGGCGCAAAATAATGTTACCTGCTGCACATTGCTGTCCACCAAAAATTTTAATTCCTAAACGTTTACTGTGCGACTCACGGCCATTATCAGATGAACCTGCGCCTTTTTTGTGTGCCATACCTTATGATTCTTCAGTTTTAGTTTTTTTTGCAGTGGTTTTACGTGTTTTAGGCTTTACCTGTTTAGGTTCTTCAACCACCGGAGCAGCTGCTTCAACCACAGGAGTTTCATTTGCATCAGGCTTTCGCAGCGTCCAAGGTTTAAATTCTGCATTTAAAAGCGTTTTAACGGACTCCCCTTTAGCAAGCACATCCTGAATTAAAATTTGGGTGAAAAACTGCCGGTGATTATTCCATTTTTGATAGGTTTTGCGGCGTTTTTTCTTAAACACTGCAACTTTATCACCTTTTACATGTGCTACAACTGTGGCAGCCACTTTAGCTCCGTCAACAGTAGGCTGACCTACCATTACAGAACCGTTTTTTTCCATGAGAAGAACACGGTCAAATTCAACCTGTGTACCTTCATTAGCCTCAAGGCGGTGCACGTAAACTTTTTGTCCACGTGCCACTTTAAATTGCTGCCCGGCTATTTCTACTACGGCGTACATAATTTTTTGTTTTGGGAGGGCAAATATAATGAATTTTTAGTTGCTACAAATAAAAAAAGCAGTGGCCAAATAATAGAATTTAAACCTGGTTTTCAGTGGATTACAGTTTATGCAACGGTATACTGCGTATTTTGCAATATTCAAGTAATTCGGGTAATGCATACTGCAAACGCGGAAACGCCTTTACGCTGTCGTGAAATAATACAATACTGCCAGGACGAACATTTTCTAACGCTGCCTTTAAACACGCTGCCGCTGAATATTGAGCATTGTAATCGTACGTAATTACATCCCAAAAAACTAATGTAAATCCAAGCTGCTTTAATGCTTTTGCCTGATAACGGGTTAACTGACCATAGGGCGGTCTAAACAAATTTGAATGAATATGTTGCCGGGCCTGTAATACGTCTTTTACATAATGTTTCCATGGCGTTTTAAATCCTTTAAGGTGATGCATGGTATGATTGCCTACACTATGCCCAAAACGTTTTATATCGCTATATAATTGAGGGTGCTGCGCCACATTTTTACCTACACAAAAAAAAGTAGCCTGTGCGTTAAAGGCATTTAGGGTATTAAGCACCCACGGTGTAACCTCAGGCACAGGACCGTCGTCAAAGGTTAAAAAAAGTCCCGGTTTAAGCTGTGGTTTATACCATACTGACTCCGGATACAATTTTGACATCCAGCGCCGGGGCTGCATAAACGGATGCATTTTAATATCCTAAAGGCATGTTTTGAGAATTGTTGAGTGTGTCAGGGCTAACTAAAACTGCCGCGCGCCTCTCAAATGCTTTAGCTAAATCTGATTGGTTTTGAAAAGCCAATTGTACTAAGCCTTTTAATACATCTTCGCATTGCTGTATATCCCTACCAAAAGACATTTGATCTTCAATTGCTAAGGATTTATAAATCTTTAAATCATGCTCAAAAATATCAAATAAGGTTTTTGCCAATTGGTCCGCTTGAGTCTTGTCTCCTAAATTATACCAAGCTGCACAAACCGAATACATCGTAGCGTCAAATGGAATATGCGCATCAGGCATTTTTAACATACACAAATTCAGTATCTCACGGGCTTGTTTGATTTTACCAGATTGAATAAGGGCGTTGGCTAATGCCCCACATTGAAAACGCAAATTTCCAGTCATGCGGGCGCAGTTTTCATCCAGATTTACGCCTTTTAAGTCCATGCCTCCCCAACGAAATTTAGTTTTAATGTTTGTATACATTTTATCGGTAGCAATTCGTGCACCCGATTGATCATCGGGCTTACCCTTGATGGGCACAAATCGATAGGCTAAACCTTCAAGCTGAAAATACGATTTAAGTCCTACATACGCATCGTCGCCCGTGGTGGTTGCAAAATAAATGGGTCGTGACCAATCGCTATGCGCAATTAAATCTAAAACCATGATGTCGTTTTTGGTAATATATCCCCGGTTTGCCAAACTGAATTCAATAACGCGTTCTATTTTAGACGTATCCTGAGTCGCCACAACATGATGTTTAATAACCTGTGCGCGGTTAACCGGTATTTGTAATAGGGGACTTGGTAATATATTTATTGGATCGCCCCCACCGGCATCGTATTTATAATTGGGGTCATCGCTGGTTCCCAATTCAATGGCGGTTTTTAAGTTCATGGGCGTTTTATTTTGCCGGTCAATAACCATGTATGATAATTTTTCGGCTTCCAGTTTTTCTTCAGCAATTGTAAAAGGCACGGGCTTACTATCGTATGCCGCACGACGCATTTGACGTATATACCAATCGGTATTTAATAAACTCAAGTTAACCACACGTACATCGGTACGAATACCTTCTACTTCTTGAACATACCATAAAGGAAACGTGTCATTATCGCCGTTTGTAAATAAAATTGCATTTGGTGCACAACTTTCCAAATAGTTAATAGCCATGTCACGTGCCATAGTGCGTTTTGAACGGTCGTGGTCATTCCAACCGTCTTTTGCCATTAAAGCGGGCGCCGTTAAGCCTAAAACGGCTGCTACCGTAATACTTAAATTGCTGCTTATATATGTTTTAATAACATCAAAAATATACAGGGCACCAAAACCTATCCAAATGGCAAAGGAATAAAAACTACCTGTATAAGCATAATCACGTTCACGTGGCTGAAATGGCTGTTGATTTAAGTATATAACAATAGCTAATCCGGTGAAAAAAAACATACTTAAAACGATCCAAGCATCTTCACGTCGTTTTTTAAACTGTACCCACAGGCCTAATATTCCCAGTATTAAAGGAATTGCAAAAAAGGCATTGGTTGCAAAATTATAACGATCCCGATGTATGGGATTGGTAGTATCATAGCCCAATCGTGAATTATCCCAAAACGAAATACCGCTTATCCAGTTACCATCCATTGCATTATTTGTACTGCCCTGTATATCATTTTGACGGCCTGCAAAATTCCACATAAAATACCTCCAGTACATGTAATGCACCTGATATGAAAAAAAGTATTGCAAATTAGCCCACATATTGGGTATTTGAACCGATTCGGTTTCACCATTTGGATTATCAATAATTTTACTTTTACTCTTATGTTCCACATCGGCCCACATTTTATATCCTGCCACATGATGCGACTGGTTGCTCCACATACGGGGAAAAACCGTGCAAAATTCTGGATCGTATTTTGGAATAGAATGTTTTCTGGAATCTAATACGCGGTATGATTTTGTTTTTTCATCACGTGTATAAACCGGATCACCATCACCAAACTGTTCTCTTGATAATGTTGGGGCATTGTAATAGGGTCCATATAAAAGCGGCCAATCACCATATTGTTCACGTAATAAATACGAAAGCATATTGGGTGCATTTTCGGGGTCATTTTCATCCATGGGTGTATTGGCTGAGGACCGAATTACCAAAACAAAAAAAGTTGAGTATCCAATCAATAAAGTGGCTAGGCTTAAAAAAATGGCATTGAGTTGGCGCTTTTTAGACTTGTTTCGGTTTAAGGCCCACAACAATAAACCTAACATTAATGCGCGGGTAAAAAAACCAGTTTTTGAAGCTGCAGCTATAACAGCAATAACTGAAAAAACAATGCTGGTGTATAATGCACGTTTGTACCATACCGTAGCCTGACTGTCCTCAACACGGGTATACTGTATCCAAAATATTAAAACTGTTACAAGCAGTATTATAAACGTAAATGTTCCGGCATTATATGGTAAATGCAAGTTGTTTATGAAAAAAATTTCATAATCGCTTATAAATTTAACCAGTTTAGGGATTAAAAGATTTTGAATACAGCCCAGTACCAATACCGAAACAAGACCGGCCAAAATAAAGCCTTTCCAGGTAAATGATTGGTGTCTGAAATACACCACCAAGCCAATAGCCGGAATTACTAATAAATTAAGTAAGTGAACTCCAATTGACAAACCAATTAGGTAGGCAATTAAAATAATCCAACGCCATGAGGTTTGATTGTTTTGACGATCTTCTTCATCCCACTTTAGAATTGCCCAAAACACCACGGCCGTAAAAAACGAAGACATTGCATAAACTTCCCCTTCTACAGCACTAAACCAAAATGAATCTGAAAATGTATAAGCTAAGGCCCCCACGGAACCCGCTATCAGAACCATTATAGCATGTGTTGCTGAAAATGCAGCTTTACCAAAATACCTCCAGGCCATTCGGGTAATGGTCCAAAATAAAAATAATATGGTAAATGAACTGGCTAAAGCACTCATGATATTAATCATCATGGCAGCATACTGCGGGCTGCCACCCGCCAGTAAGGTAAAAAAGCGGCCCAAAATCAAAAAGAATGGTGCCCCCGGTGGGTGCCCAACCTCTAACTTATAGGCGCAGGCAATATATTCTCCGCAATCCCAAAAACTGGCTGTAGGCTCAATAGTTAAACAATAGGTTATTGTAGCAATGGCCCAAACGAGCCAGCCTGTAATGTTGTTCCAAAATTTAAAATTGCTTGATGTCATGCGATGACCTGCAAGTTACCAATTTATAGGTTATGTAAAAAACCCCATTATGCATAAAAACCGTTAACATCGTTAAGTTGTTTACCTTTGTATTTAGAATGAAAATTCAAGCTCCACGTGGTATGCGTGATTTTACGCCCGCTTTGCTTCGAAAACGCAATTATGTAATTGATATTTTAAAGCAGCAGTTTACGCATTATGGGTTTTTACCCATAGAAACCCCAGCCATGGAATTGTTAAGCAGTTTAACCGGCAAATACGGCGATGAAGGCGATCAGCTGATGTTTAAGGTTTTAAACAGCCGCATACATGAGCAAAAAGATGCTGCTGCTATTCAGGCTGCACTGCTAACGCTAGCCACCAGCGGAAAAGACAGTACACTTATAACCGAGCGTGCATTACGCTACGATTTAACCGTTCCGTTTGCACGCTTTGTTGCCAGCCATCAGCACGAATTGCAGTTTCCATTTAGGCGTTATCAAATACAACCTGTTTGGCGTGCCGACAGACCGCAAAAAGGCCGCTATCGTGAATTTTGGCAGTGCGATATTGATAGTATTGGGGCTAAATCACTTTTAAACGAATGTGAGGTTTTACAATTATGCGATGCGGTGTTTGAACGCTTAAAATTACCCGTTACGCTTTACATCAATCATCGGCAATTTTTAAACGGTTTGGCCGAAGCCTTTAATATTAGTCACCGGTTTAACGAATTTATAACATTGTTGGATGCTTTAGACAAATCCAGTATTTCACAATTAGAAAGTGAAATTACAGCATTGGGATTACGTTCTGAACAAGTTAAATATATTGAACAGCTGCAATTTGAAATGTCCATAAACGATTCCTTGCCTTTTAATAATGCCACCTTGGAACGTGCACGTGCCGAACTGCAGCAGGTTATTTCAAATGTAAACCCCCAATGGATTACCTTGCAATGGATGCCCGTTTTAGCTCGTGGCTTACATTATTACACCGGCTGTATATTTGAAGCTAAACCGCAATCCGGCGTCCTGCAAAACAGTATTTTGGGAGGCGGCAGATACGATAATTTAGGCGCCCTATTTGGATTGCATGAATTAAGCGGTGTGGGTTTATCTTTTGGACTGGACCGAATATGTGATGTTTTAGAAGACTTACAACTTTACCCAACTACAGAACTTCAGATTTCAACATCGCGTGTTTTATTTACCCATTTTACTGAAGCGCAACAATGGTATGCCCTAAATTTGGCTCGTAATTTTAGACAGCATGGTATTGCCTGTGAGGTATATGCCGAAACCGGACGTAAAATAGGTAAACAATTTGATTTTGCTCAAAAACTTGGCATCCCCTGGGTTTGTGTAATTGGAGAAGACGAATTGCAGTCGGGGCTCCTTACTGTTAAATCTATGGCTGATGGCGTTCAAACCCAGTTAACACCAGATGCTTTAATGCACAAATTGCAAAACGAATATGGCAGTTTTTAAAATTAATACTACGCAAGCGATACGTATTGAAGACTTAAGCCCCTTGCTTTTGGAAGAATCTCATGAGATTTATTTTGATGACCTTTCGGCTTTAATACAATGCCGAAACTATTTAGATACAGATCCCGATATAACATCTAATGCTGTTTATGGTATTAATACCGGATTTGGCTCCTTATGTCAAATTCAAATTCCCTATCAAGATTTGGAATCTCTGCAATACAACTTAATTCGTAGTCATGCCTGTGGAATGGGCGCCGCACTGCCAACGGCGCTTGTGCGTTTAATGATCTATTTAAAAATTCGTTCGTTATGCTATGGGTACAGTGGCGTTCAAGAGGCTACTGTAAAATTACTGGCTGCATTTTTAAAGCATGAAATATACCCGGTAGTATATGAAAAGGGTTCATTGGGAGCGAGTGGTGATCTTGCCCCCTTAGCACATTTATGCCTGCCCTTAATTGGTGAGGGGCACGTTAATTATAAAGGCAACATACTGGAGGGTGCTGATGCCCTAAAGCGTTTTGGTTTACAGGCTGTTAGGCTTAAAAGCAAAGAGGGTTTGGCATTACTTAACGGCACACAGTTTATGAGTGCGCTTGCTGTTTTTGGTTGTCTTAGCGCCAAATCGTTGTTTAATTCGGCTAATACCTGTGGTGCATTGGCTTTGGATGTGTTTTTTGGACACCTTTCGCCTTTTGATGCCGATTTGCATGAGCTGCGTCCCCATCCCGGTGCTGTTGCTGTAGCTAAAAAAATTTCAGGGCTTTTACAAGAAAGTGATTTGCAAAAAAAAGAAAGACCTCATGTACAGGACCCCTACTCGTTTCGATGTATGCCCCAAGTACACGGCGCATCATGGGACGCTATAAGTCATGTTTGTGATATTGTAAACCGAGAAATAAATGCTGTAACCGATAATCCGGTGGTATTTTTTAAATCTCATAAAATTTTAAGTGGCGGCCATTTTCATGGGCAAAGTTTAGCCTTGGGCATGGACTATTTGGCTATAGCATTAGCAGAATTTGCTAACATTTCTGAGCGTCGTACCTATTTGTTAATCTCGGGCCAACGTCAATTGCCACCCTATTTAATTCAAACTGCCGGATTGCACTCTGGATTTATGATAGCCCAGTATACTGCTGCAAGTATGGTGAGTCAAAACAAGCAATTATGTACCCCGGCTAGCGTTGACAGCATCGTTAGCAGTAATGGACAAGAAGATCATGTAAGCATGGGTGCTAATGCTGCTACAAAAATGTTAAAGGTTTTAGAAAATTCACAATTTGTTTTAGGTATTGAATGGCTTTGTGCCTGTCAGGCTTTAGATTTAAGGCGCCCTGTTCAAACTGCTCCGCCATTGGAAGTATTGCATTCTGCATTTCGTAAGCAGGTACCGGTTATAGCCTCCGACACGGTTTTATCAGACTATATGAAACTAGCCAGTCAATTTATTCAACATTTGTGATTCGGGTTTTGGCTCTCATACTAGGGTGTTACAGTACTTTTATTACCGCTTGCGAATGTCCGCCCAAGGTTTTGAATATTGATTTATTAAAAAGCTACGATATAATTTTTAAGGGAAAAATAATTGCAGTTAAAAATAAACCCGGTGCATATAAAGAAGCGGTTTTTGAAGTTTCTGATTTGTTTAAAGGTTTAAGTTCGCATCATGTAAAAGTTTTGATTGATACCGTATCAGACTGCTCAAAACCCGTATTAAGGGGACAAATATGGCTCATATACAGTAATTACAAACAATGGCAGCGCCCCCTTTTAAATTGGTGTAGCAGAAGCCGAAAATGGTTTGAAAATGAAAACGAAGATTTTTATGCCTTTGCCAATGGCATAAGCTTTGAAGATGAAATTACATTTTTAAAATCCAAATTGGGACGTCAACGCATAATTTCTTCTGCCGAACCTGAAAATACCGGCGAGCGAAATGTTTTACCAAAACCCTATATGTTACTAATTTTA
>Ga0255211_1000710_pt1 | contig 11146 bp, 12 predicted proteins | sample Miss_Yuk_RepB_8d_FD_183036 | JGI IMG/M metagenome (GOLD analysis project Ga0255211, IMG submission 183036) | Freshwater microbial communities from Mississippi River, Louisiana, United States - Miss_Yuk_RepB_8d | ecosystem: Environmental > Aquatic > Freshwater > River | place: USA: Louisiana...
TGTTTCAACCAACCGGCATAAAAGAAACTACACCCGATGGAAGAATAGATGTTGTTGAACCAGGAAGGACAGAACTCAGCAATAATTTAAAAGCTATTTCAAAAAAGTTAGTGAATATGGGATTTAATAGAGCACGTTGGGGAACATATGATGTCGGTAAATTTGTCACTACAATTACCAAATATGTCGACGAACAACCGGACAAGTTTAAAAAAAATTATGTTAAATCTTATATCAAAGATAATATTGGCGCTTATGGTGAAAATTATGACAACAACTCAACTGAACCAAATTATACAACATCATCTTGCACAAAAGGCATGAAAGAACGTATATTAATAAATTTACGTAATGGAGGCGAAGGATTAGATAATCCAGAATATTACAAAATAGCAAGAATCATTGGTAACGAAACAGTAGTAGATGATAATTGTGCTGCCGAAGGACAAGGTGAATCTGCTGCTCCTCAAGAAATTCCTGACCAGAGAAACGTAGTAATTGATAACCATAGGTTAGGTCATTTTACACCAATGTGTATAACAGAACTGAAAGCGCAACTTTTGGATGAACCCAACATGGGACGCAGAACAATTATGGTAACAAAGTGTGTAGTTAAAAAGTTAGCTGAGGCGTCACTGATTCGTTTACCGGAAGGAGGAATAGATAATTTGGAAAATATTGATCAATACGTGCCAAACAGTGTAAGAGAATACTTAAATGATGCGAATGTGAGAGATATGTTTACAGATAACTATTATCTTCAAGGCGGCCGAAGAAGACGCAAACAACGGGTAACAAGAAAAAGACATAGAACACAAAAAACGAGAAAAAATAAAAAGCACCGAAATGGTAATAAACAACGTAGAAATCACGTCCAATCTAAGAAAAGAGTACATAACAAGATACGCAGAACAAGAAAACAACAAATACACACTCTAACACAGCGAAAGTAAATCTATTTTTGGAAACACCTGTTACCGATACTCATGTTATATAACTCAGTTAACACAATGCCAAACATTGCAACTGTAGCGCTCATAAACGCCAAAGAAACTAACAAAGTTGGCACATAAGTCAAATTGATAACATCTAGAATCCAAGTATGCTGTTCCTCCGTAATCAGAAGCAAATGCCTCCAAGTCATGTAAAATGGCAAACTACAGACGCACTTAACACAGAAAATGCCCATACTGAATAGCGTTTTGCTGTGGATTACAGCATTGTCGTAGTTCATTCTGTATGTTACTGGTATCAATATAGAACCGACGAACCCAATTAGAGAAATGTATTGACTGCGATACAAGTCGTCGTCAAGGTCGTTGAGAAACTCGTTAGTAACTTTTTCAGTCATTACAATGTATTTGGCAGCTTCTGAAGCCCAGGAGCAAGTTAGAATAGATAAAAAATGAAAAAGCAAGTTTAAGATGGTTTCGGAATTAAACTTCAATGCTTCAGTAATAAGACAGAACATATTTGCTTACGATGGTAGTAAATATATTCATTAATATGGCTTTATGGTAGTTTCATATAGTAAAAAGACATTTGGCTCCACAAAAACTATTACACCTTTTCTCATTTCCTCGTTAGTGCCTTCGGCAAACGCCGATCGTTTTTAATTATAATATTTTTATAATACTTAAAAATAACCAATAACATTACATATTAGAAATGGGAATTTATAGTAATGGAATTATTTTTGGAATACAAATGTATAATTTTAATGATGATGATATTAGTAATATATTATTTGAAGAGAAATATGATGAAGAAATGAGTTACATTCAAATGAGGGAAGCATATTTATTCTACAATAACTTAAATGATAAAAATAAAATTTGTTTTAAAATTTATACAGAATGTAGTAGCACATTAAGTCGTAATAAAGATAATTTTATGATGTGGCAACCATTGTCTTTAAATACATTTTTGGAAAAATTCGGTATTTGAAATGTTAAAAGGTGTAAAAATAGGAAAGATAAAAAATAGAAAATAGAAAATGGAAAATGGAAAATGGAAAATGGAAAATGGAAAATAGAAAATGGAAAATAGAAAATGGAAAATAGAAAATGGAAAATAGAAAATGGAAAATGGAAAATGGAAAATGGAAAATGGAAAATGGAAAATGGAAAATGGAAAATGGAAAATGGAAAAAAATAAAAGTATACAATTCTTTTATTTTTATTGTTGATATTTTTGAAAGTTGATTTTTATTATTTATTCTTATTATTAATTGTGATTATTCTTATTATTGGCTGTGAGGGGGGTAAGGGGGGGGCTATAAAATTCGCACCGCGCTAGCTGGTGCGAATTAAACCCCCTAAGATGGTGAAAATCAGCAACGGTTCATTGCGAAATTCTATCTTTATCTGTTGATATTTTTTCTGGATTTCGATTTGTTCCGGTTCTCCCGCATTCGGCAACGACTCCAAATAAATCATCAAATCATGACACGAATGTCCTCTACTATACATTGTTTCTGCTATCTCAATCATTTTAATATGTGTCAAGGGATACTTTAATTCCCTATCCAAATATTCTTTCAATTCTGTCCCGCCCATCGAAATCATCGGGTCCACTTCTGTAAAATGATATGTTTGATTCAGATGTAAAGTATGCAGATTTACACTTGGTTTCCCATATACAAGTCCCACATTCGGCGCTTTCCCAACAGATAACGCAGGAAAATTACGCATAATCGATTCGGATTTATCTGGAATATAAATCTCACAGAAACGCGAGAGAATTGGATGTAATAATTTATATTTATTCTCGACAATAATGAAAAAACGCGTGTTATAACTAAAAACCTCGATACACCGGCGTAACGCGGATTGAGCATCAGTTGTCAGTTCATCCGCATTAAATAATACAATACTTTTGAATTGAACAATATTATCGGATTGTATATTCGTTTTCGCAAAATACTTGAGGTCTTCACGGATAAATTTAATTCCTTTCCCGTGGGCACAATTTACATACATCACATTGTTTTTGATTTTCGCTCGATTGTCTCCATAAATACGATGAATAAATTGATATACGATTGTCTTTTTTCCACTTCCTGATGAACCATGGAAAATAATATTTGGGATTTTTCTCATTTTCAAGAATCCATTTAATCTTTGTTCAACATTTACATTTTCTTGGAAATTATACATCAATTATTATCTTTATCTTTCCTATCTTAAACCATCGATTATTTATATGATTTTCAACTTTTTCACGTTTTACAATATTTTAGATAATTATTATTTTTGAATAATAAATAATAATAATAATAAATAATAATAATAATAATAATAATAATAATAATAATAATAATAATAATAATAATAATAATAATAATAATAATAATAATACTATTATGGATAATAAATTGTACATTGAAAAAAAATATTCATTTAATGAAATCGCGCACGATATTAGGAATATGCGTGTTCTTGATTTAGAACAAATGAATAAAATTTATTTTATGAAACGCGAAGAACTTATTGAAATTATTCAAATTTACGATAGTGTTATAGTATATGTGAATAATATATTAGATTCTGAACATAAATGATTTTTCTGTATTTTTGTTATGTTAAATATTCTTTACAAGCCCGAATCACATTTGACCCCAGTTTTCTGCGTTTTCCTTGTTCATTCTCAATATAAATTGTATCCAAATATCCAGGGTTTGTACGTATTTCATCTAGGAATGCTAAGAAACCACCACTTTCTGAAAACGGTTTTAAAATAGCGGTCGCGGATTGAGCACTAATTCCAGGGATTTGACATAAAAATATCTCTCCAATATTCTCTTTAGTTATATTGTCTTTTTTCGTTTTTTTCACCACTTCGCAATAATCTTTGGCAGATACTTGTCCTTGTCCTTGTCCTTGACATTCGACTTGACCCGAAGATGGAGTAGTATCCGGCAAATACATTGGCTTTCCATCTTTTAATTCGCGTTCGATTTTTTGAGCCATATAAATCAAATGCCAAGCACTTTCTTGTGTTGTCGCTGTTTTCATTGTGGAAAATCCTTTGAATTGATTCAGAGAGGTTAAACAAGAAATAATTGTACGTCGGTCTTGTTCTCTCGACAATTGACTGAAAATACCTTCAATCAAATAAATTACACGCATTCTACAACTATTGGGAATAATTCCACTTCCGATTAAACGATATGATTGTTCAGAATAACGCCCATCTTTTAACGACGCCAATAAATCCGCGAATGTTTTTCTCTCGATAATCAACAATAATTCACCTGTCGCAGAATCTGTAAAATGTATATCCCCCAATTCCAATACGGCATCTTCTAATTCAATATTTGCTATTGAATTTGTAGCAATAAAATCAGTCATACATTGGTATAATTTCGTCTCTCGCTTATCCACAATAATCTTTATCATAATATGTAAAATTGATTGAGAGGTATGTTTATTTAGATATACATTATATTGGAATTAAGTATAATTAACAATTCATAATGACTATCACAACTGATATTATCGTAAAACCTGAATATATTTCCAAACAAATGATGAGAGATATATCTCAATCTTCGAATCCGGATTCTTATGATGACCTGAAAATCAAATATGCGAAATTAGAAGCGGTTTATATTCAACACGTTCATCAATTACTTCAAGAGAATTTTCGATTGAAAGCGAAACTTCAATTATATTATGATACTTTTGGAAAAATAGAAAAATTACCAGATTCTTACCAACGACCACACCTATAAATAAAGATAAAGATATTTGTTTTATAATATAATAATTTAAAAAAATGGAAAATATCTCTCAAGTGATTTATATTAATTTGGACAAACGAACCGACAGAAAACAAAGAATCGAACAAGAATTAGAACGTGTCGGAATTGTCGCCGACCAACGTATCCGATATAGTGCGAATTCCTATAAAGGAAGTCCCAATGCTGGCTGTTTGGAAAGTCACGCGAATGTTTTGGCTCTCGCATTTGAACTCGGTTTCGAAAATGTATTGATTCTTGAAGACGATTTTGTATTTATCGATGATGTCCAAAAAATTCAACAAGACATTTCCTATTTTTTTAATACTGAACCTGATTGGGATGTTATCATGCTAACTACTTGTAGCCCAGAACTCGCGGAACCAGTAAGGCCGATATACACTCGTATCCGCTCTAGTACCAATGGCGCCGGATATCTAGTGAATCGAAAAATGATGATGCGTCTCTCTAAATTATTCAAAGACAATGTAGATAATTTATACCGAACTGGCGCTCATTGGGAATATCAAAACGATATTTTATGGAAACAATTGATGTCGAATCCGGATGTAAATTGGTATATGTTTAATCATTACTTGGGATATCAAAAAGAAGGACATAGTGACCTGTCCGATGACCATAAAATCAGTATTATCCCTCAAATATTGGAAGAACCTGAAGAAAATATTGTATACAGTGTTACACCAACGGCGCCTATGGCGCCTATAGAAGTAAATCAATATACACCTTGTTCTATTGTGAATTCGATAATCGATTCTTTTATTAGTCGCGCTAATTTTGGCTATCAAAAATATGGACAGACATTGGATAGGACTGATTTGACTTTATTGGATTGGATTCAACACGCACAAGAAGAACATATGGACGCAATTTTATATCTAGAGAAAATTAAAAAGGAATTAAGTCATCAAAAAAACTAAAACCCATAATCTCATAAATTATATAATTTTTCAATAATTATATAATCGAATACAAACATCTCTACAGATTTATCCACCCTTAGTCGAGTAATTAGGACAAGTAAGATAAACACCTTGTTTGGTTACTATTGGCACTTTGGGAATAGGATAACCAATCTTATCCTTAATTGTATATCCAGGTCCAGGTGTACCATACGCGAGAGCATTCGCGGTCTGGCGACCGAAGGGAGCACTATACGACGACCCTGTTCTCGTAATTGTATCAAATTTCAATCTTGCGACTCTTTCTCCTGAATCAACACTTCCTTGAACACCAAATCTTGAATTACTTGGTTTATAATAAACTGGAACATAACGTGTTGAAACACCTGGAACATTGGTTCCTTGGAATGACAAAATTGTCGAATTTGCATAAACGTTATTCGCCGGGCTTACAGAACCTTGTAACACATTGTTTTGATATCCGGATAATTCTTCTGTTGGGTATTTTGCGACATTAAATCCAACTGTCGCCGAAAATGTAGCCGGAATATTTACCACCGGCACAACCGCATAAGTTGGTATAGACCAGTTTCCGCCTCCCGCAGAATATTTGGCAGACGGGAAATTTACCTGTCCAATCGCTAATATTTGTAATTGGACACGATTCGAGAGATTGTCAAAAACGAATTTAAATGGCATTACTTTATTCGATGTTGCCGTCTCTACAATATAATGTCCATTAGTAATAAGTATATTAAAAATCGCATTATTTAATGAACCGATTTCATAATATCCATCGGGGATAGTTACAGTGAAATATGTGGGTTGTGTTACAGTATTATACCACCATTGATAAGTAAATACATTGTTTCCAGAAGATGTGGATATATAATACTGTTGGCAATGACTAACCGCACCGGATGAATAAATATTTTTCATTGATTGATTGGTTCCGGGAACAACAGATGGGTCACCATATTGAATATGATGAAACTGATTTTGGTCAAATGTGCGACTACGACTTTTTAAGTATTGTGTGGTATCAGTATAATAGGTATCATTATTAGTTCCAGAAACGAATTTCTTTCGAATCATACCGGCACTTCTTACACGGGCTCTCGCATTTTTGGCGGGGTCTAAAAGAGAAGTTTTATAGGTTCCTCCTAAACAAGGTCTATCCGATGAATTCATAGTAAGATTAACATCGAGGACATTGCATCCGATTCCACCTTTATTATCGATGGTGACAACAGTTGTGTTATCATTCGCGACAGTAATTGTACCACCGGGTTGATAAAAGAATGCATCTACACTTAAATTACGACGTGATTTTAAAGAGGATAAATCTTGAGAGGCGATTTCTTTTCTATAATGTTTAATAGGCATTGGAGCAAAGAAATTATGGGTTCCAGACACGGTGCGTTGATTCATTTTAATACCGGCGACTACTTGATTAAATGTTTTTCCTTTCCAGAATATTCTTTGTGTTGGCATAACTGTTAATTATAATAGGGAAACAAAGGTTTTTCTTGTGTGATGACCGTTCTTTACGCCTTCGCACATTTCCAAAGGCAACTGTCACTTCGCACCGGAGGGAGCATATATACCAAATCAATAAAAAAATTGATTAATTCTGAGTTTTATTTGAAAATATGATATTCAAGTAAAAATATTGTTTCCTTAAAATGTCATTGTCTCGTTTCGAAACTCCTCACGTTGGTTGCCAATCATTTCGCACAGTTGTAAATCATATTCGTAGTGATAATAATACTTTACAATCTGGACTTGATGATATTATTGATAATATATGGGGAATCGCAAATGCCGGTTGTTTGCCTGGAATTATATGCAATATTAATATGGATTACAATGAAAATTTAATTCATCGTATTTCAATTTCTGATAATATACCCCATGGATTTAAAAAAATATTTGATAACGGTTCCAATAACCCATTGAATATGGGACATATTCGTAGTGGTCATTCTGATGACAATGAAAGTTCTGAATTTGGTACAGGATTGAAAAAAGCGATTATCTATAATGCAGATGAAGCCGAAATATATACAAGAGCAGAACTTGAAACAGGCGAAATTGTGTATGTGAAAGTTGTGTTTGACATTCCTATGATGTGTAAAAAAGAAATACCAGAGGAAAGTTATGAACCGTCTAGTTTTGAAATTATTACAGAACAACAATACCGAAAACATCATCCATATGAAGTTGGTTCAACAATTATAATGAAACATATGCGCCCATATGATTTTACATTTGACCATGAAACCAATGAATTTCAAACCCAAGAAACATTTGAAAATAAAATATCAGCCACATTTAAAAAATTGTATTCAGACCTTATTCAAAACGAAGTATTTTCAATCAAATTCAATGGAAAAAATATTGAACCTGAACAGGATATTATCAACCTTGTCCCAACTAAAAATATTAATAAATACAAAATTTATGTCGAACTAAATCCACGCGGAGGATACAGGGGTGACGAACCCGCAAATATTTATATTGAATATCAAACCGCTGATAGAAATATTCGAAAATGCCAAGTGTTCGATAAAAAAACATCAAAGTTTGAATTTATCGAAACATATAAAGTCGACGAATTGATTCTAAACAATCCAAATATATGTCAGGTTATACTAAAATCAATTACTACATATGGAACAGAATATGATGAAATACAACATGGCGATTATACTGATATTTGTAGAGACGGAAGATGTTTTGAACCTTCGTTAAAAATTACAAAATTTGAACGTGATGGTTATTCGAATCATATTTATAGCAAAATTAAGTATACAAGTAAGCGATTAAATCGTCTATTAGGTGTTGGACCCAATAAACGTGTTGAACGCAAAAATAATATGTTAATGACAGTTATATCGCTATTATTGAAAAAAAACGCAACCGCATGGAGAAAATTTTGTAAAGACAACATGAAAGAAAAAAAGACAAATGAACATAAACAAGAAGAAACCATGGGTTCTTCAGATTATGATTCTGATTCTGTGTCAAATCTTAATAATGATATAAATGAATCAAATGTTCTTGCTGTTGAAGAAGAACCAATTCCAATTATTATCAAAAAACCAAAACTAATTATTGTAAAAGAACCAGAACCAGTTATTACTGAAGAGGTAAAAGAAGAATCAGAACCAGTTATTGTTGAAGATGTCAAGGAAGAACCAAAACCAGTTATTGTTGAAGATGTCAAGGAAGAACCAAAACCAGTTATTACTGAAGAGGTAAAAGAAGAACCAGAACCAGTTATTACTGAAGAGGTAAAAGAAGAATCAGAACCAGTTATTGTTGAAGATGTCAAGGAAGAACCAAAATCAATCGTTGTCGAAGAGGTAAAAGAAGAATCAGAACCAATTATTGTCGAAGAGGTAAAAGAAGAACCAAAACCAATTATTGTTGAAGAGGTAAAAGAAGAACCAAAACCAATTATTGTTGAAGAGGTAAAAGAAGAACCAAAACCAATTATTGTTGAAGAGGTAAAAGAAGATCCAAAACCAATTATTGTTGAAGAGGTAAAAGAAGAATCAGAACCAATTATTGTCGAAGAGGTAAAAGAAGATCCAAAACCAATTATTGTTGAAGAGGTAAAAGAAGATCCAAAACCAATTATTGTTGAAGAGGTAAAAGAAGAATCAGAACCAATTATTGTCGAAGAGGTAAAAGAAGAATCAGAACCAATTATTGTCGAAGAGGTAAAAGAAGATCCAAAACCAATTATTGTCGAAGAGGTAAAAGAAGATCCAAAACCAATTATTGTCGAAGAGGTAAAAGAAGATCCAAAACCAATTATTGTTGAAGAGCCAGTTATCGGTGTTTCTACAGAAGAATTAATTCAAGAAATAAATATTGCAGAAGAAAACAAAGAATTAGAATCCTATGTTTACTTTGATTGTCAAAGCGATATCGACAAATCCAATGCCGACATAAAAAAGGCTATTTCATTATTACAAGAATATGCTCATAATCCAACAAATCGTGTTGATGGAAAAATACTATTGGACTTTGTGTTAAATTATTTGAATATTAGCGAATAAAATATAATGCCTGTAAATAACAATCTGCCAAGTCATCTTTCTTTGACGATTTCTCAAACATTGATTGCCAACAAGTCATTTCTGGATTCGCCATTATTTTCTCTTGTGTGATTCTGATACTATCTTTTTTATGTTGCTTATAATTCTGATTTTGTTGTTGTTGGAGAGATAATTCCGGATTCGTTTCTCCTGCCAATTCATTATTGTTCTTGTATTTTTTCAGTTTTCCACTGGATGATACGAATTCTATATCTATCGCCTCTCCATCTTCTTTCATCATAATAAATGTTTGTGCAACTAATCCTTGAATCGTATTCATTCTTCCAGCGATAGGAGAGATTTGATTCTCTAATAATACAGTTTCAATACGATTCATATAAGGTGTCAGATATTCACGAAATCGCCGTTTCATTGCTGTCCCTAATTCCACCAAATGTGTTTTTTTCGCGTTTTTCTTTTCGGGTGCGTCGACCGGTTCTAATAACTCCTCGGATAACCATTTTTCGACTCTTTGAAGTATTTCTGTTTTGGTTCCTGTTGTTGAAACTCCGTGAATCTGTATTCTATTTCTTAAATCATCGATTTTTAATTTCTTAAAAGATGCGAGAGAATTCGCCTTGGTTGGAATCTGTTTTCCACAAGTTTTCGCGTGAACTCCACAATAATAAGAATTCGTGTATCGATATATCGCCGGTTTTCCACATTGGGTTCCTTGTTTCGATTTTATACAATTACATAACTGTCGAGCAGGTTTATCATCGGTTTCCAATAAATTAATAATACGCCAATCAATAATTTGGATACGTTCTTGAGAGGCATCAATCGGATAAAAAAGACAATAAGCTAAATTCTTAATTCCAATATCGAAACTGATTGTGAGAGGTGAAACGCCATCATCGGTAATTGGCTGAGGTTGTAATTGTGATTGAGGTTGTGATTGTGTTGGAGAGAAAAAAGAATCCATAATCTATTAATCTATTAATATTTATTTTTCTATCTAAATTGAAATAATTTTAAATATTCGAATAGGAATAAAAAATTGAAATCATAATTGTTTTCATTCAGTTTTAGTATAAAATAATATCTCATTGAATCTTAGAACAAAATGATTATTCCTGTCAAATGTGTTACTTGTGGAAATGTTCTCGCTGATAAGTATCTATATTATCAGAGAGAATGCCGAAAACGTAAATTGGAAAAAGGATTATCGGTGAATAAAACTGTTTATTTAACAACAAATAATGTGGAAAAAACTGTGGAAGGACACGTGCTTGATGATTTGAAATTATTCGACCCTTGCTGTAGAAGACATATGCTTACTCACGTGGACATCTAAGGGGAACCTAAGGTTCCCCTATCACCCCTCCTCTAATATCACCCCTCCTCTAATATCACCCCTCCTCTACTATCAA
>Ga0255211_1000711_pt1 | contig 11141 bp, 12 predicted proteins | sample Miss_Yuk_RepB_8d_FD_183036 | JGI IMG/M metagenome (GOLD analysis project Ga0255211, IMG submission 183036) | Freshwater microbial communities from Mississippi River, Louisiana, United States - Miss_Yuk_RepB_8d | ecosystem: Environmental > Aquatic > Freshwater > River | place: USA: Louisiana...
TTTTGTTATTTGTTTTGTAGAGACATTTTTCACAAAAATATTTAATATTTTTTTTGGGGATTTCTAAATCCTCTAACATCCTCTATATTAGAGGAAGATAAAATCCCTTTAAGTTTTTATAAAAAAAATTACAATAACAAAATTTAAATTTTACGTTTAATTTGTGACGTTAATTTTTCAACATCGTCACAGATTTTTTCGTCAGTAAGAAGTGTTTTCGCTTTTCATTTTTGGACATTTTTTTTGTCCATTTTTAAAAAGCTAAAATACTTTTCATTTTTTGAAATCGGTGTTTTTCTCTACACACGTAGGGAACTTTTTTAGGTCATTTTTTATAAAAATCAATAAATTCCCTTCATAATGTAGTGTTTCGACTCTTTAAATTAGGAAAAATATAATAAATTTGTAGAACTTAAAGACCGCATGAACTTTCCAAAGATGGACCGACAAATGAAGAAGTTCTATAAAATTATTTTATTTTTTCGTTTTGCATGAAAAATGTCTAAAATAAATAAAAAATAATTTGCATTTTATTAAGTTTTTCAAAAAGAATAATACTTTATGTGTAGAAATGTAAAAAAATTGAAATAAAAAGTAATTTATCAAATAAACGCACAATAAAATAATCAATCTTACACTAAAATTAACATGTTTTCAATTCCATTTAACGTTGATAATAATAAAATTAATAAACGTTATATTCGTGCAAAATTTATATCAGAAATAACTATTTCTTGTGATATCAATAAAAATAGACTTATACAATTGATTCAATTTTCATTTAGAAATAAAGGCGATTTTAATGTTTTTGGTTATAATAGTAAAACCGACGAATATTGGGCAAAAAAAATTGTAAAAAATGACATTATCTTATATTTTACATTAACCATAAAACCTAATAGTTATTTAAACACAGATATAATTATTAATCAAATAATTGGAAAGAATAATGAAATGCAAAAATTTGTATTTTATCTTGACGAGACTATAACTCTATGTAAAAACTCAAATTTTGTTAAACATTGTGTTTCTTATTGTTAAATAATATATTATAAATTTTATACTTAAATGTCCTTTACACTTATGTAGGCATTTTTTACTCATTTGATTTTTTCTAGTTATTTTACACTTTTTATATTTATAAAAAATTGATTTAGAAATAGAACTACATTTGAAATGTAAACGGATTAGCTAGCAGAATATATATAACCTTATTATGGTAAAAGTTTGCTCATATAATTTTCAAAATTCAGACGATGTAACCTATAAAGAATATTTCAGTAGATATTCATATCCCCTTCATGATTTTCAAAAATGGGCAGTAAAAGCGATTGTTGACGGAAACCATGTTTTGGTCTGTGCACCAACCGGTTCCGGAAAAACTTTACCAGGTGAGTTTGCCATAAATTATTTTCATTCAAAAGGCAAGAAAACAATTTATACTAGCCCCATTAAAGCTCTCAGCAACGAAAAATTTTATAACTTTACTCAAAAATATCCAGACATATCGATTGGATTAATTACCGGTGATATTAAGACCAATCCTGATGCAGATGTTTTAATCATGACGACTGAAATTCTTCTTAATAAATTATATCAAATTAAAAGTTCTTCACCTGCTCCAGCTTCTTCAGTATCTTTTGATATGGATATTCAAAATGAGTTGGGATGTGTAGTCTTCGACGAAGTACATATGATAAATGATGAAAATAGAGGACACGTTTGGGAGCAGAGTATAATGCTATTGCCACCACATATTCAAATGATAGGTTTATCGGCTACATTAGACAATCCAGAAAAATTTGCACTTTGGCTAGAAACCAAGGGTGACATAACCAAACCAGTAGAAAAAGAAGTGTACTTGACACGTAAACAAGTAAGAGCAGTCCCTCTTATACATTATAGTTTTATTACAGGACCTAATTCTATTAATAAGTATATAAAAGATAAAGCTACTCAAGAAGAGATTAAACGACTTATCAACAAACCATTTGTTATTCAAGATGATAAAAATATATTTAATGATGTTAATTACCAAAATATAACACGAGCACTAAAAATATTCGAAAAACACGATATTAGAGTTAAACGGCAACATGTTTTAAATAAATTAGCAGAACATTTAGTTGAAAAAGAAATGTTACCAGCACTTTGTTATGTATTCTCGCGCAAACAATTAGAAATTTGTGCTGAAGAAATGACTACAAATCTTCTTGAATTTGATAGTAAAGTTCCTTATATTGTTGATAGGGAATGTGAACAAATTATTCGTAAACTACCAAATTATGAAGAATATTTACATCTACCTGAATATATTAACACTATTAAACTTCTTAGAAAAGGCGTTGGAATTCATCACGCTGGATTAATGCCTATCTTGAGAGAAATGACTGAACTATTATTTGCTAGAGGGTTCATCAAGATTTTATTTTGCACCGAAACAATGAGTGTCGGAATTAATCTTCCAGTTAAAACTACTATTTTTACGGATATCAATAAATTTAATGGCGAAATTGTTCGTACGCTTTATAGTCATGAATACACTCAAGCAGCTGGTAGAGCAGGTCGTCTTGGGTTGGATTCAGTTGGACACGTAATACACTTAAATAATTTGTTCAGAAATGTTGATTCAGTTAATTATAAATTGATGATGAATGGCAAACCACAAGTATTAACATCTAAATTTAAAATTTCTTATAATTTGTTGTTAAACTTACTCGATATTGGAGATAAAAATCTAGTTCAATTTGCTAGTAAAAGTATGATTACATGTGACTTAGATAAGCAAATGGACGAATTATATACAAAAATGACAAAACTTCAAACAGAATTAGATAATCTTAATAATTGTAATCAACAAATAAGGACACCATTAGAAATTATTCAAGAATTAATTGATTTAAAAAAAAATCTTCATTCTGCTGTCAATAAAAAACGGAAAGAAATCGAGAGAAAAATTAGTGAAATAAATGATAATTATAAGTTTATTAATCAAGACATGAATAGTTATTTAAAGGCTGCTGATAAAGAAAAAGAAATTAATTCTTTGAAGAGTGATTATGATGCGTTACATTCTTACTTTCAATCAGGCGTTTCATCTGTATTAGAACTTTTGAACGAAGAAAACTTTATTGATGGAGATAAATCAGACCAAAATACGTTAAAATTAACATTAGATGGTAAAATTGCTTCTCAGATTAGAGAAATACATTGCCTAGCATTCACAAAATTATATAATTCAAAAAAATTAGACGAATTGACATCAAAACAATTAGTTGCATTATTTAGTTGTTTTACAAATATTAGAGTAAATGACGATTTTAAAGATAATGTTTCTAAATCTGACGATGATAAAGTTAATGAAATTATTAGAGAAGTAGAAAATTTATATGTAGGGTATTTTAATAAAGAATTAGCTCGAAATATCAAGACTGGATTTGATTATGAAATACATTATGACCTATTAAATTTTGTAGAGCAATGGTGTAATTGTGAAAATGTTGAAGAATGTAAATTTATTTTACAAGAATTAGGGAGTAAAAAGGAAATATTTATAGGCGAATTTGTAAAGGCTTTGTTAAAAATTAATAATATTTCAAGTGAATTAGAGAAAATTTCTGAAATGACTGGTAATATTGCTTTCTTGAGTAAATTAAAAGAGATTCCACATATGACATTAAAATATGTGGTAACTAATCAGTCATTATATGTTTAAGTGATAATTTTGAGAAAAATATTTCAGTTATATATAATGAAATTACTTATTAGAACATTTTTTTTTCATATATTGTGTATTATTACATTTGCTTTGATATACTTTAATATTTCAGAAGAATTTAGTATTATAGAAAAAGACAAAAACACATTTGTAGATTTTTTATTATTAAGTACAACAATACAAGCAGGAGTAGGAATTACAGATTTATATCCTTCATCATATTATAGTAAAGTATTAGTGATAATACAGCAAATTTTAATGTTATTAACTAATATAATTACAATATACTTATTTACTCTTTAGACCTTTTAACATTTCACGAAATGTTACAAATGTAAAATAATAATTTAAATACTTATTGAGTAACCCTATTAATGAAATTAATAAATAACAAATATGCTCTGTTAGATAAGATAGGTTCAGGCTGTTTTGGTTCAATTTATAAAGGACAAAATATACGAACTAATGAATATGTAGCCATTAAAGTTGAATCAATTCAAGATGATTTAAAACTTTTAAAAAATGAATCTAATATTTATCAATATTTAAATGGTTGCGAAGGTATTCCTTCTGTAAAATGGTTTGGTAGAGATGAAAATAATTATTATATGGTAATAAAATTATTAGGGAATTCATTACAAGATTTAATAAATAAAAATAAAGTTTTCTCTCTAGCTCTTGTTTTAAAGATCGGAATAAAGACACTAACAATTCTTAAAACAATACATGAGAAAGGTTTAGTTCATAGAGATATAAAACCAGATAATTTTTTATTTGGATTAAATCAGATAAATAATATATATTTAATTGATTTTGGTTTTTGTAAATATTATATTGAGAATGGGGAACATAATAAAATTAAAAAAAATCATCATATGATAGGAAGTAAAAACTATGCTAGTATATCCTCACATTATTGTTATGATTTGAGTAGAAGAGATGATTTAGAATCTCTATGCTATATGTTAATATATTTTTATACAGGGGTTTTACCATGGAATAATGTATCTGATGAAGAAACAATTGTAAACCTTAAAAATGAAATATTAAAAAATAATCATTTATATCCAGCAGTTTTGTTAGATTTATTAAAATATACAAGAACAATGAAATATGAAGAAAACCCCAATTATAATTTAATTATTGATAATTTTAAAAGAGAATTAGAAATATTGAGTAAAAATAATTAAAAACAAATAATTTATTAAATAAAATGTCGAATCGATATGACAAAATGGATGAATACATTAAGTCAATTTTTAATGTATTTCAAATGGTAAATAGAAAAGCAGAACAACAGCAAGACAAAAGACTAAAAATAATAGGTTTAACTATTTATAATTATACTAGATACATGGCAAAGGAATATGAAATGGATTTAAGGAATATTGTAGAACCTGATAGTATAAATTTGATTCCAGTTTTTGAATATGTAGCAGCAAATAATATAGAATTTTTAGATTTTTCAAATATTAATATAAGTGATATTGATATAACTAAAAAAGAAGACCTAGAGAGATTTGTATTATCACATGTATATTATATAACTCAAGGAACAAAATAATATTTTATATCTAAAAAGATATAAAGATAACTTGATAATTATTATTATAATAGAATGACATCTTCCAAAGACATTGTTACACCTTCTGCTTTTGAACACCTACTTGGACGCGTAAAGTGGTTTAATAACAAGGCTGGTTATGGTTTTGTTACTGTTACTGATGGGACCCGTTCCGGAACTGATATTTTTGTTCATCATAGTGCTATTAATGTTGAGAATCAACAATACAAGTATTTAGTTCAAGGAGAATATGTTGAATTTGATTTAATTAAGGACGAATCAGATAAACATGAATGGCAAGCTTCGCGTGTTTCTGGTATTAGGGGCGGAAAATTGATGTGTGAAACTAGACATGAATTGAAGATTTCTAGAAACGAGTATAAAGCAACCAAGAGCACTTATGAGTCAACCGTTAGTGCTGAACCAAAAATGCCAAGACAAAAGAATCACCAAAGAAATACCACTGAACCAAAAGTTAGCAGTGAGAGACCAAGTAATGGTGATAAAAAGGATTGGACATTAGTTGCTAATAAAACAAAAACTCAAACTAGAAACCCACGCGGCAAAGTAAAAACTACAAATAATTAACAATAAGTAATAAGTTTAGCGCATACATTTTATTAATTTACAAAAAAAATTATAATACTAATATATATAATATGAGTACTGAGGATATTAATTACTCAAACCTGGTAGGTGGAAAAAGGAAAAACGGGCACAAATTAGATTGCGATTGCCATATTTGTGAAAATATGGAAAACAAAGCTAAACGTGGTGGTTATAAAGAAGAAATGGAAAAAGAACAGGAAAATATGATAGGTGGCCCAAAGAAAAAAAATGGACACAGAATAGCGTGTAAATGTCCCATTTGTATGAATATGAAAAATTCAAAGAAAATATACAGTAAAAAATCTAATAGAAAAACTAAAAAGAGAACAGATGACACAGATAGCGATAGTAGTTCAGATGAAGAAGATAAAAAAGAAAGTATACATAAAAAGAAAAGAGGCAACGGACATAAAGTAAATTGTAAATGCCCAATCTGTAAAAATATGCGTAAAAAGAAAGGAGGAGACCCTCCTGATATTGAAAATCAAAATGGTGATATTGAAGAAGGAGGCATTAAAGCTACAACAGAATCATACATAACAGATGATGAAACACCCGTAACAGATAATGAAACAAAAGCTTCTACTGGTGATTATGATAGTTTAGATGCTGCTGAAAGAGGTGAGGCTGGATTAAACGTTGTCGGTGGAGGTTCAGCAGAGTTACCGCTCGTAGATCCAGCATCCAAAGCTTTAGCGGGCGGAAGTCATAAAAGACGTAAAGGTAGAAAAACAAGAAAAACAAGAAAAGCTAGAAGATATCGTAGACGCCATTAAGAATAATAATATTTAATTTAAATCAATTTAAATATTACTTGATAATGTAAGTATAAATGAATAATAAAGAAACAACTAACACGCAATTAGACGATGATATTTTTATTCAATTCGAGCAATTAGTTACACAACTAAATCAAATGAAGTCTCAAATCACTGTAATACAGCAAAATATTAAACAACTAGAAAAAGGTGTAAAAAAACAAATGAAGGGTCTTAAAAAGGAAATTACAAAGAGTAAAAATAAAGGTAATAGACAACCTTCTGGATTTGCCAAGCCAGGTAAAGTAACAAAAGAATTGTGTGAATTTATGAATAAGGCTGAAGGTAGTGAAATTGCACGAACAGAAGTAACACGCGCATTAGTTGCTTATATTAAAGAAAATAAATTGGAAAATACTATAAATTCCAAAATAATTTCGCCAGACGAAAAACTTAAGGATTTATTAGGTTTAAATGATAGTCAAGAATTAACCTATTTTAATATTCAAAAGTATATGAATAAGCATTTTGTTAAGAGTAAAGAGGTGTAAATAAAATTACTAACAATAGTAAATATAATTTTATCTGTTAGAAACATTTATTTTAAATTGGTTTGGATTAAATTTTTGTTTGTTAATTTCTTTCATTTTTTTGTTTTTGATTTCATTAATAAGTTCTCTATGAATTATTTTATCAAATTTTATAACTCCAGTTTTAGCTTTAACGTAAATTTCTTTACGTTTGTTAGAGCAATATACACAAAAACAACCGTTGTCAATATAATGATTTATATCTATATCATTTATATATTGATTTTCTAAACACAAATTAATATAAAACTTAAATTCATTATGAGTATAAGATGTAAAATAGTCTGTTGTTCTAATATACCAATTATTTAAATACTTATTTCTCTCTAGTTCGTTGTAATAAAAGTTGAAATATTTATCATTTTTTATACTTTCAATATAGTTTATGGGTAATTTATATTCAGATTTAAATGTATTATATAATAACCCTATATTTTTATTTTCAGTTTCATAATCACGAATTATAACAATATCTGATTGGAATATATTGGATAGAATATTTGACCATAAATTAGAATCGCATAAACGAAGTTTAATATATTTAATATTATTAATTATTTGGATAGTATATTTATTTTTAAAATCAAATGGTATAGGTTCAGGAATATCGTATTTATCAAAATAATGGTCCCCGTTTTCAATATGTGGAAATAATTTATTAAATCTATCGCTTATTCTTTTAATAGAATATTTACTAATATTTTCAGCAGTATTATTAAAATGATATGGTGATATTTTTTCGAAGAATTCAGACATTTTTCTCTCTATTGGTGTTCTATAAATATCAATCACATAAACATTTTTTCCTTGATTAGAGAGAAAATGAATAATATCATTAATTTTAATTCCATTTATTCCAGTTAATACAGTTAACATAGTTTCATCATGAATATGAATTACATTATAGCTTTTACCAAGTGACACCCTTAATGATGTAACTAATGTTGTTGAACCTACTTTTGGCGGTGTATATACAAAAATATAATTGTCAGTTAATATATTAAATAATTTATTAATTGTATTAGCAATATTGTTGTCCATATATTTATACCATTAAATTTAAATTTAAAATAAACGTTATAATTATTATATGGAAGCTATTTATGCCGTTGACCTAAAAAATGGTTTGTCTAAAGAAGGAATTATACCTTGGAAATCTAAAAAAGATTTGATTTTTTTTGCTAATAAAACAAAACATAGTGTTGTAATAATGGGTAGGAATACATATTTCTCTCTACCTAACGAAGCTAGACCTTTGAAAAATAGATTAAATATTGTATTAACAAGTAACCCAGACCAAATTTTACACTTGGATGATTGCATAAGAAATGTCATATTCACAAATAATGATAAGATACATAATGATATTCTTAATTATAGAGAGAAATATATGAAGAAATACCCTTTTTTAAGTATGAAATTCAAAATATTCTTTATTGGTGGAAAAAAAATTTATGAGCAATATATTCCATTATGTGAAAAGGTGTGGGTTACTCAAATAAAACAAGATTATTCATGTGATTTAGAAATAGAATATGATTACTCAAAACAATTTGAAGAACCACAAATAATAGATGAAGATGATGAACTAAAAATAACTTTATATAAAAAAAGGATATTGGAACCTGAAGAGGGAACCTCACTTTTAAATATTTTAATTAATTAAATTACAGATAAAACAAACAACATACTAATAAATAATTACTAATTTATATGGAAACATTATACGACACATTCAGTATGCCACATAGTCTTTTCATCCATCTCACGCATAATGTTGCGTATGAGTTTGGATTTGTCAAGTTCCTCGGGCTCATCATACACTGGAGTAGTTCTAATGCCGTTGATAATATTGCGCAATAAAATGGTCTTATCAACGTCGATCTTAATTATATTGTTCTTCTTGGGTTCGTCATACTCATGTGCTTCGTTAGCTCTAAGGTCATCGTTATAGAATTCGTTGTGCTTTTCTTTGAATAAAGTTAACACGCGCTTACCAGATGCTAATTTAGCAGGATATTTATTAATATATACCGGCCACCAATTATCGTCACAGTAAACGATTTTGGCTTCAACACTGGGATTTCTGAGACGCTTAATCAAGTTAAAAGCTGCTTCGGTGTCGTTCCAAACCTTAATTCCGATATATACACGATTATATTTCTTGGGTTCCGAAATCGATTTTTTAATTGGTTCCATGGCAACACTACTTACCTGTGCAATGCCAGATTTATCGAATAAATTTACAATAAATTCAGAGTTGAATGTGTCTTGGACACATGGGATATAAAGACTTGTGATAGTGTTCATTGTAGTTTCAAACTTTATGATTTTTAAACAACAGTTGTTAGATTATTAAACAAAAAGTATTTCAATTTTTTGTTTAATACATAATATTTGATGATAACTAAAAATTTATATTTCTCCACTTGAACGCCAAAAAGAAATTGTTGAGTATTGTTGAATATAATAATTAAATTTCTTTATTTCGTAGCTTCCTATTTTCATAATATCTTTTATTAGCTTCTTTTCTAGATAGTTTTTTTTCTTCTTCTGTTTGAATTAGTCTCATCACGCCTAATTCTAAAAGTTTAGACTTCTTTTTTTCATAATACCTTTTGTTTGCTTTTGCGACTTGTTCTTTATATTTTGCAGCTTGTTCTTCTGTTAGTTGTGGTTTATTTAGTTTTTCTGCTTTATGCTTTTGATAATATCTTGCTTTGGCTTCTTTTAAATAATTTGTATTAGCACCACAAGTACCAGCTCCTTTATTAATTATAATATTTAAGTTCGGTTCTGTAATTATTTCAGTTTCATTATCTTCAATAATTAATAGGTTTGTTTTACTTTTACTAGTCATTTTATTTATATGTTATACTATTATAATTTATTTAAGTATTTCAATTTTTTGTATAATGCCTACACATAAAAGTAATCATTATAAATTAACACAAGAAGATGTTTGAAAAGTATTCAAATGTTCTCCAAGAAGTTTAATGTGTTTGGTTAATCAATACAAAAAAAAGAAGGAAATGTAAATATATGAGCAATATGGTAAAAAATATATTATAATAGGAGGGGGCTTGGGGGAACCTGGGTTCCCTAATAATTAAAGATTTTCAGTAAAAGTAAAAAGTATATAAAAAGTAAAAAAATTGAAATAAAAATGGTATGAATGGTAAAAGGTGTAAAAGTATAAAAATGTTGTCAAAGTCAAAGTCAAAGTCAAAGTCAAAGTCGTGGTTTGGTGTGGTTCGAAAGTGTGTAGAGATATTATCAAAGGAGTATAATTTCGAAGTAGAGGATGGTTTAAGATTGGTAGGTGGTGTAGGTGTAGGTGTAGGTGAAAAGGAAGTAGTGAAAAGGTTGAGAGCGTCATTTCCGCTGCCTTACAACGGTGAGGTGAATGATTCATGTTGTAATGCGCTACGTCAAAACAATGGTTTATACACGCAATGCACGGTTCTTCGGAAAGGAGAAAATAAATACTGTAATGGTTGTAGAAGTGTAATGGAAAAGAGCGGTGCAGAAGTGCCAGAATATGGTACTATTGAGCAACGTAAGTCGATGGATATATTCGAGTATACAGATCCAAAGGGTCGTAAGCCAATAGCATACACAAAGGTGATGAAGAAGTATAAAATTAGCGAGGAACAAGTGTTGGAAGAAGCAGCAAAGGTAAATATAATAATAAATCCAAGACATTTTGTAGTCAGCGACACCGAAGGTACAAAACGTGGTCGTCCAAAGACAATAAAGGAGGTAAAGACAAAGGGAGTAAAGGGACGGCCAAAGAAGGAGAATAAGGTTGTAATAGTTGAAGGCCAGGAAGAGGACGATTTGTTCGCAGCCTTAGTCGCAAATTCACTTTCACTAGAAGATGTCGTAAAGTCTCCTGAAGC
>Ga0255211_1000712_pt1 | contig 11130 bp, 5 predicted proteins | sample Miss_Yuk_RepB_8d_FD_183036 | JGI IMG/M metagenome (GOLD analysis project Ga0255211, IMG submission 183036) | Freshwater microbial communities from Mississippi River, Louisiana, United States - Miss_Yuk_RepB_8d | ecosystem: Environmental > Aquatic > Freshwater > River | place: USA: Louisiana...
TAAAATTTTAAGCAATATTAAATTTAATAACGGATATATTTCATCAGATTCTATTAATTATTATACTTGTCAAAAATTAATAAAAAAATATAATTTACAAGTTATCGATGAGGATGAAATTACTACAATTATGTTTGGTTCAACGTGTAAATATCTTGTTTTATCAAGTGGAACATTTTCTTGGCTTATTGGATTTTTAGCATATTATTCAGAAGTTTACTATCCAAAAATAATTCATAAATGGCATGGTGATATTTTTGTGTTTAAATCATGGAATGAAATTGAATATGAGCCAATAACAAATATAAATGATTTATTAAAAAATTTTATTTTTATTCCAAAATTAGACCATTATGGGGATGACATATATTATAATAATAAACCGTTAAAAGAGAAAATTATAATTGCGTTCGACGATAAAAATTGCGTTGGATTTAATACTCTTGGATTTTTTAAAAATAATATAAGCATAGATGATTTAAAAAAATCGCAATATTTTGGTGAAAATGATGGCATTTATATTAAAAAAGAGTATTATCATAGTTTACAAAATAAAAAAAAACACACCATTGAAAAAATATACGAAAATGACGCAAAAATTATGAATGATGTTTTTATCGAAAGTGGCGCTTTTACTGGCGATGGCATTCAAGCAGCTATAAATTTAGGATTTAAAGAAATACACAGCATTGAATTGTCAGAAAAATATTATAACATTTGTAAAGAAAAATTTAAGAATTATCCTTATGTTCATTTACATTTAGGTGATTCAGGAATAGTTTTACCAAATTTAATAAAAAATATTAAAAAAGGTATTACATTTTGGTTAGACGGTCATTATTCAAGTTTAGATACTGCTTGTGCCAAAGATTATTGTTCTCCAATTTTATTTGAATTAATGTCAATAAAAACATATTATCATATAGACCATGTAATATTAATAGACGACATGAAAGATTTTACACAAGAAAGTATAGATTGGAATAATAGAGTCAATAAAAAATGTGGATATATTACAAAAGAGAAATTAGAAGAAATAATCGAAGAAATTTATTCAAATTGTAAATTATATTATTATGGTCCTGCTTGTGTATCTTACAATTGTAATAAAAATGTAAATAATAACATTCGTGTTAAAATGCTTTGCAATTGGTGTTCTTCAGAACAATTATGTAAAGAATGGTCTAATATGTGCGAAGAAGGTTTTAGATGGAAAAATTTTGAATTAGTATGGACTAATAAGAGAGAAGATATAGATTACTATGTTATTATTAATTTTCCTAATGAAAATGAATATTTTGACCCAAGTAAAACAATTGTATTCCAAATGGAACCTTGGGTTTATGATATAAATAAAAATTGGGGAGTAAAAACATGGGGAAAATGGGCTGAACCAGACACCGTTAACTTTTTAGAAGTAAGAGGTAGAAAAACAGAACATTGTAATCTAGTTCAAAATAATACTGAACTAACGTTAACTGACCTGAATAATCCATCAAATTTTGAAAAAATAAATAATTCAATATCATCTATAATGAGCAATAAATATATTGATGAAGGACATATTTTACGTATAGATTTTTTAAAATATTTAGAAAAAAAAGGAGATTTGCCAATAGATATTTACGGACAATCAAATGATTTTAATTTTATTAATTATAAAGGGAAATTACCTATGGAAGTGAAAAGTAAAGGATACAAATATTATAAATATTATTTTATGATGGAAAATAATTTTGAGAGAAACTTTATTACTGAAAAATTGTGGGACCCTATATTTTGCGAATGTTTATGTTTTTATTACGGATGTCCTAATGTAGCTGATTATGTTGATTCAAACGCATTTGTACTATTAGATATAAATGATTTTGAAAAGTCATATCAGATTATTAAAAAAGCAATTGATGAAGATTTATGGTCTCAAAGAATTGATATTATACGTAAAGAAAAACAAAGAATATTAAATGAAATGACATTTTTTCCAACCATTGAAAAAATTATTAATAAAAATTTAAATATTTAAAAAATTATCATTTTAAAATAAGAAATAAGAAATAACTAATAATATAATATAATTTTATATAATATATTATATTATGAATAATTATTCAAGTTACTTATCTTCTAAACGTTGTTGTGATTTAAGAGGTTTAGGACCAATAGGTCCAACTGGACCGACAGGAGAAAAAGGTCCAATAGGACCATATGGATATACAGGTCCAGAAGGGCCAGAAGGGCCTCCAGGTACAGAAGGCGCAACAGGACCAACTGGACCATCTGGAGGACCCCCAGGTCCAACAGGAGCACAAGGTCCAACAGGTTTACAAGGACCAACAGGAGCACAAGGTCCAACAGGTGGAAGTCCTTGGGTTTTGAGTAGTTATACAGGTTATACAGGTATTGGTTATACAGGTGATGTAATGGTATATGGAGGATTATATGTTTCTGGCGCTATTGACCCAACGTCATTGACTCTTACTAAAACAGGTATACCTAACCAATCTACATATGGATTAACAGGAACTGGAGGATATATTGATAATATAAATTTATTTCAATCAGTATCTAACTCTAATGTTATTGTTGAAGGTAGAGGAACCGGAGATGTTATTTTGAAAACGAATAATATTGATAGATTGACGATTGGTGATAATGGAATATCAACATTTAGTTCCCCAACAATTACTAATCAAGCAACTACTGGTGGTGTAGCAAATCCTATTCTTTCTTTAAATCAAAATGATACTGCGAGTGGTTCGTGTAATATTACAATGTATAAAAATACTTTTGTAAATGGTTCTGCTATTGGTGAAGTTTCTTTTAGAGCAAAAACTGCTATTAGTGGAAATCCTGAACGAGAATACGCAAGAATTAGTGGAAATATAAAAAGTAATACAAGTAGTAATGTTGATGGTTCTATTATTCTCCAAGCAAGAGTAAACGATACTCTTACTAATTTTGTTGAAATTAATGGTCAGGATAACGAGATAGATTTTTTTAAACCATTGAATATGAATAATAATAATATAGTAAATGTTGCTACGGGGATTTTCACTGCTGTTAGTTCTACTACTTGTTCTATTGGAACTGGTAATTTTAGCACTATAAATGCTTCATCTATTCAAGATACAGCGGGGTCATTAACTTATTTCCCTTCTGTTCGCACCTTTGTATCATCACTATTTTATACATTTCCAACACCAAACAAACTATTTCACGACTTTTTTATATATAGCAATGGAATAGCACCATCACTTACTACATCAAACAAATCACCCGCACCACAAGGGTTTTGTCAAGCATCTACATCCATTACTTTTAATAATAGAACTATTTTAGCGGATAATAACCAATTATATTGGTGGGATGCTTTGAGTAGTGCTTGGAGTAGTTTTTACGCATTCAACGGAACAATTAGAACAATGTGTATTAGTGATGATGGTTATTTGTGGGTTGGTGGTGATTTTGTTGCTGATGTATTTTCTTCCGTAGTTTATAACTATATTGCGAGATTTGATAATTCATTGGCGGTTCAAACCCCTATTACTTGGAGTAATGTTGGTGATGTAGGTTTTAATAATCCCGTTTATACCCTTACTACTAATAATAATGGTAATGGTTATATTTACGCGGGTGGTTTTTTTACTCACACAGGCGGTAATTTTTTACAAGTTGATTACTTTGCTTGTATTGTTTCGGGTAGTCAAGATATTTACCAAATTGACGGGGTAAGTGGAACTGGTTTTAATAGTCCAGTTCTTACAATTTCAACACAAGGAACAAAAATATTTATTGGAGGGCAATTTTCAACTGGAACAGCAAACTCGGGTGGGTTTGGTTCAACTACATTCAACTATCCTTACGGAATGATTTGGGACAGCAATGGTTATCAATCAACATTAGCAAGTGGAAGTGAAATGATTTATATTGGCGGTAATCCTTCGTCATTAAACTCAATAGTTGATAGTTCTGCTTATAACAGCGACAATGGTATTGTTTGGATTTCAGGAACATTCACTAATGTAGATATGACTGGTGAAAATTATTTATTTGGTTGTGATTTAAATAACCCAACCAATATTGTATCTACTGGATACACATTTAATAATCCCGTTCCAAGTGTGAAAGGTTCAACTGGTTTTGTATCAAATAATTTAGTTATAGCAATTGACACTGCTAATAATTACGATGTTATTAGTATAGTTGGTGGGGGTTCTTTTGTTCTTGGTAGTGGATTTTTTGGAAGTCAAATCGCGGGTGTAGAATACGACCAAAATGACAATACAATAGATTTGTTTTTCACCGCATCATCAACTATTTTAAGTTATAACCCAAGTCAATCAACCACTATTGATTTGAACTTACAAGGTATATATTTTATTTATAATGGAACTTCTTATAATGGAACTTGTGTGTTAAATGGTAATCGTGCTTGGATTGAAGGTGTTTGTATTGATACTTCACCATTTACTTATAATATAACTGGTCTTTGGAATACTGGTCTTATTCCTTAAAAATAATAAGTTATTTATAAATTTAATATATTAAATAATTGGATATTTAATATATTAAAATAGTAAATTTAATATATCAAAATATATATATGTCACATTTATCATACAACCGATATTTAGGTGCTCAACGTTGCTGTGATTTAAAAGGTTTAGGACCAATAGGACCAACTGGACCAACTGGAGCAAAAGGACCAATAGGGCCATATGGATATACAGGACCAACAGGTCCATCAGGAGGACCGCCAGGACCAACTGGACCAACTGGACCAACTGGACGAGTTGGAGCAAAAGGTTCAACAGGTGATACAGGTCCACAAGGAATTCAAGGACCAACAGGTGATACAGGTCCGCAAGGCATCCAAGGACCAACAGGTCCAACAGGTCCACAAGGCATCCAAGGACCAACAGGTCCAACAGGACCGCAAGGAATTCAAGGTCCAACAGGTCCAACAGGTCCACAAGGCATCCAAGGACCAACAGGAGGCAGTCCTTGGGTTTTAAGTAGTTATACAGGTTATACAGGAATTGGTTATACAGGCGATGTAATGGTATATGGAGCATTATACGTACAAGGAGGAATTGACCCAACTTATTTAGCATTAACTCCGCAATTATCAAATCCACTTCCTAGTGGTCTTCAAGGAATATGGATTGAAGATGCTGGTTTAGCTCCCGGTTCACTTAGAGTTCAAAATATGAGATTAGATGATTTTTCTGGAATAACGCCTGGATATATTAATATTGACCCAATATCAAATCCACAAATTAAATTATCTGATGGTGGTCCACCAGAATTAAATGTTGTTACACTAAATAATAACGAAATAAATTTATACGAATATATACAAATAAATCCTCTACCAGCACCACCAACTCTTTTTTACGGTTCAACATTAGCACCTCAAAACTTAACTTTTAATAATTATGACAGTGGGGAAAAATTAGAATTAAATGCGACAAATATGCTTTTTACAAGTGGTATTGTTTCTACAGCTTCTTATACTTCTAGTCAATGTAATATAACTACTTCAGATGGTTATACAATGGTATTAGAACCTTTAACAGGATTGAATATAAACACTATTCCTGGCGAGTTTGCTATTTTAAAACCTGGAAATGGTTTAAAAATAGGGGCCAAACTGTTTTTTGGTTATAATACGAGCCCTCTAATTGAAATAGAAAATTCTAATACTGGTGTTGGAAATACTATTGGTGTTCCATCTATTTGGTCTTATAAAAGTGGCAGAAATGCTGTTGCTAATGATATAATATCATCTCAACATTATTATGCAAAAGTTAGTGCAATTAAAACTGAATTTGCGAAAGTAGAAGTATCTGCAAGAAATGTTGGTGCTGGAGCTAATGATGGTTCAATTGGATTTTTTGGATTAACTAATGGAACAATGGGTGAATTGTTTAGAATAAATAGCGCGGATAATCAAAACACTTGTGGTGTAAACTTGGATATGAGTGGAAATAATATTACAAATGTAAATACCATTACTGCTACTACTTTTAGTGGAACAGTAACAAATGCCACAAATGTGGCAACAACTGCTGTTACTACAAACACATCATTTTATCCTACTTTTGTAAGCGCTACAAGTGGAAACAATCCTATTAATGTTAATACTTCATTAACTTATAATCCTTCTACAACTCAATTACGTATCGCTACTATTGCGGACTCTTTTTCTTGCCAACCTTCTCAATTCAATATGACAAACAATAGTAGTGGTAATAGTCTGAATATTACACCAACATTCGTTCAGATTAATGCCTCTCCAAATCAAACACAAATTAACGCTGGTAATTTACAGGTATCAAATGCTACCGGAGTATCTACTCTTACGCCTACAACACTATCGATTGGAAATGGGTCAACTACGGCATCAATATCAGTTGGAAATGCGTTAACAACCACATCGGCATCACTAACAGTTGGAACATCAACAACCACAACGGCATCACTAAGAGTTATAAATAGTGGTACTGGTTACACAACTCAACCACAATTAATATTAGAAAATAAAAATACAACAGCTGGAGCAACTACTGGTGTTCCGTCTATTGAAATGTATAAAAGTGGTAGAAATGCTGTTAATGCTGATACTATTGCATCACAAAGCTTTTACGCAAATGACGCATCAGGAAATAAACAAGAGTTTGTAAGAATGCAGGCAATAGCACAAAATGTCGGTACTAGTCCTGCTAATCAAGATGGAACACTAACTTATAGCATGTTAGTAAATGGAACACATAATACTTTTTTGACTTTAAATGGTTCAACTCAACAATTAAGTATTGGAAAACCTATTCAATTAAATGGTAATAGTATTACAACTAGTAGTGGAGATATAACGCTTAATGCTACTACTTCAATTGGAACTGGTGATATATCCCTTACGCCGAAAGTAGCAACTGGATATATTAAAGCATCAAAAGAAATACTGACTGATAGTAAAATTGCTACTCTTACTAATTTTGGTGTTGCGACTGGTTCTTCTATTGATTTTGCGAGTGGTGGTCCTGACGATAATTTTACATTAGATAAACAAAAATTACTTCTCAATCAGTTCTATTCTACTCCTGTTAATATATCAAGTTCTATTAATATTGAAAATAATGCTACAAATGGAACTAATACTATAAGTATGGTTCAAACTGATACTACATTACCGAGTGGTTCAATAACTACTACAATAAATAATCAACAACTCGCTCATACTATTACGATGAATGATACAATAAATAATAAATCCATTACATTAAATAATAACCCTAATTCTAATGAAAATAGAATTGATTTATTTAAAAATCAAGGAGGAGGTCTTTTTGATAATGCTGGTATAGTAAATACTACAACACTCTCTCAACTATATTTAGGTCATACTGATAATTCAGTTGGTAAGTATGTTAATATTAGTAATGTTTCTGCTGCTGGTGCGAATATTATATACGATAATACAATTGATACAAACCCTTTAACAATTACAAGCACTAATACACCCATTATATTAACCTCTACTGGCGATATAACTTTAACACCTACAACTTCTGTTGTATTAAACACTCAAATACAGATGCCTACTACAAGTGGGACTATTTCGTATAGCAATATAACTGGGCGACTTGCTATTGATTTTGCTTCTCAATCAACAGGATATTTTGAATTAAGTAATCTTCCACCAGCAAGTATAAGCGGTTTTACGCTTACTAATGGGAGAATAGGTGGTGAATATCATATTTTACTACGAGGACCAAGTGGTTTTAGTTATTCACCTGCTACATCTTCTACTTATAAAGCGAATACTTATAGTTTAACTACTGCTAATGGTGATGAATGGATTGGATTGAAGATATACTTTACTAATATTCTATCTCAATATTTAATCAACGCAACATTATATACTTAAAAAATATTTTGTTAGACGGCAATTCAATATGACCCTACTGGAACACCGATGGGGACTTATTGTAGTTTTACTGATACATTTGAGGTTTCTAATTTTGCGGTTGGTGCTTGTAGTTTTATTTTAACTGGTGGAACGAGTAATAGTTCTACTTGGAGTGGAACTTGTAGAATATCAATTGTATTAACAAGATTACAATAAAATAATGATATAATATATGGAGAACGATTGGTCGCAAGATTATAGAAAATGATACATTTTAATTAGTATATTTAATATAATTTTGCTTTTCGCTATACTCAATCTTTTTTTAAAAGTATATAATATATATAATATGTCATTTACCAGATTTAATTATGACCCTTGTAGAACAAAAAAACAAATACAACAATCTACCGACCCTGGTAGATGGATAATGAATGTTCCTGGAAATGGTTCTAATCCTGCTTATATGGAAGACCCTTTTATAAGAATGCAAAAATGGGGGGCTAATTTAAGAACAAATACTATTAATTTAGAAAGTGACCTTCTAGGCGTAAATCGGAATCTCAGCAGAGATTGTTTAGGAAAAGATAATTATAAAAGCTTCAATGTTCCAAATGAAGCCATACAATATCCATCTTGTAATAATTTAACAACTGGACAATCAAGAACAACAAATCCTGCTTGGTGGTATCGTGACAAAGAACAGGTCGACTGGTATTATCCACCTTTAAATCCTCAAGAAAATACATGTATGCCTTTTTTGAATAATTTAAATACAAGAATTTTAGAAAAAGATTATTTTACTCCAAAGAGAGATTGTATTATTAATGATGCAAATGATAGATTGCCTTCAGTAGTAACAAACGGCAATTACATTGGCGGACCAAATACATGTGCGCAAAACAATTCTTGTAAATCAGTATAAATTTTGAAATATTAAATAATAAAAATTGCTATAGTTTTATTATTTAAGATTATTATTAGATTAAAAATATAATGTTTAATATATATAATGGAATTAGCTATCCCTTTAATCGCATTAGGAGGAATGTATGTAATATCAAATCAAAATCAGACGTCTCAAAATAAAGAATCTTTAAGGAATGAAAATCGTGTAAAAATGAAACAAGAAAATTTTACAAATATGGGACAAAAAACAAATTATTTACCAAATACAAATATAGCACCTCAAAATTATCCTGTTTCTAATATAAATCAATTAGTAGATACAGTACAAGAATATCCTAATCCTAATATAGCAACAGATAAGTATTTTAACCAAAATAATTACGAGAATCGTGTAAATGAAGGAAAACCAGTAGGACAAAATCCTCAACAAATTTATTCTATTAGCGGAAATTATTTAGATTCAAGTCAATTCAAGCACAATAATATGGTTCCATTTAATGGTGGAAAAATAAAAGGTTACACATATGATATGAATATTGCGGAAACTGTTTTAGATAATATGAATGGGTCCGGTTCACAAGTGATTAAAAAAATAGAACAAGCTCCATTGTTTAAACCAGAAGATAATGTTCAATGGGCTTATGGTGCTCCTAATCAAAGTGATTTTTTTCAATCTCGTGTTAATCCAGGTATGAAAAATAATAATGTCAAACCATTTGCTACAGAAAATGTTGGACCTGGTTTAAATCAAGGATTTACTACAATTGGTAGTGGTGGTTTTAACTCTGGTATGGAATCACGAGACGCTTGGCTACCAAAAACAGTAGATGAATTAAGAGTTGATACTAATCCAAAATTAGAATACAAATTAATAAATCACGAAGGACCCGCAAACGCAGCAATTAAAAATTTAGGTTTAATAGGTCGTGTAGAAAAGCAAACACCAGATACATTTTATATTAATACTCAAGACCGTTGGTTAACTACTACTGGTAGTGAAAAAGCAGAACGATTAAGACCTATTGAAGAGATGGGTGTAATAAGACGTAATGATATTTTAACAGATTACAAAGGACCAGCAGGAAATTCAGATAGACAGGCCGGCCAAGCTCCTACTGCTTTTGAGCCATCAAAAAGACATCAACTTGCTGCTAAAGACGTTCCACAATCATGTGCGGTTGGACGTGGACCTACTACAGATGGTGATAATTTTTTGAAAAGCCACACGAATTATGCTAATAATAGGTCAACAATGAAACAACCAGATACATTAAGAAGTGGATTTGGTGGAGCTATTGGAGCTGTAATTGCTCCATTAATGGATATTTTAAGACCATCTAGAAAAGAAGAAACAACTAACAATATTCGAATTTATGGTGAGGCTACATCATCTGTTCCACAAAGTTATGTTGTTAATCCTAACGATACAACAAATACAACTGTGAAAGAAACCACATTGTACTCACCTAATTTCTATATTAATAATCAAAAAGAAGGAATGTATGTTAACAATGCTACTCCTGGAGAACAAACACAGAGAGATACTACTAGTTGTAGTTATATTGGTAGCGCAGGCGGAGCAGCCGCACAATATGGCGACATGAGTTATGAAGCAGCTTATAGGCAACATAATAATGATATTAAATCTGCTACTATTGCGAATAGACCAAATCAAGGTGGAACCCAAATGTTTAATCAGCAAATGAATGTTAATATTTCTAGACAAGATTCAGATAGATATAATTACAGAGTAAATGCGCCAGCATCTGTTATTGCTATGCCTCCATCAAAGGAAATTTATGGAAAAATTAACGTTCCGCAATATTATAATGAATGCGCTGGTTGTGACCGTATTCAACCAGATATTTTAAATGCTTTTAGAAATAATCCTTACACACACAGCTTAACAAATTCAGTTTAAGTAATTTTATATATTTAAACCCTTAAAGATTTAAAAATGGGACAGAAATAATTTAAATAAATTATTTTATTAAATATATAATGGATTATCGTTTTGGACCAAATAAACCTAAGTTCACAGGTACTGATAACGAATGGAATAAATTAAAACAAGAAATCGCATGGTGGAATGAAGATACTTCTGATTATCCTTTTGTTACTGTAATTTGCCCTCATTGCGGAGCAAAAAATACACATAAAGATAATGGATTAGATACCCATAGAGAATGTCATTTGATGTTAGATAAGAAAGGTAAAAAAATATATTACGATTGTCCTGGTTATTATATATGTAGATATATTAATACACCAAGATAGCAACATTTTAAATTTCCAACGTTGTAAAAGTA
>Ga0255211_1000715_pt1 | contig 11073 bp, 9 predicted proteins | sample Miss_Yuk_RepB_8d_FD_183036 | JGI IMG/M metagenome (GOLD analysis project Ga0255211, IMG submission 183036) | Freshwater microbial communities from Mississippi River, Louisiana, United States - Miss_Yuk_RepB_8d | ecosystem: Environmental > Aquatic > Freshwater > River | place: USA: Louisiana...
GACGTAGTCATTATGTTCATTCAACGAATAAAAAAGCAGCAACACACCGCCATCATAAGCGACGTAATCGCCATCAAACGTTACGTGGATACAAAAAATAAATTCATGAATACATTATGTATAAAATATCGTATTCATGAATTCTCATTTTCTTCTCTTATACAGCATTCTATAAAATACATACAATAGTATCGCTGTAATTCCATAATAATATATTTGTGACATCGTATCTCCTCGAATTGTTGAAATGTCTTCTTTTTCTTCTTGACTATTACCGTCGTCGCTGATACGTTCCATTAAAGAAGATAGTTGACTTGATAATTCCTGATACAACGACGACGTATGATTTTCACCATTATCGGCGTCGTTGGATCTCGATTTCGAAATAGGCTCTTTATAAAAAGATGATACGTTGGCGTTATGTTGTTCAATTACTTCACGTGCGTTTATAAATGGTGTTTTTGACGACGACTCTCTCTCAAATGTATCATATGACAATTCGGTCATCGGCGATATATTATAACTTAAAGGACTTCGATGTGATGTTTGATATGCGATACCAGAGGAACCAGCTAAACTACCCTTTGGGAACACTCCGGTATTATATATATCACTCGGTTTTTCTTTTGTTGATGTTTCCTCTTTTAATTTATGAAATCCATCGCTTCTAACCCGACACGAGTTCCCTGACGCAGGGTTATAACGACCTGGAAAGCTACATGGATTAAGTTGAGCCATGTCTATCATCGCGATATGGCGTGTTTCACTACTTTTCGCATTATTATTATCCACCGTTTCTAATGTGATCTTGGCACAATCTGGATATGTTCCTGCGGTAAACCCATTAAATAATTGGACAGGATTTAATGCCCCTAGATTTCCGAGCGCACCGGGAATAAGACCTCGAAGCGACTGAAACCCGCGTCCATCGGCTCCGCTCGAAATAAATGGCACCGAACCATCAGGTATATTATTTACATAAATCCATCGTTCGACTTGTTTTTTCTCTTGTCCACGTTCTTCATCGCGCTTTGCCTTTTGTTCGTTGAGTGCGTTTTTCAGTTTTGTAGCCTCATCTTCTGTAATCTCTTTCGCACCTAATTTATTGTCTACTTCTTGATATGCCTTCTCCCATGCGGCGTCTTCGTCTTGCTCTTTCTTCCATTTTTCGACTGTTGTTTCACTACATTTTCCGGTGGTTTTTAGAAAGAATTTATTACCGAGAGGTTTTCCAGTTACACTTGCGTTTCCGGTTCCTGATATAAGCACTTCAACATATGATAAAAGGCCATCTACATTCGTCGCAAGTGCGCCGAGTGAGAATCCGGGCGACATGCCCATTTCATCGGGTTGTTTAATACTTTTCCAATAATCATAGGACGGTCCTAATAATGATGACATACTACTACTACTACGTTATCATTAGATTATTATATTTACTTGTCCACCTGGTGAAAGTGATTTATTCAAATCTTCTATTTGTTTTCCTAATTCCTCTATTTTTTTAGACGTTTGTTTAATTTCATCGGTTTGATCTTTCACCGCATTCACATATTTCGAGAGATCGTTTATTTTTCCTTTAAGTTCAACATATTGTGAGCAGTCAGTAGCGCAGGGTGTTTTCTTTTTCTTTTCGGCACTTTCGGTATCAGCACTGATAAATTCGCCTGATTTCGTGGTTGCTTTTCCGTCTTTCGTCGTCGTCGTCGTTGTCGTCGTCGTCATCATGCCCTCGATTGCTTCTCGAAAAATAGCCGCTTCTGTATTTCGATATTTATAATCATAACCAAAAATAACGTCATCGTCATAGCGCATGCCTGATAATTTATCTCTTAATTGAGTGACCGGAATAAATAAGTGTCGCCAGAATGAATGGCCGATTAGGTTATCATGATTGAATAACATCAAAATAACAAACCCAGATATAGCAAGTAGAAATGCGATAATAAATCCCTTATATTTCACGATTGGGTGAGTTTCTTTATCATTTATGAATTGTGATACATTTGACCTAAATACTTCGTTTAACATGGTTCCATCATCATCAAGATGAATAAACGATTTATGAATCATAAACTCCTTACTATTTCGTATTATTTTATTACTTTGACTTTTCTATTAATTTTTGGACACTTTTCTGCATATTTTCGATGGTCTTATGTTGTTTCTTGATCGTTTCGTCGTTTTCTTTGATTTGTTTTTGAAGTTTAGCGGCGTTTTCGATTAATCCGGTTAGTTTGGTTCGTAAAGATTCAACTGCTGAACAGTCTTTGGGACAATCTTCGCTGTCTGCGCCACTACCACCATCGTCCTGTGCGTCCTTCGCGTCCTTCGCGTCCTTCGCGTCCTTTTTTTTATCGCCTTTGTTTTCCATGCCTTCACGTTCACGGTTCTTCCCGCGCATATTCTCTCGAACATTTAGATATACATCTCGGACAACGTTACGAAGTGTAATATCTAATATTGCGATGACGACGCCAATCAAGAGTAAGATCGTGAAGTTCGAGAGATTTTTGGTATAGAATTGAATATATTCGAACATTAATTATATTATATTATAATAACTAAATTATACTATCTACTTGATATATACGAATACATAAAATGAGCAAGAATTTCGTTTCATGGCCTCTTAATTTTAGAACGATGAAGGTGGCGATCCGTTCGACGAAGCAATCGACGACTCGAAGTGTGTTTCCTGGATATACTCGACCTGCCGAGAACGGTCCATCAACTGATGGCAACCCCCTGAATGACTTTGGCCGTGATACAAAATGCTGTGAGTTTCCTCAGACCAAGAACGTGATCAAGCGGTCCAGTTTTCGTCCACGACCCATCAAACACTGGCGTAAAAGTCTGATGCCGTCTTCTACGAATAAGTCTCGCCCCACAATCGGGTTCATCGATCGTCCTGGCGGTATCGTTTTCCGTGGAACAGCATGTGGGTGTGACGCCCGTGTAGCCTCCAAACAAAACTATGTCACCGAAGATATTCCGCGCCCATTCTTGCGCGAGTGTATGCCTGATGAACTTATACAGAATCCCGGTTATAAACAAGTGGGCGTTCCAGGTCAGCCCGGATCGTATCAAATCAATACCGGTATTTACGAAACCAAGAATCTCTCGTTCAACCCGAAGAAGCGCATCATTCGTAGCGGGAATACGAATGTAAGTCGTGCTTATCATACCAACACCGCATCCTACCTTCAGGCGCGATGCCGGACATATCAGCAACAACAGACATTTTCAAAGATGTCGGGCACACCGAATCAATATGTCCTTCCCGACGGAACACCCGCCAACCCCAGCGATTCCAATACTGGTTCACAAGTATATTATTCAACCAATTGTGGAAATGCGGAGAGAATTTACCCCGACGCGGCAGATCGCGCCAAATGTCGCACAACCGTGATTCACAAGCCAAATAATGCGAAGTATGGGGTCCAAGGTGCGGTGAGCGCCGGCACGCGTCTCGAGAGATTGAAACTCGAAACCATCACAAAGAATGGTGCGTCGTTCAAGACAGCGTATGGTGTTGCTGCGGGGAATGCCGGCCAGTATCATGGCGACTCCATGGGCGCACCTTACTTCATCAAGAGCAAAATATTCAAACCCGACTGTAATTTATATAATCGGGCGGTGAAACGCCCTCACTTGAAGTGCTGAAAAACACATACATTAAATAAAACAGCGAATGAATTTTACTCGATATTCACATTCATTAACTGAATCTAATATTTATTATATTATATTATACTATACTGTAGAATGACAAGCACTCGTCGCCATAAAATCGCACGTTCTGCGGTAATTCGTCGGGTTAAACCGCGTAAGTCCGAAAAAGCGAAACGCCCCAAAGCCAAAACCTTTAGGCGAAAATCACGAAACAACGTTATGAGAGGAGGAGTTCATAAAGACCTGAAAGTGTATGTCATACAAAAAAATTTAGGAATACCCAAGTGTTTTATAATACGAGAAGTGACACCTTTCGGTTTAGACACAATATATATATTTTTTGATGGTGAATTACCGGATAATGAATTAAACACTTTTTTATGTGCTGCGTTGAATTTAAATAATCTTGAAAGTATTCAACCACCATTAAACACACCGAAAGATTCTACTGGTAAATTTAAATCTTTCTTTGTGAAATTATCTGGAATCAGAAGTTATACATTATCAAGCGGTCAATTACAAGATATACCAAATTTTGTTCCCTTATCAACAGTAGTTGTAACAAAGCATAATCCAGATTTTAAAATAGGTAATGGAGAAGCAGTTATTCAACGTTTAAAGGACAAAACAACAAGAGAACCTTCATTCAACGATTATACATTTACAGACAAAACCCCAGATAAATTTCAATTTAATTCATTCAATTTTACTTTAAGTAATCTGAATTCTTTATGTGATAGTATTGTAGATTCCACATTTACAGCATTAGAAGGCTTTTGTAATAAGTCAGAAATTATGGGAAAAGTAAATGAACTAATAAATTTGATTTTAAGACAAAAAAGATTGTCGGAAATCGCAGACAATTGTGCTAGAAAGTTCTCAGATGGAAATGGACGAGTAAAGAAATCAGAGGACGATGATAAGAAATCAAAGGACGATGATAAGAATTCATATATTAACGAAGGTAAAAAACGTCTTCCATTTACTGCGGAAGATGTTACAAAAGCGAACAATCTAATTCAAGAAATTAAAACAAGTCCGGACTACCAAAAATGTGAAGGTATTATCAAACAGAAGCATATTAGTTTAAAATTTTATCTTAATGACGATGAGGATTACAAATTGGTATTTAAAACTATTGAACAGTTATTTGATGATGCTTACAAAAATATTTGATGAGGCTTACATTATAAGATTTTGAGTATCTACTTTATATATCGAACTAAATACAATAATTACATAATATAGATTGTATTGTCTAATATATCACGAATATATAAGACAATAATATATTCGTGAGTTAATGGCATTATCGCGGAAACATAAACATACGCAAAATAACAACAATAAATTTCGTAATCGTAGTCATAATCATACTCATCATCCCCGTCATCATGTAACCCAACGCAAACGAGACCGTGTTCTCCGCGCCGACAACTTTTATCTATGGGCGAATCAGAAGTGGTTGCGAGAAGTCCCGAAGACTTTGCCGAGAGAATTAAAATACATCCGCCCTTTAGACAATTTTAAATTAATTCAGGACGAGATGTTCAAAAATACGATCGCGATGATACGTGATTATACTAAGCATAACAGCGGCAGCACAACCGCAAAACAAATGAAAAACGTATACGCGTCATTTCGCGATCTACATCCTGAACCGATTCTCGCACATATCGCAGATTTTTGTAAATTATACAAGGACCTCGTATGCGAAAACAACTTGTATAAATTTTTGGGGATCATGAATCAAAATGAGATGGTGAAATGGGCGCTTCCGGTTGTTTGGAACGTATATCCTGATGAATATACTCCGGGCAAATTATCGGCACATGTTGGAACACCGTCACTTTCATTATACGATTATCGGTTTTATCTCGCGGATAGCATTCTCGAAAAACAGATGCGTGGGGTTCGTTTGAATGTTAGCACGAGTAGGGTGATACGTCAAAACCAAGAAGGCGGTGCCAGAGGTGCCGCCACCACCACCAACAACACCGACAACGACACCGACGCGGGCCCCGAAATGAAAACCGTCGAATATTTAAAATATAAAAAACGAATCACGAATGCGTTTCTACGTTTCATCGACGACGTTTTCACTAAATGCTTGGGTCGTGATTATGAAACCACCCACAATATTAAAGTAGACGATGTATATGACATCGAGTGTAAAATACTCACATGTATGAACAACCTGGATTGTCGTTTCGATGAAAGTTATGCGAATATTTATAATACAAAGAAACAATCGGATAAACCACCGCATCTCTCGTATCCCCACGCGAAAATCATGAGACACCGTAACTGTGAATGCGGGATTGAAAGCGATGACGGAAGTGGATGCGTCGGTGATGCCAACGTGAAAGAACGTCTGAAACTTCCTCATTATAAAAATAATATACGCGGTGCATCACGAATTCTCTCGCAAGATGCGATGTCACTCGTCGGTTTGGATTGGCTAGAGATGGCGAAATGGATCGGGTATGGCGAAACGTCGTCGTCGTCGTCGCCGTGTGTTCCACCCTATTTCATCGTAAATCAAGTCGGCTATCTCTCGTCGATCATGGACCTCCTCAAAAAGGAGTGGGCGTCCGACGCATGGAAGAGTTACTGGTATTTCATGTATTTACGTCAGCTCATCTGTTTCCACGACAAATGGCGAGAGATTTACCTTGACTTCAACGATACACTTATTCGTGGAAAAGATACGCACTTTCCGAGAGAATATTTCCCCATTATTGGATTGGCCTACGCTTTCCCGAAGACGATGACCGAAGAATTCACTCGCCGATATAAAAATGAAGAAATGATTTCGAAAGTTCGAGAGATTGGGAATACGATGTTGGATTGTTATAAGGCGCGTATCACTCGGAATACATGGATGTCGGCAACTACGAAGAAGGGCGCGTTGAAGAAACTCAATACAATCAAACTATGTATTGGCGAGGCAAATCTCTCAGCTCCTGATCCTACAAACCTGGATTATGATCCGAAAGACGCGTGGGGCAATCTACTCAAACGAAGCATCCAGCGAACGGAATATATCGCGAAGCATCACCATATTTCATCCGGTGATTTTAAATTATCATCAGAAGACCTCGATATCATGAACTGGGGCACGATGAAATTCGTCGGTTTTCAATCATTCGTCGTGAACGCGTATTACACACCGAATTCGAACAGTATTTATATCCCGACTGCGTATATGCATAGTATGAATGTTCAGTTTGGACGCGGGTATGAATACGATCTCGCATCGGTCGGTTTTACGTTCGGGCATGAAATCTCTCATGCTCTTCATGTGAATTCGCGAACCTACAATCATAAAGGTGTGATTAAAAACTGGTGGAGTAAGGATGACACCGCGACATACGAACGTAAAATCGCCGCAATCCGCCGGCAATATGAAGAAATCTCTCGAAAGGATGGATTCGTAATCGATGGAAATCTCTCGTTATCCGAAAATTTAGCGGATGTAACCGGTATCGCCGTTTGTGAAGATGCGCTCAATAAATATCATCGACATGTATATGATGACGTAAGTGACATAACGAGAGATGAACATGTGCGCGAGAGCTCGTTTCTGAATTTTTATACATATTACGCGATCCAAAATCGTCAATATGCGAATTTCCGAGAGATTCTTGTCCAAGTCCTGACAAATCCACATTTGAACCTGAAGATACGAACGAATGTTCCGCTTATGCGGAGTAAGACCTTTCATGATGTCATCGGAATTAAGAAAAGTGATAAGATGTATAATGACGATTTTGACGTGGTATTTTAGGCGTTTGTAATTGTCAATAAAATAGGTATAAAAAATCTAGTTTATTGTATTTTATTGTAATAAATGGGAGCAAATATATCGATGGATACGAGAGCAACGATCGTTGAAGACGCGAGTTTGTCGCCTTTGTTACTACCGATGCTCACACCACCGCCAACGATTCATGCACCAAAGTCATTTGAAGATAACTGGCGCACAGAATCCGTTCTTATACCCGAAGACATGACAGATATTCATATAGAGGCTAATGCAATCGCAGGAGATAAAGAAATACAGAGCACAGAACCATCCGCGGAGAATATATCTTCTTCTTATGGAAAAGGCAAGCACTGGAAGCGAAACATGAAAAAAAAACAAAACATACAAGAAGCCAGCGCAGCCGCAGGCACGATCTCAGTTCAAACCGAGCGCACCGTTGAACAACGTCGCGAACAGGTGCGACCCATCATCGATAAACTCACCGAACTACAGATGAATATTTCTTATCCGGCGATTCGTGAGTTATACAAACAACTCAATCATTTCGTTAAGACGGGCGAGGATGCGAAGATCAAGATCGCGTTTCCGGAATTCTCTCGTAAAATCAAGGGCGAATTAACCAACGCAACACATAAACAGTGTTGGGTGAAGCTGGAGATTGCGTAAATGCGGGCATCAGTTAGGACCGCTGACTAAAACACAATATTGTCATCGATCCATTTTTTGATGCGAATATTCACCGGCTCCAATATTTTATTCAGTCCTTCCACATAATTCAAGTAATACTGTGGGTCATTCTGGATTTTAATAAGTGTATGGTAAATAATCGTATAATCCTCTTGCGAATACAAGTCCGTTATTTTCACGAATATGAGGTCGATATTTGTATCGGCTAAACTATCAATCGGGACAGTTGAAGCGCTTGATCCAAGTGTTGTCATCGCGGTCATCGGACGCAACGGCGGAGACGATGTCGGGCTCTTTATTCTTGAAGGCAATTGACAGTCGGCGGCGGTGGCGGCAGTGGCGGCAGCGGTGGCGGTCTCAACGTCGTCATCGTCATGGCGATTCGCGATACGCCGCACCAATTCCGGATTATCCAACATTCCTTTATACATTTGAAGTGTATGTAGAATATGGATTTTATCGGTTTGATTATATGTCCGCGTTAAATTATTAATTCCAGTTTTCGCGAGTTCATTCAGTAGCGAGAATAATGCCGCGTTTTCGCTCGCCCCCGTCGCCCCTGCCACTCCCGCCGTCGTCCCAGTAAGAACCGTCTTGTAGAATTTGTTGAACCGCGAAAATACATTATACAAATAAAACACATCCTCTTTCTTATCATTATTATACCATCGACGAACATGCTGTGTATAACCCGGCGCCTGAACCGTAAGTATATTATTATGTATCGCCAATTTACTTCCAATCGGATAAAATGCGAGAAGCCCGATTTGAAGAAGTGCTTGGAGTGGCTCTAATATCGTCTCGAAACGTTCGCGCGGCTTTTTTAATTGACCAGCTATAAATTGTAATGTGCTCTGCATTTGTAGTATATTACTACCATACATTTGGATATATATTTAGACTGTTTTTTTAACTAACGATGCCTATACCGCGGTCGCCGCCACCGCACCTGCCGTCCCCGTCCGATGGGACAGAGTTTGAATCGACTTGTGAAGAAAAATATTCGTAGACTGAAAGCACGCATGATGCGCGTTATAAGGAATCTCATATTTTTCACACCAAGCAATACACTTACTTATATTTGTTCGCTTGTATTGTTCCAACTTTTCCGCGTTTCGATGATTTGTTATGATGGAAAGAGTAGATGTAATATTTTCGATCTGCTGAAAACTCACAATCGCATTCATCTCTTCTATTCGATTCAGAAAATAAAGATCGTGATCGAATGGAAGAAAAGACGCAGCGATTCTATCACTTACTAACGACGGAAATATCATAGCAAATTGTTCAATAATCGCGCTAGAATCCGCGACCTTGAAATCCTGACAAATAACATATTTTTCAGAATTTGCCACACGACTCGTATACGGTTTCATAATCGACACGTTTTTATAATAATAACATAGTAAGTATAAAATATCTACGGTTGATTTATGAAATACGTCGAATATCTTCAATATAAACGAACCACCTTGTTTTTGTATCGCAAGCGCGTAAAATACCTCACATAATATTAGCTGTGTTGCCATATTTTCTTGCTGATTAAAATCCACCGAAAAATCGAAGCCTCCGTCTGCGGTTACAATATCTATCATGTTTTTATATTTTTCAGCACAATAAAGAAAATTATCTAACGATATTAAGTTTCCGGTTTTATCTGCGCCATTTTCAATAATCACATTTGGATGTCCTTCAAGAAATGAGCGTGTTTTTTTCCATCCGGGACAAATCGGGTCCTCATTTACTAATGTCATACCATAATAACGGTCGTTACCGTATGTCGTTGATCCACCACCTCCTGCTGCTGCTGCTGCTGTTGCTGCTCCATGCCCAAGTTCCACCGCCGTTCCGTTTGTTTCATTCTGAATGTCAAATATACGACGTGATACTTTCAAGTATTCTTGTTCTTTCATGTATTCATCATGAAAATCTGTATTACGTTTAAGAATATGTATAGGCGGCGACGTATTTGTTTCGTGTAATGTATTCACTATTCCGCCATCTAGGTGCGTTTTCATATTCTTTTCATCGTGTATATGATGTTGATATTCAAGACCACGTAAATATGCGATTGCCTCGATAAACCCACCAGGCCCTTCTGCCAAATGAAACGTTTTAATTCCCATTTTTGAATCAGGTCTTGTAGTATATGTATTTTTGTATTGCGATAACATGTGATTATTTTTCATAATTTCGATCATTTTATAGAACGACCGTGATAATGGACGCAATTTACTAATATTTGTTTTATTACCAGATACGTTTGAATGTATATATTCATATGGATTCGTAAACTTTTTTATGTTATCCCACGTGTCTTGATATTGTTCGATCTGATGTTTGATATCACATAAATGTGCGTATATCGAGGATGATAAATAAACATTATGTTCACTACTATATCTAATTTGTATTTCGAGTGGTTTATATTTCCCATTTTCACAATTATCTAGATCAACTTGTGGTAATAAAAAATAGTTGAAATAACTCATGACCGGTCCTCCATTTGCGACAACGATATTCGACGATTTGCCTGATTCTGTGGTTGTTGAAGAGTATGTCTTGTCCTGCGAAGTTATATCGTTTGTTTGTCCGGAACATGATAATAACGGTTTGAAACAATTTTTTGGAGTTCTTTTAAACATTTTGATCGATTATATTTATACATAAAATGTTTATAAGTCGGTTTTCTTCTTGGTTTGACGTTTGGGTTTCGGGGCTGCGGTTGCTCCAGTCGTCGTCGTCGTCGTCGTCGTCGTCGTCGTATCCGCTTCTGCCGCCGCTCCCGATGCTGCCGCCGCCTTTGCCTTTTTGGTGGTGGTGGTGGTGCGTTTCTGTATTTTTTTCTCCAATTGTTCAATTGGTGCTGATGATGCCGCTACTGCCGCTGCTTTTGCTTCTTCTGTTGCCGCCGCCGCCGCCGCTTCCGTTGATCCTTTTAG
>Ga0255211_1000720_pt1 | contig 11047 bp, 9 predicted proteins | sample Miss_Yuk_RepB_8d_FD_183036 | JGI IMG/M metagenome (GOLD analysis project Ga0255211, IMG submission 183036) | Freshwater microbial communities from Mississippi River, Louisiana, United States - Miss_Yuk_RepB_8d | ecosystem: Environmental > Aquatic > Freshwater > River | place: USA: Louisiana...
AGACCCAGTTCAATGTGTCCTGCCAACAGGTGCCGACGGCGTCGGCTCTTACCTCCTGTCCCCGATCAACTCAGGTGGCGGAGTTTGGGGTGGCCATCAGTGGGGGAGTTTGGGTGGCCGCCGGGGCGATGGCCGAGACCACGTCCTTCACGCCCAGCCGAATGGCGCGGAAGGCCTTCATCCGGGCATCACTGCCGGCGTACCAAGTGTTGTAGACGGACTCCGGGTCGGCCTTGTAGTGATGGACGAGTTGGTCGAGTTGCGGGACAAGTGTTGCCATGATGAGGTCGTCGGGAGATGGCGGCTGTCTGAAGCCACACAGCAGGGAGTTGCGGCAGCAGCGCGGTGGCCACAGGTGAGATGACTTCAATCCGAGATTCACATCCTCAGATTCGCCACGGCGTCCGCCACCATTGTCTGCCAGCAGGTTCTCGTTGCCAGCGGGTTGGTGGACGCCTTCGCAATATTGATGTGGCCCGCCGACGGTGACACTTCAGGCTACCGCGGGGCGTGCAGGGAGTTCCGGTTTGATGATGCCCTCACCATTGGAAGCTCGGCTTTCACTGACACCCGGCCCGACGGGACCAAAGGGTCAGCATTGATGGAACCAGATGGCGGACGGCGCCGCGTCCAGTGGCGGCCCTCGGTGGAACTGCTGCGTCGTGCATGAGGTCACCTTCGGCCTCGAACGAGCGGCAGGGAGGAAGGAGTTGCTCGCGACTGGGCCGGCGAGGCGGTGCGAACCGCCGCCGACCCCGCGCAGGTCGACCTCGGACGCACGGGCGTCGCTTGCGGCGCCTGGCAGGCAGGGCCCCCGGGTGCGGGTGGTAGACGGCTGCCTCCCCGCACCTGGGGCAAGCCGTGGCAGCACGTCCTGCCGAAAGCACAGTTGGGCAAGCCGCCCCTGAAGAAGCGGTCACCTTCGGAAAATACGTTCTGGGGCGGCGGCGGTTCGCACCGGCGAAGCCGGGCGACGGAACGGTGCCTTTGAGGGACGTCGCGACGAAAACGTGACCGACGCGCGCCCCAAGGCGCGTGAGGACGTACGAGGGGAAAGCACAGCTGCCCAATGCCCTCGCACGGCCGTGCGGCCAGCCCAGGACCGCACCGACATCTGAACGGCAGCGGCGAGGTGTGCAGGCTATCGCCAGCGGGTGTCACGCCCGGTTTGCGCTGGTGGCTACACGACAGAGCCGGCCGCTGCCGTCGCCCGCACTGACGAGCGCGCAGAGGCTCCAGAAAACTTGTTCGCGGAAGCCGACCACATGCGCTCGCACCCCAGGGACACCTGTCCCGACACCACAGATTCACCAGCCGCAACCACAGCGGCATCCTCTATGGCCTCGCAGGAGAGTAACGCGGGTAACACCGTGGCCCAAAAGGTCGGCGCTGAGGGGGCAGATGCTGCTTGCCCCGGTGACACACGTACACCGGCCACTGTAGGCAGCGATGCTTTGCCACGGACGTCGCGGGGCACGCTCCGACGCGGTCTGTCCAATCAGCTGTCCACCGACCAATTGCAGGTACGCAGCTGGACCGTCGCGCTGTCCCTGGCCAATCGATTCAGGGTCATCCGTACGCTGGATGTTGCCGTCGCGTGTTACCCCGAGCGGCCGTTCAAGACGGCCTTGGGGGCTGCGCAGCGCGCGGTCCGAGGGATGGTCAAGGCCGACCTGCTGCGGCGCTACAAGACGGCACGGTTCCAGACGACCTATGGCCTCACTGCCAGAGGCGCAGCATGGCTGGCCGAGCGCTGTATCGAGGCCCAGGCTTCGGTGCGCCGGGTGAGCGACATGACCAACCCGGAGCACCTGCTCTGGGCCCAGTGTCTGGTGCTTTGCGCCGAGCAACGCGGTCTGCAGGCGCTGACCGAACGCGAGTTGCTGGCCAAGCTCAATGAGGGCGCAGTTCCGGGCTCGCCAATGCGAGGTGGCCTGCTTGCAGCCACGGCTACCGTGCGTGGCAAAGCACGCCGAATTTCGTTGCGCCCTGACGCCGTTGTGCTGGAAGCAGAGGGGCTGACTGCCATCGAGGTCGACTGCAGCGCCCGCGGCTCGCAGCGGGCGGCCTCGCTATGCGCTGAGGTGCTCAGCATCGGTCGCTCAACCACGGTCGGCGCCGTCCTGCGTCAAGTGGTTGTCTACTGCCGAACACCGCGCATCCGCAACAGGGTCAGTGCGACGCTTGCAGCACTTAAGCGCGACCAGGACGCCCTCAGCCTGAACGACGGCCGCTGTCAGCTCAAGGCCAGCGAGCAGCCTGACGAGTACGAGGTCTGGAAGGCCGTCGAGGTGCCCATGGGGCCCACACACAAGGCGCTGCGCGAGGTGATGGTCGGCCGCGTCATCGTTCAGGACCTGCCGGTCTGGTTGCCAAAGGTCCGCGTCGATGGACGAAACCAGCACTCCACTGCGGGCTGGCTCGACGACAACTACCTGCCATGGCGTCGGCCATCAACGGACGGCGCATGGACGGCGCCGTCAAGTCCCCTGCTGAAGTCCACAGGCCCGCGACAGGCCCGTGAACGCTCCGGGTGACGGGCGCTGCGCAGCGACAGGTCAGCGGTCGCTACACGTGATGCGCAATACCGCGCACACGAGGCCAAAGAATGAATTCCCTGAAGACGTTGACGTACCCGCCGGCCCGACAAACTGGCCAACGCGCACGCTTGTTCCCGGCAACCATCATGACGCCAGCCGAGGTTCAAGACGGTCTGCAGCAAGACCGGCAGACCGTCGCTGACCAGATTCGTGGTCATTGGATGCTGTGCGGTGATGTCGACCACGCTATGTTTGAGCTGCTCGTTTCGTCACAGGTCCACCAAGTCGGTCACCGGGCCAGCGCGTTCAGCTCTCCTAGCGGGAGTGGATATGCGCTGTTCACGCATCAGGTGGGAGGCCACCAGCACCGGTTCGTTCTTCCGCTGTGGTGCGACGAGGTTCGGTTGTACCTCGATGCACTGCAAAGGGAGCCTTACGCCTTCATGCTCGGTGACGAAGGTGAAAGCGCCGGCTGGGTGCTACCCGGGGCGGCTACCGCCGATGAGCTCGCACCGCTGCGCGAGTTGTGCCATGCGCAACCAGCGCTGTCGGCCGAACTGCTCGCAGAGTTGCCGATGGCCGTTGTGGTGCTGTCTGCGCCCGACGCGATTCCGAGTGTGTTCGAGCACTCGAGGGTCGAAGCCGTGAGCCTGTCAGTGGTGGTGCCAGCACTGCCTGATGAGGTCGCGCTGCAGGCGGTGCACTGAGACGTGTCGGCAGCTTGAGGTGGTCACAATGCAGTTGCTACACGTGTGGACGGACCGTTCCGTCTGACACGAGGACACATGCATGCAAGTTTTTGGAAACGTCGCCACCCAGCCAGAAGTGAAGAAGAGCAAGACAAGCCAGCGCGGTTACGTCGAATTTCGCCTGGCTGAGTCGCAGCGCGGAGTAGACACCGAGCCAACCTGGTACTCAGTGAGGGTTATGGGAAAAGACCGGCCGTCATTCGACAAAGGCGACTTCGTCAAAGTGACCGGCAAGCTCAAGACCGATTTCTACCTCTCGCGTGAAGGCAAGCCGACTGGAACCCTGCTCATCATCGCTTTCGAGGCGGCCAAGATTGCCAAGCCGTCCGCCGTGACCGCCCAGGCGGCTGGCTAACTACGAACATCAGGACACTCGGTCATCTCTCATTGGGGACTCTGTAACAGCAGAGTCCCCTTTTTCGACCTTCAAGCGCATCACTCAAGGCAGTGACTCAATCCCTCACCGTCGGCTCCACGACTTCGATGGGGTATGGCCCACCAGACGCCGTCTCCATCAACGCTGAAAGGGTCAAGTCTGGATGACTTCCCCACAGCTGCTCGGGAATAGCGCAGAGCGCCTTCTTGTATGCGGCTTCGACGTCCTGCGATTGACCTGCGCCTTGCTCCGAGTTCAGGAACGCCGCGAGCAGCTCTGCTCGTCGCTCAGGACGGCACCAAGGCCGCTTCAATGCGGTCCCCGGCCTGAGCCATCGCACGCGCGCATACGGGTCGCACAGAACCGCCAGGAACGTCTCCCTGTCTGCCAACGCCGAATCGAGTAGGAAGTGAGGCCCCTTGGCGACAAATGGGTGCGGCTTCCTCCAGTCATCCCAGAATGCGCTGACCCGCGACATCGCGCTGGACAGCTCGGCCTCCGCCACACTTGAGAACGTGTTCTTGTCAACGTAGTCTCGCAGGTCCACGAGGCGGTATCGAATGGCACCGCGCGTCGAACCACAGAGCTTGACAAAGCGTGGCCCCTTTCCGTCCGAGCGCCAATGGTTCAGCGTTGACGCTGACACTGACAAGTACAGAGCGGCTTGCTCGACGTTCATCAAGAACTCTGGGCCGAGCTGCCGCTCGAGGGCAGCATCACGGAACGAGGGAGAGGATGCGCGGGCGAGCATCAGGCGTAGCTCCTGGTCTTGAAGTGCCGTTCGCGCTTCGGCTTGGGGCTTGTCGTTGCGTAGGCCAGCATTTCGTCCTCGACATCCTCCATCACCGGCCTGAGTTGCTCCAGTGACTGGTCCGCGTATCGGGCGACGACGCCGCCACTCTTGTGATTGAGCAGTTGCCTTGCCAAGCGGTCCGGCAAGCCCATCTCTGTCACGATGTTGCCAAACGTCCTGCGAAGGTCGTGGGTGGAAAAGTTGACCTTGATGGCCTTCTTGACCTCATCAAGAAACGAGCGCGGGTCGTTGTAGTGGGCTGCCTTCGCAAGCTTCGACCGTGAGACGCGCGGGAACACATAGGGCGAGTCCCCGACCAGCAGGCGTCGCTCTCTCAGCATCTGAAGGACGAAGCCCGGAATTGGGATGCGATGCGCATACCGGTTCTTGGTTACGTTCAGGACAGCGACAGCGTGGTCAAGGTCGATGAAGTTGTACCCACGCAGCGCATGGCCCGGCTCTGGCGCCTTGGACAATCGGTCGTTCCAGAGCAGCCCTGCCGTCTCGTTGCGGCGCATCCCAAGGACAACCGTCAACAGCATGTAGTCCGCGCCGGTGCGGGACTTGTTCAAGTCATCTCGCGCTGCCACGACGTAGTCCAACCACTTTCTGAAGTGCTCCCGCTGGCCACTGAGTGGCCTGCGGACGCCCTTCTTGTCGTAGTCGCGTTCAAGCTCGGCGTTGTTGCGAAGCGCCCCCGTCTTGATGAAGATTTCCGCCGGGTTCGCATAGAGCGATGGCTGCGACTTGGCCTGCAGCGCGTCCAAGGTGATGCGATGGTTTTCCTTGTTGTAGACGGCGGAGACCCACCGGATGGTCTGCTCAGCCGCTGTGAGATGCCCCTTCTTGGTCGCCTTGTCTACGAAGAAGACTTCGAGGTCCCGCCAGGTCAGCGCGTCAGCGGGCGTGTCCAGCAGCTTGTGTCCGAGCCGCTGCTGCGCCTTTTCCACCGCCGCGATGGTGTTTTCGCGAGGGTCGCGCTTGGCGCTGGCCACGTAGTCGGCCATCCATCGGCTGAACAGTACGCGTAGAGTCACTTCGGATTTCTGGGTCGCAAGGCGCTCCTCGCGCTTCGTCTGATTGATGTCCTCGCCGCGTCGCAAGCGAGCAGAGAGTTCTGCCGCGACCAAGCGCGCGTTCCGGTCCGGCGCTACACCTGCGCCCAGGAGCAGGTCAGGGTGCCGGCCGACACTGACCGTCTTCACCTTGGACGCGACCCGTTGAACCAGGACGTAGGTCTTCACGGACCGGTTGACCCGCAGGCGGAATCCGGTCGGCGCATCCTTGTGCGTGTCGTGGATGTCGTAGAACGCCTGCGCCTCGTTCGGAACCGTGCCGGTCTGCTTGCCCGAGGCGTCAAACACCGGGATGGCATCGAACGTGCAGTCGGCCACCGTCCTCTTGTCTAATACGGTCTTCGGCGTCGGCTTGTTAGTGGCTCTCTTTTTCGTCACGGTCGAGGCGTCTCCATCATCAGGTTCGGTTGTAGCAGCAGACGAAGCTACGCCGTAGCTACAAAACAGCCGCAAAACCTCCCCTTTTGCGGCAATCGGCTGCAACTCTCTGCAATGCTCATCGAAGGTAAGTCCCTGTCAGATAAAGAAAAAGCGAACTCCGACAAGGACTTGGCTGGCCACACGCCGATGATGCAGCAGTACCTGCGCATCAAGGCCGACTTCCCCGACACGCTCGTCTTCTACCGGATGGGCGATTTCTACGAGCTGTTCTTCGACGACGCGCGCAAGGCGCACCGCCTGCTCGACATCACCATCACCACCCGCGGCCAGAGTGCCGGCGAGCCGGTGGTGATGGCCGGCGTGCCGGTGCACTCGGTGGAGAACTACCTGGCCCGGCTGATCAAGCTGGGCGAGGCGGTGGCGATTGCCGAGCAGGTCGGCGACGTGGCCACGGCCAAGGGGCCGGTCGAGCGCAAGGTGGTGCGCGTGGTCACCCCCGGCACCATCACCGACAGCGCGCTGCTGGACGACCGCGTCGACACCCTGCTGTGCGCGCTGACCAAGACCCGCGCCACCTGGGGCCTGGCCTGGCTGGGCCTGGCCAGCGGCCAGCTGGGCGTGACCGAGTGCGGCGAGGCCGAGCTGGCCGGCTGGCTGGCCCGGCTGGACCCGGCCGAGCTGCTGCTGCCGCAGGAACTGGCCGCACCCGGGCCGAACAGCGCCCTGCCCGCCGCCGTGCTGCAGCACCGCGCCGCCCGCACCGCGCGGCCCGACTGGCAGTTCGACACCGCGCTCGGCGTGCGCAAGCTCTGCGCCCTGCTCAAGGTGGCCTCGCTGCAGGGCTTCAACGCCCAGGATCTGCCGGTGGCCCAGGCCGCCGCGGCCGCGCTGCTGAGCTTTGCCGAGCACACCCAGGGCCAGGCCCTGGCCCATGTGCAGGTGCTGGAGGCGGCGCGCGCCAGCGCGCTGATCGACCTGCCGCCGGCCACCCACCGCAACCTGGAGCTGACCCAGACCCTGCGCGGCGAGCCCGCGCCCACCCTGCTGTCGCTGCTGGACAGCGCGCGCACCGGCATGGGCAGCCGCCTGCTGCGCCACTGGCTGACCCACCCGCCGCGCGACCGCGCGCCGGCCAGTGCCCGCCACGACGCCATCGCCGCGCTGCTGCTCGGCGGTTTCGAGCCGCTGCGCCAGGCGCTGCGCCACGTCAGCGATGTCGAGCGCATCACCGCCCGCCTGGCGCTGCGCCAGGTGCGCCCGCGCGAGCTGAGCGGCCTGCGCGCCACGCTGGCCCTGCTGCCCGAGCTGCGCCTGCTGGTGCCCGCCGGCGCCGCCGCGCTGCTGGACCAGCATCTGGCCGCGCTGGCCCCGCCGCCCGCGCTGCACGCCCTGCTGCAGGCCGCCATCGCCGAGGAGCCGGCGGTGCTGCTGCGCGACGGCGGCGTCATCGCCCCCGGCTTCGACGCCGAGCTCGACGAGCTGCGCGCCATCAGCCAGAACTGCGACACCTTCCTGCTGGACCTGGAGGTGCGCGAGCGCGCGCGCAGCGGCATCGCCAACCTGCGCGTGCAGTTCAACCGCGTGCACGGCTTCTACATCGAGGTCACCGCCGGCCAGCTGGACAAGGTGCCCGCCGACTACCAGCGCCGCCAGACGCTGAAGAACGCCGAGCGCTTCATCACCCCCGAGCTGAAGGCCTTCGAGGACAAGGCGCTGTCCGCGCAGGACCGCGCGCTGGCGCGCGAGAAGTGGCTGTTCGAGCAGGTGCTGGAGCAGTTGCTGGGCTGGCTGCCGCCGCTGTCGGCGCTGGCGCGGGCGCTGGCCGCGCTGGACGCGCTGGCCGCGCTGGCCGAGCGCGCCGCCACGCTGGGCTGGTGCCGGCCGCGCTTCGTCGGCCACCCCTGCATCGACATCAGCCAGGGCCGGCACCCGGTGGTGCAGGCCCGGCTGGCCGAGACCGGCGGTCCGGACTTCATCGCCAACGACTGCCGGCTGGACGCACGCACCCGCATGCTGGTGATCACCGGCCCCAACATGGGCGGCAAGAGCACCTTCATGCGCCAGGTGGCGCTGATCGTGCTGCTGGCCAGCATGGGCAGCTACGTGCCGGCGGCCGACTGCACGCTGGGCCCGGTCGACGCCATCCACACCCGCATCGGCGCCGCCGACGACCTGGTCAACGCCCAGTCCACCTTCATGCTGGAGATGACCGAGGCGGCGGCCATCGTGCACGCGGCCACCGAGCAGTCGCTGGTGCTGATGGACGAGATCGGCCGCGGCACCAGCACCTTCGACGGCCTGGCGCTGGCGGGCGCCATCGCCAGCCAGCTGCACGACCGCAACAAGGCCTTCACGCTGTTCGCCACCCACTACTTCGAGCTGACCGAGTTCCCGGTCAAGCATCCGCGGGCGCAGAACATGCACGTCTCGGCGGTGGAGTCGGGCCACGACATCGTCTTCCTGCACGCCATCGAGCCCGGCCCGGCCAGCCGCAGCTACGGCGTGCAGGTGGCGCGCCTGGCCGGCATGCCCGCGTCGGTGGTGCGCCAGGCCCGCGCCACGCTGGAGGCGCTGGAAGCGCAGCAGGGCGCCGGCGACGCGCAGGTCGACCTGTTCGCGCCGCCGCCGGCCGAGGCGCGCGCCCCGGAGCCCTCGGCGGTGGACGCCGCGCTGGCGCGCATCGACCCCGACGCGCTGAGCCCGCGCGAGGCGCTCGAGGCGCTGTACCGGCTCAAGGGCCTGGCCGGGCGCTGAGGCGCACGATCGCCGCGGCCGGGCACCGGCCACCGGCGGCGCGCGCGCGCCATCCCACGCCTGCGGGCCGTCGTTTCGTCGCACCGCACCGGCGCGGCGCGGCGGGCTGGCCAGAATCGCGGCATCCCCTCTACCGGAGTGCTCCGATGACCCTGCTGCTCGAAGCCGACGGCCTGCGCAAGCGCTACGGCCCGCGCGAGGTGGTGGCCGGCGTCTCGCTGCAGGTGCGCGCCGGCGAGATCCTCGGCCTGCTCGGGCCCAACGGCGCCGGCAAGTCCACCACCATCGCGATGGTCTGCGGCCTGACACCGGCCGATGCCGGCGAGGTGCGCATCGCCGGCACCGCGCTGGCGCGCGACGAGGCCGGCTGCAAGCGCCGCATCGGCCTGGTGACGCAGGACCTGGCGCTGTTCGACGACCTGGGCGCCCGGCGCCAGCTGCAGGTCTTCGGCGCGCTGTACGGCCTGCACGGCGCCCTGCTGCAGCAGCGCTGCGACGCGGTGCTGGCCGCCGTGGGCCTGGCCGACCGCGCCGCCGACCGCCCGGCCACCTTCAGCGGCGGCATGAAGCGCCGGCTGCACATCGCCTGCGCGCTGATGCACGACCCCGACGTGCTGCTGCTCGACGAGCCCACCGCCGGCGTCGACCCGCACAGCCGCAACGCCATCTTCGACACCCTGCTGGCGCTGCGCGCCGCCGGCAAGGCGCTGGTCTACACCACGCACTACATGGAGGAGGTCGAGCGCCTGGCCGACCGCATCGTCATCGTCGACCACGGCCGCGTCGTCGCCCAGGGCACGCTGGACGCGCTGGTGCGGCGCCTGCCCGCCGGCCAGAAACTGACGCTGACCCTGGACGGCACGCCCGACGCCGACGCGCTGCGCGCCCTGCCCGGCGTGCGCCAGGTGGTGCAGGCCGGCGAGCGCTGGGACATCGCGCTCGACGACCTCGGCCGCGACGCCCCGGGCCTGCTGGCCTGGCTGGCCGGCCAGCCGGTGGCGCTGCGCCACCTGGCCTCGGGCCGCGCCAACCTGGAGGACGTGTTCCTCGCCCTGACCGGCCGCGCGCTGCGCGACTGAAGGCCCCGCCATGCACGCCTTCCTCGCCCTGGTCCGCAAGGACCTGCTGCAGTTCCTGGCCAACCGCCGCGCCCTGGTGCTGACCCTGCTTGCGCCGATCCTGATCGGCGCCTTCTTCGGCAGCCTGTTCGGCGGCCAGGAGGCCAAGGTCAGCCAGGTGCCGGTGGCGCTGACCGACCTGGACGACAGCCCGCTGTCGCGCCGCCTGGCCGCCGCGCTGGCCGCCGACCCGGCACTGAAGCTGCGGGCCCTGCCCGCCGATGCCGCGCGGGCCGAGGTGCGCGCCGGCCGGCTGAAGGCCGCCATCACCGTGCCCGCGGGCTTCGGCGCGCAGGCGCCGCAGGCACTGTTCGGCGCGCCCAGGCCGGAGCTCGCGCTGCTCGTCGACCCCTCGCAGGCCCTGGTGGCGCCGCTGGTGCGCGGGCTGCTGACGCAGCAGGTGATGCAGCTGGTCGCGCAGGCGGCCTTCAGCGCCGACGGGCCGACGCTGGCCCAGGCCCGCGCCAGCGCCGAGGCCGCCAGCGGCCTGCCGGACGGGCGGCGCGCCGAGCTGCTCGCGATGTTCGACAGCATCGCCCGCGTGCAGGCGGCGCCCGCCTCGACGCCCGGTGGCGCGGCCTCGGCGGCCGGCGGCGGCTTCACGCTGTCGGCACCGTTCACGCTGGCCGAGTCCGCCGCCGCGGCCGAGGGCCCCGGCGCCGGCTACGACGGCTATGCCCACGCCTTCGCCGGCATGGGCGTGCAGTTCATCCTGCTGCTGGGCGTGGACATCGGCACCGGCCTGCTGGTGATGCGCCGCAGCGGCCTGTGGCTGCGGCTGCGCGCGGCGCCGCTGTCGCGCGCCCAGCTGCTGGGCAGCCGCATGGCGTCCTGCGCGCTGATCGCCTGCGGCGTGTTCGCGGTGCTGTTCGCGGTGGCCATCGCGGTGTTCGGCGTGCGCGTGCGCGGCAGCGCCGCCGGGCTGGCGCTGATCGTCGTGGCCTTCGCCGCGGTGACCGCCAGCTTCGGGTTGATGATCGCGGCCATCGGCCGCACGCCCGAGGCCACGCGCGGCCTGGCCATCCTGTCCACGCTGCTGCTGGTGATGCTGGGCGGCGCCTGGGTGCCCAGCTTCATCTTCCCGCCCTGGGTGCAGGCCATCGCCGCCTGGACGCCGACGCACTGGGCGGTCAACGGCATGGACGCGATGACCTGGCGCGGCCAGTCCTTCGCCGCCGCGCTGGCGCCGGCCGGCGTGCTGCTGGCCTTCGCCGCCGGCTTCGCGGCGGTCGCGCTGGCGCGCTTCCGCTGGGACGAATG
>Ga0255211_1000725_pt1 | contig 10994 bp, 8 predicted proteins | sample Miss_Yuk_RepB_8d_FD_183036 | JGI IMG/M metagenome (GOLD analysis project Ga0255211, IMG submission 183036) | Freshwater microbial communities from Mississippi River, Louisiana, United States - Miss_Yuk_RepB_8d | ecosystem: Environmental > Aquatic > Freshwater > River | place: USA: Louisiana...
AAAATGCCGATGGACAGTGTTACGGATGAGAATGTCAAGCATCTCCTCGGTGAGCGTGATACGAAGCAGACGCAACATCAGGAACTCACCGCAACCTCAATCGAGGCGTTATGGACACGTGACTTGGATGAATTGGAGGTAGAGTATAAGAAGTGGGCGGCGATGGCGGGTTCGTCATCATCATCGAGCACAGGAGGCGTAGGCAGCGCAGTAGCAACAAAGAAGAAGATGGTCGTGAAGAAGGCGTAAGTATGTATAATACAATAATACGATGAATAATAATAAAGTTAATTTTTTATTATTATCCAGGAGCCAGATATCAAATACGGCAAACGAGTTCGAAACCGAGTGGATGCCCGAGAGAGCAAACTAGAACCACGGTTTCAGTTCTAGTGTCTTATGCTTGTAGTCAGAGAAATTAGGTCGCGCGATCGGTGTATACATATTGCTAACATCACGTTTGTACTGAATATAACCCTCTGCCTCACCATAAACACGGGGCACACAGTATTCAGCAACTAGTTCATTCAATTCTATAATCTGTTGACGGATATCAACAGGTGAATTCGTAGAATTTTGTAAGTAAATTGTCCGCATGATAATCCGCAGTGTATCGCAGTCTTGTTCACCAATAACATACTTTCCGCGTGATTTCAAGTATACACCTGCGCGAATTGCATTTTGAATTATCTGCATGTTCTCTTTGCTAAAGAATGCATTTGATAGGGGTGAGTCTTCCCAAATTCCGTTCAATGCATCACGATAAGTCACGCATTGATGCACAGGGTTCTTATCATAAAGTGCAAACTGGTCTTGAACTGAAGGAGACACAATGTCCAAACGCCCATTCTTTGGCTGTCCAATAAATGTTTCTTCGGGGAATGTACGATAGTCAAAACGATTCATTAATTCTTCTGTATATTATATAGAATATCATAGATTTTAATACCTAATAATTATATACATTAGAGATGGATATTACTTCAACTAGTAAAAACACCGGTTCTTCTGCATTTGGAAGTTCATCATCAAGTCCTGGTGATAGTGGTGCCGGTGGAATGTTTAGCGGATTTTTAAATCTATCTATCCAAAAAATAGTTCTTTTACTTGCGATTATCGCGTTTTTTATATCAGTTGGAACGGTTGCGATATTACTATGGAAATCGAAAAGTACGCAAAAGTGGCCTCCTGAAATCTCGAAATGTCCCGATCGTATGACATATGATGGAACAAAATGCACTGACACGTATGGACTATGGAGTAATACGAAAGAGATTACACCTGAAGAAACAGACTGCGGCAACTTCAGTACACACAAAGACCTAAAATATACCGGAGATGGTTTAGCGGGTGATGATAATGCATACGTTCCATGGGAAGGAATATTTGATGGAGCAAAATCGCGAGCAAGTACTCTGAAATGCTTGAGTTAATATACTAATTCAATGAGTTCGATATATTGGCATAAACTATATTATTTTATGTCAATAGTCATATTTAAAATATTACATACGGTAAGCACCAGGAGCAACGCTGGAAGCCTGTTTTGCCACTGCCGGAAGAGAATCGGATGGAGAACCCATACCAAATGTGCCAGCCTTCATGTTGCTTGTTACGCACATGGAGTAAAACAATCGCGACTGGAAGTACATCAATCCGTATACCAAAATCATCAAGAATGAATACATTCCACTCATGAATGAAATTTTTCCCCTAAATAAGAGCACTAGTGATGAGAGGAAACCCAAACTAGCAACTGCTAAGAATATAAAATTCACAACAGTAAGCCAATAAAAAAGTAAACAATAGTCCTTATCGAGAGGAGCAAATAATTGTTGAATTGCTTCCATTTTTTGAATATACACAGTTATAATATATAAAAACAAAAAAAGGTATTCAAATAGTGTCTAAAATAACATTATAATGAATATAAATTATACACAATTCCTTGGACGAGAGGCAATTTATAATAATATCCGCGACTTTCTTGCATCATTTCAAAAAAATAAAACAGACCTGACATTCAAGCGAGGGGTATACATATATGGCGCGCCTGGAACTGGAAAAACAGAGTTTGTTATTCGATTATTAAAAGAGTTGAATTACGATATGGTGAAATATGATGCAGGAGATATACGAAACAAATCTATTATTGACTCTATTACGCAACACAACATCTCAGACAAAAATATTATGTCGATTTTTCAGCGTAAAGTGAGGAAAATTGTGGTTGTGATGGACGAACTCGATGGTATGAACAACGGTGATAAAGGTGGTATTACATCGCTCATCAAGCTTATTCGACCTAAAAAAACGAAAAAACAGAAACAAGAGGAAATTACGATGAATCCGATTATATGTATCGGAAATTATCATATTGATAAGAAGATTAAAGAACTTATGAAAGTATGTTATGTTTATGAGTTAAAAACACCGACACCATTACAAATGGCGCAAATCATCGATATTACGATGGGTGGAAGTATAGAAGCAACGATGCGAAAGAACATTATTCAGTTTGTCCAGGGTAATTTACGCAAACTAGGTGCTGTTGCAGAGATGAGTCAAAAATCGAATACAATCCTTGCAAATAATATTCTTCATGCGATATTTCAACCAAAAACATACAATGAAGATATTAAAAAGATCACGGAGAAATTACTCAATACGGAGTATTCCATTTCCGAACATAATGTCCTGATTAATGAGACGGACCGAACAACTATCGGTTTATTATGGCATGAAAACGTAATCGACGTATTAGAAAAAATGCCTATCGACGTTTCTGCACCCTTTTATAAGCTTGTTCTTGATAATATTTGTCAAGCTGACTATTTTGACCGTATCACATTTCAAAACCAAATCTGGCTTTTTAATGAACTGTCATCTCTCATCAAGACATTCTATAACCATTATTTGTATCATAAAACGTTTCCGAAGAAGGCCAGGTTTCATCCAACCGAGGTACGTTTTACAAAAGTTCTTACAAAATATAGCACAGAATATAATAATCAACTCTTCATACAAAATTTATGTATGCAGTTATCGATGGACCAAAAAGACCTTTTTTCATTTTTCTTAACACTCAAAAAACAACATTCTGAAGATGATATACCCAAAATATTAGAAATGTATGAAATTACGAAATTGGATGTAAATCGTATTTACAGATATTTAGACAAATATATGGAAAAAATAGATCCAACCGTGGTTGGACCGGTTAGCATATGTGAAAATGATAATGATTCCATAGATTAAATATCACGTAGGTTTCGATAGATGCGTTTGAATAAACTCAAAAAGATATAAGGATTATTTAGAAACATTTCATTTGCTTATTCAATATGGGTGCATCTATTTCATTAGATTCTAAATATCGTTTGATACTGACTACAGAGGTAGAATGTATTTCTGTAAATGCAAGAGATTCATCTATGAGTGCATCAGGTGGTGCAAATAAAAAAGAGGCACATAAACATCGTCATAACGAAAGTGATAGTGAAGGCAGTCACAGTGGAAGTGAAAGTAGTAGTAGTCGAAGTGGTAGCGGCAGTGACAGCGAAAGTGAAAGTGATGGCGACAAGACATACTCGGTGAAGCTTACTCCCGAAATCGTGAGTTACATTCGTAGTTACATTCGTAAAAACCAGTTTTTGGATGAGTTTGACCTGATCACAGAGATTGAATTGGATAAATACAGTCATGCACCAGGGACGGCTTTAGTATTCAACTCGGATTCAATTGCATTTATGACAAATAATCAAACATTAGAGGCAGTTGGTGAATGGGAATACATTGAACCAGAAAAGCCCGCGAGCAAATCAAAGTCTAAGAACAGTCGTGACCGTGACCGTGACCGTCGTCGCGACGATGACGATGAACATCACGAAGATTCACAATACAAGACTAAGGATGATGAACTTCCTGTGACAGAGATTGAGAATATTCTTACCGAGAAATTCAATGAATACAATAAGACACGCGAGTTTGTGATTCATGAATCGAAAAATAGTTTCCTCGTCATGTTAATTAAATCTGTTGAGGTAGTAAAGGTATAACTTTCCTATTATTATATCGTTTGTATTCTACGAATGATATAATATTGACTTCATTCTATTACATGTATATTGTTTCTGTTATAAGTGGTTTCGATTCGTTCGACGTCGTTGTCCGTGACGCGAATAAAAGGTCATATTTTGCTTTAAGTGCCCGATTTTCTTCTCTTAATTCGGCAACTTCTTTATTTCGGTCATCAACGTCCTTTTGTAACTGCTGAATAATTTGAACAACTTGTTGATTATTCAGTGCTACTGGTTGTTCTCCGGGTTGTTGTAAAATAATCTGACCCCCTGGACCAGCACTACCACCATTTACTGCTGCAGCAGCAGCCGCATCTTCTGCCATTTTTGCGCGTTCTTTTTCTAACTGAAGTGTTTGTGCAATGACATCCGGTTTCATTTCTGGGCGTCCAGGTGCGTAACTTTCAAGGAGTTTCTCCAGTTCCACCATATAAAATCGACGAAGTGCATTGTCTTTAATGAAGTCCATTACTTTCTTCGGCGAATCACGAACAACATCCGGATTCGCATTTACAAGTAGTTTACGCTTATCAAATGTATTGTGTTCATGTGAAAAAACCAAAATAACCTTCATTGGATCCAATTGAACAAAAGGAACTGTATAATCTTTTAAGAATGCACGCTCTTCCGCCAAGCATGCATCATCATTGTAACGATGGTGTTTAAGAAGTTTACGTTTGAATGCAAATGTGCCAGCGGTTGCATGATTAGGACCATACGGCCCAAACTTCTTCATTTGACCAATATGCTTGAAGTAAATATAAATCTCACTTGAACCAGCGCAAAGCGCGTCTGGATGTGTAAGTAACATATGAACTGCGTGAGAAACACGTTGAGGAGGATAGTAGTCGTCGTCGTCCATGTATACCAGGATTTCACCGCGTGATTTCTCATGCAGTAAATTCCTCTTCTTACCCAGTGTCATTTTGGTATCATACTTGAAATATTTCACGCGTGGATGTGATGCAATTAAATCTTCAATCGGGTCTGTGCCATCATCAATAATGATCCATTCCATTCGGTCTTGGGGATAATCTTGACTATTGAAACAAGAAATCATCGCATTAATAAATGGACGGCGGTTGAATGTTGGCGTGCATACACTCACAAACGGATATGCTTTAAAATATTCGGGTGTTGATTTCTCAGGAACACCGACGCTGGCAGTAGATACATGTTGAATCGATGCGACAGACGGTTTCTTTTTACCCATGTTACAGTGTATATTACTTTGATTGTCGTATAAAACAATATATTACTTTATACGATAAATTGTTTATGTTCTTTCAAACATTACGATGGGTTCCAATTTTTAAGTGTATTCACAAATTCCATGATACCTTGCCAGTAGTGACCCAAATACAATGCAAGTAAACTAGCAATAACAATTGCGGCTACATTCAAGTCAAGATACTCAAATGCATAGAACATGAGCGTCAAATTGAAAAAGAAGAATATAATTGGAACATGTTTGGCGTATAATTCGCGGTATTGATCCCAATGAAATAATGGATAAATAAAGAATGTTCCGATAAACTGAAATAGTTGGACAAAGAAAGAAATAATTGGGAATATACCAAACCCAAATGCAGTAAACAAAGACCACAATGAACCACCAATAAATTCTTTACGATTATCCGTAGGATTTAAAATCATACCAATTACACATGTAAAAAATGGTCCACCCATCAAGACAAACCCACCTAATAAAATAAGAACAAATGGCATAAGTAAAAATACCAATGGTGATACCACCGTGTATAATTCTTTAGGTATATTCTGGTATATTTTGGTAATGTAACCGAATAGAGTTAGTAACAAAGTTCGATCAGTTGAAAATGAAAAAATATATGCATTATTAATCCATTGTTTGAAGCGCGCTTTAATAAACTCCCAATGGAGCAAATTGACTTGAGTAATTCCTTCTTCAACACTTTCATTCACCATATCTACTTCTTCTTTTGACAAGCAGAACCACTTGAATACGTATGTATCAAGAAGAATTGCTGCCTTCAAGTATAGTCTCTCAGGTGTTTCAAGTTTGGGATTGTCTGCAATACCTCCAAATTTATCATCACAATCATTAACATCACATGATGTATATTCGTTTGTATAACAATAAGGCCACTCATCGCGTTTTGTAGGAAAAAGTTTTTCAAGATAAAGACTGTTATTTTTAATACTTTCAGGTGTGCAATAAAAGAGTATATTCACACATACAATCGAAATAATTAACGTTTCGATGAATAGAGCAATAATACTCAACCCAAACTCTTTTAATGCTGCAACATCAAATAATGACTTTGGTTTTGCTTTCTCTTTCTTTTTTTCTTCGCCTTTGTCTTCGCCTTTGTCTTCGCCTTCGCCTTCGCCTTCGCCTTCGTCGTCGCCTTCGCCTTCGCCTTCGCCTTCGCCTTCGGCTTCGTCGTCGCCTTCGCCTTCGTCGTCGCCGCCTCCAATCCCTAATTTGCTAAAAGCGCCACCTTCTTCGTCGCCACCGTCTTCACCGGTGTCTTTTTTTTCATCATCATCATCATCCATTGTATTCTACAGTAGTTATATATACAAGAGAATATTATCAAGGTAGTTCACCGCGCGTACATTAAACCACAATTTCCGGATAAGAACGTAAGAATATTGTACCGTTCTTCCAAAATATGAAAATCATAACTGTATAAATAAATATTCACATTTGGTTTGTTCATACCAATAATCTCTCGAGTATTCGGATTACAAATCACTTTTACTTCGGCCGCAGTATCTAATGGCGGATATATTGTCGATAATTCCAACTCAATTTGATTAAACTTACTCATATTGATTGCTCCGCTAGGTTGAAGGTCAAATGGATCAGAATTCAAGCAGAAGTTATAACAATATATACCGGGTCTCGCACTACCACGTGTGCGTGTATATTTTTCGACATAGTTGTATATACCTGCATCAAGGAGATTCTCTCGATACTTCCCATTAAGAGATATTCCGAGCTGTTGCAATATGTCACGTTCATTCTCTGATTGAAAATCACCGGTAATATGAAGTCCTGTAAGACGTTTATCGTGAGGGTTTATACCCGGACCAATTCCATTCTTCGGACCATTTTTATCAAGATAGTAACGATCATGTATAAAATCAGGCCGTCCACGCCAGGCTTGCGTTTGAATATCGCTTGTTGCAGTAACAACTTCACTAAACATGGAAGGTCGCCAATCATCGTCGATCGGTGCAGGAACAATATCATACGGTAAATAGTTATAAGGCCAATTCGTATAATTACTCCACTCATTACGAAGGTTGACATCGCTACGTTGAAAAAACATTGTCCATGAGGATACCATACCCATTGAGTTTTCAATTTTGATTTTTTTACTTCCGGTGACATCATGAAACGTCCAATCATAATACGATTTGATTAAGTACTTTTGTTGATTTGCTGCAAAGACTTTGGATTCATCATCCGAGAGAAAACAGTATGTTGCCATAAGATGAACATCCGCATTCCAATCCGTGCGAAGACTAGGGTATAAATTTTGAGATAAATCAATACTAGGTGGTGGGTATAAAAACCGCCACATTTGATGTAGAGGATTGGTGAAATCAGGTTGAACGACCGGCCAATAATTACCAGCATCAGTCACATCGCGAATCGTAAAGAGTTCCTTTACCGGACGCAAAGTGACGTCGATTTGAAGTTGATTATATTGAAGACAAACAAGCGGAAACGCCATTTTTGATGACAAGGTAAACCATGCGTTGATAGGAATGTATATTTTTCGTCCGCGAATCGACGGTTCTGCACCAGCCACATTACTTGTTCGATATGCATTTGGATACTGATTCAAACGAGCTCCAGAGCAGCCAGGATTGTAGAGTTCGGGAACATGACCTGTCATCTGATTATATAACTCACGCTTGGTTGCATCAAAATCACGTTCTACGATTGCCATCAAGTTATTCCCAGTGAATCGTTGCAGTGTCATTCCGCCTACTGAGATCACAATTTCCTTCACCATCTGTGTTCCTAAGTGTTCAATCCAACGAAACTCATAAGGAGCCCACATATCTTCTGCACGAGCCGGAGGGTAAATCGGACTCCAAATCGACGGCAGTGTCACGCATATATAGGTATCCATGAGTAATTCTGCATATCGTGGAATATAAAAGGTGAACTTGGATTCTTCTGTCAGTCGTAATTTCTTTTGTCCATCGAAATCAATTCTAAACTTTTGAAGACCAAAATTCGTATATTTAAGATAGGTGCTTTTAAAAAATGATTTCTTAGGGTTTCCATTTAAAATAACGTTTTGATTGCCAGTGGCAATAAGATTCAATAAACCACCTGTCATTTAGTATATTAGTACTCGCAATTGTATATTGGTTGGTATACTTGTTATAACTTTATATAAAAATATATAGGATATATAATTAGAAATGAAAGGAGAACAAGTAGAATATTTATTCATAGGCGTTATCATTCTAGGATTCGCGATATGGAAGATTTCCGAGATGGTTAAAATGCGATGTCAAGAAAAACAACAAAAAATACAGGAAGGGTTTAAAAAGAAAGAGGGTATGGTGACAAAAACGTCGACAACAGGGACAACAAACACGAACACGAATCAGAATACATCGAAACAAACAATATCTGAATCATCTACGAAAAAAGTTCTTGATGAAGCAAATAAAATTATTAACTCTCAGAAAAAAGAACCATTATCGACGGAAAACTTTACACTAGATACAACAGAACACGAAATGACACTTCATCAACGCAGAAAATCCGCAACACTGTTAGACCTAGTGCCTATGTCTCAAATATTACCAATCCCTGCGCCTGACAAAGATAATATCGCATATACTGCTGCACCAATAAAGACAAACATAAAGGAAGGACTTGAAAATGCAAATGAAAATGCGGATGCAGACACGAAAGATATCATGGAACGAAATATAACATCGATTAATGCAGACGACAGTCAATCAAAATTCAAATTACGCGATTATTACATCAAAGCTGCATACAATGCATTCAATCCGGACAAGTTTAAAAACTCAAATGTAAGCATGGAAGCATTTCTTTATGTCATTGCAAGAGGATGTCGATTCATCGACTTTGAAGTATTTTCAGTAGAAAACCAGCCAGTAATTGCATCATCATCCGTAAATTCGTTCAATTATAAAGAGACATTCAACCATATTCCGGTTTCCGATGCATTTGAAGTGCTTGGTAACTATGTATTTTCTGGCGCCAAATGTCCAAATCCAGGTGATCCGTTTATTATACATATGCGTATAATGTCACAAAATATTACAATGTATGATAACCTTGCAAAAATTATTTCGCAAAGTAAATCGGTCGCACGATATTTGCTTGGTCCAAAATATGGTCGTGAGTTTCAGTCCAATGATTTAGGCAATGAGGAACTCTTGGATTTTAAAGGGAAAATCATATTAATCGTAGATGGTTCTAATCCCGTATACCGAAAAACAAAACTGTTTGAACTAATCAATATGAGTTCAAATTCATTATTTCTTTCCAAATATACGTATTTCGGCGTGAAAAATGTAAGCGATCCTCAAACATTCAAAGACGCAAATAAAAAAAATATGTGTCTTGTATTACCAGAAAAAGGTGGTCGTCCTATAAATGATGGACATAATGGACCTTATACGTGGGGATGTCAAATTGCGACAATGTGTTTTCAAGAAGAAGTTCGTGATGAGAAACTTAAAGCATATGAAGACAAATTCGCGTCAGTCGGTTATGCATTCATTCTTAAACCAGAAGATTTACGTTATGTCCAGATTACGATTCCTCCTCCGAAACCACCCAATCCCAAGGCGTCAATGGAGGCTCGTCCAGCAGAAGCTGCAGGTGGAGTCAAGATTACCATATAATTTATTCGTTGCACCGTCCTTTGGTGCTCTTTAAATTATCTAATACTATGATAAGAGATATCATAGTATTTAACCAAAATGCCGCATAATAAAAGCCATAGTCACGGTGAGACTAGTGCTGATATTTCATATGATGAGAAAGAACTCGAAATATTGCGTGAAGCAGTTGACCTTGTTGAGAAGAAAAAGGGTGAAGCAATAACACATGATCCAAAAGTGAAAAAAATCATATCGATTGTGGAAGATTTTATCGCAAATAAGAAACTTGTATGTTATGGTGGAACGGCAATCAATAATATATTACCAGAAGATTCACAATTTTACAACAAGGACCTCGAACTCCCCGATTATGATTTTTATTCCGACAATGCGTTAGACCACGCAAAAGAACTTGCCGATATTTATTACAAGGCCGGATATGAAGACGTTGAAGCCAAATCAGGTGTTCATCACGGAACCTATAAGGTCTTCGTGAATTTTACGGGAATCGCAGATATTACGCAGATGGAACCGGCTTTATTCAAGGCAATCTCTCGTGATGCAATTATCAAACAGGGGATACGATATGCTCCACCCGACTTTCTCCGTATGGCGATGTATCTTGAACTCTCTCGTCCTGATGGCGATGTTTCGCGTTGGGAAAAAGTTCAAAAACGATTGACCTTATTGAACAATCATTATCCGTTAAAAGGTTATGACTGTGACAAAATAGAATACCAGCGTGGATTTGATGGCGCTACAAAGTCGAATACTGGGGAAATTAGTATTTCAAAAACCAGGTCTAAATCTAACTCTGCGTCTAAGAACCGGACAGTGAAACGAGGTGGCGGAAGTAGAAGAAGCGTAACTAGTAGTATTAAAGCGTTGAAACGTGATGCGATACGTGGCGTCATTCGTAAGTATCGTCATTTAGGAGCGTATATGAAACATTTGTATTACAAGGTGCCCTCGCATGAAGAAACAATCGGTGATTTTAAATATACAATTGAAGAAGATCGCATCACACACCGATACAAA